>Ga0209636_10001031_pt1 | contig 27808 bp, 31 predicted proteins | sample DeeMarSWOR152_54_FD_187464 | JGI IMG/M metagenome (GOLD analysis project Ga0209636, IMG submission 187464) | Marine sediment microbial communities from White Oak River estuary, North Carolina - WOR-1-52-54 (SPAdes) (version 2) | ecosystem: Environmental > Aquatic > Marine > Intertidal zone >...
CAGAAAAGGTTGATGAATCTGCAAAAACACGCACCGTTGAAACCAATTCAATGCCTCAGCAAATGATCGGTCTAGACATTGGACCAAAAACCATTCGTGTCTATAAAAAAGAAATCAAGCAGGGCAAGACCATACTGTGGAACGGACCTATGGGTGTCTTTGAGGTTGAAAGGTTTGCGAAAGGAACCACCCAGATTGCAAAAGCCCTTGCCTCGTGCAGAGGAACAACAGTTATTGGAGGGGGCGACTCAGTTGCAGCGGTAAACAAAATCGGAGTGGCGAATAAGATTGATCATGTATCTACTGGTGGCGGAGCCTCCCTCGAATTTTTAGAGGGTAAAGAACTGCCTGGCATTCAGGCTCTGCAGGATAAATAGTTCTTGGTGACATCTCCACCGGCGAAGCTGGTGAATAATTCCTATATTCAAAAAAAATATATAGTGCGAAAAATAATAAGTTATAAATATATAAAGAGTTAAAGAACTATTTAGTCGCCGGTAAACCGGCTCAAAATTGTTGAGTTGGTGCCCCCTCCTGAGAAGCAGGCCCCTCCTGCAAAGCAGGCCCCTCCTGCAAAGCAGGCTTTTGTTCACCAACGACTAAATAAAAACATAGGTGTCATATAATGTAATACAGCTTCATAGAGAGGCTGTATTTTTTCAGATACGGAGAAGAAGATGAGAAGAGCGTTTATCGGTGGAAACTGGAAGATGTTCCTCGACAGGAGCAGGGCAGTTGAGCTTGCTACCGCGCTCATCAACGGTACAATGGATGTTGATGATAGAGATATTCTTATCTACCCTGCCTTTCCTTTGCTGAGTGATGTCTCACAGATAGTTAAGGGGAGCAAGGTTCAGCTCGGTGCCCAGAACCTATTTTTTGAAAAGGAAGGAGCATTCACAGGGGAAGTTTCTGCTGAAATGCTTCTATCCTGTGGCTGCGGCTATGTCATCATCGGACACAGTGAAAGAAGGCATATTTTCAATGAGAAGGATGAGCTGATAAATAAAAAGGTGCAGGCCGCACTTGCGTCAGGATTAAGGCCTGTGCTCTGTGTAGGAGAACTCCTCGAAGAGAGGGAAGCTGGAAAAACCCAGTCCGTGGTGAAAGAGCAGACTGTCAAAGGATTGGAGAACGTGCTGCCCGAGAGTTTCGAGCGTATTGTAATTGCATACGAGCCTGTATGGGCAATCGGAACGGGGAAAACCGCCACACCTGAAGATGCGGATAGTGTGCATTCATTTATCCGGGAAACAATTTCAGGTTTGTACTCCGATGCGATAGCTGAAAGCTTGCGCATTATCTATGGGGGTTCTGTAAAACCAGATAATATTGATAGTTTGATGGCAAAAGAAAACATTGACGGCGCTCTTGTAGGTGGTGCTTCTCTCAAATCGGATTCCTTTTTACGAATAATCAAGTTTGAAAGCTAAGGGTTGTCTATCGTGTGTAATGCTTCTTTCAAACCGGATTATTTTCCGAAAATAATTACATTTTTAAGGGAAGTAATCCTCGATTGCGTGTTAATAATATAAAGGTAATTTGAGCAACTGTTACTTTGCAAAACCGTTGTTTTTTTGTATATTAAAATTACTCTATCGCAAATAAGGTGGTTTTCCATGATATTGGTGTTAACTATTATTTTTTTCCTCGTTAGTCTTCTATTGATGGCAGTGGTGCTCATACAGCCTGGTAGTAGCGGCGGATTGGGAATTTTTGGAGGAGGAAGCCAATCAGCCTTCGGCACAAAAACAGGAAATGTGATGACAAAATTTACCACTGTGCTCGCTGCACTCTTTCTCATTGTGAGTTTTGTTCTCGGATATCTTAATGCGCGGCAGGGCAGGGTAGAGACGAAAGAGCTTATAGACATAAAGGAGCAGGTAGAGGAGCTTCCTGAAGCAGGAACGGAACGCGGTGTAGGAGAGGAAATCGGAATAGACATATCAGATACAAACGAGTGATTCACATGGTGTTGCACCATCTCTTCTTCTACGCTTCCACATTACTTTTCTTCCCAACAGAATATTTTTGATTGTCTGCATATCTCCAGCTTATCTTTCATGCAGGTTTGGTATTATATTAATTCATCATGCTGACTCCTTTATTTTAAAGGACTATAATCATAGAGTCGATGTAAAACAGAATTTTAAAAACTGTTGTTGAATATATCGAATAACCTATGTACTGACTTTCATTCATTGGGTGTTTAAATTATGAAGATTCTTCACACAGCTGATTTACATCTAAAAACACTTCATGATGAAAGATGGACAACCCTCCAGGATCTTCTTCAGATTGGGAAAAAAGAAAAAATCAATCTCTTTCTCATCTGTGGCGACCTCTTTGACGGTGAGAGAGAATCAGAGCAGCTTCGGCCTCGCATACGATCGCTCTTTACTGGAAATGGCTTTTCTATTGTAATCCTTCCTGGAAACCATGACCATAATTCATATAAGGAGGGTAAGTACTACGGAGAAGATGTTTACGTGATCACTGATGTAAACGATCAATTTTACATCGATGATGTGGTAGTTGGGGGGCTTCCCTTTGAAAGATCATCCAAAGAAGGGTTACTTCAGAAGCTCCATCTTATAAAAAGAAGGTTTGATCCCAAGAAAAAGAATATTCTCCTATTTCATGGAGAGCTCCTTGATTCCTTTTTTTCAAGAGGGGATTTCGGAAATGAGGGAAATGAGAGGTATATGCCGGTAAAACTTTCATATTTTAAGGACATTCCTGCCATGTATGTGCTTGCAGGCCATTTTCACAGGAATTTCGATGTACGGACCCTTCCGGACGGAAAGTTTTTTGTCTATCCAGGTTCCCCGGTATCCGTTACTAAAAGGGAAACAGGGAGAAGGAGGGTTAATATCTTTAATATGGGAGAACCACCCACGGAGTGCTTTCTTGATTCCTTCCATTACGAAGAGCTGAATATAGAGTTGGATCCTTACAAGGTCGCCGATCCGGTACTTCTGGTTAAAGAAAGGCTGACTACCGTGCATCCTGAATCAAGAATCCTTGTAACGATAAAGGGATACATAAACAGCAGTGTGACAGAAGCGCAAGAGAGGGACATTGCCGCCCGGTTTGACGAGGTTCTGAAGGAAAGAAGCGAAGAACGATTTTACGAGTTCAGGGATATAAGAACCGTATTGGAAGATGAAATCTGGAAAAGGTTTTTAGATAAGCTTGAGCATGGCAATTATGGTGCTGAGAGGAAAAAGCGCCTTCAGAGCATCGCAATTCGGGCGATGATGGAGGCGGGCATATGAAAATAAAAAGCCTCTATATAGCCCGTTATGGTCCTTTGAGCTATGAAAAGCCAATCGAGCTTGGCGCTTTTAACCTTTTTTATGGTAACAATGAAGATGGCAAAACCCTTACAATTGATGCAATAGTCAAGTTATTGCTGAGTAGGAAAGTTAAGGAGTTCAAATCCATCGACAGGGTGGATGAAATACCGGATGGGTTTGTTGTGCTGGAGGACAGTGCAGGGAAAGAGATCAAGCTTCCACAAGGTGAAGACTTGACTAGCATTTCGGGTCTTTCTCCATCGGAGTGCTGCAATATTTTTATTATCAGGAACAGTGACCTCTCTATTGCAAAAGAAAGTGAGTTCTATACCAATCTTACGGACCGCCTTACAGGTTTAAGAATGGAGGAAATAGCGAAGGTGAAAGGAGCCCTGATTGAAGAGGCGAAAGTTACCCAGGGAGGTACTTTTAGAGATATCAAGGGGGAAAAATTAAAAACCAGGATTGAGGAGGCATTGGGCCTCATACAAAGGATAAATGAGATCCATACAGAGATTGAAAGGGAAAAGTACGATACGCTCGTACAGGAGCTTGTATCAAGAGAAGAGAAAGCAGAGTCACAGCTTCAGCAGATTAAGGAGTACGAGGATGCGCGGAAAAGAGAAAATTATGAAAAAGGTACGTCCGCACTCCATGAGCTGGAAGAAGCCGAGAGTAAAGTTACATTACTAAAATCCTATAATGAGTCAGATGAGGAGAGGTGGAGAGCGAGTGAACGAGAAGTCAGTCGACTCGCCGAAGAGAATCGAGAGCTTAAAGACGACTTCTTAAGAAGAGAAACAGAGATAAAAAATGTACAGGTGGATTTAGATAATAGCGATAAGGCATTTATCCTTATGGAAGAGAAAAAAGAAGCTATCAATGGAGAAGTAATACCCAAACTGGAAGCGTATGAGCAGAAAAGTACCGCACAGGCAGCAAAACAAGTAAGCAACAGCTTCTATACTGCTGCGTGGATCACCGCTTCAATTCTGGCCGGGCTTGCGATTACAGGAATTATTCTGAAACCGGTTTTGTATTTATTTATCCTTGCTATTCTGTTCAGTATAGGTGCTATACTGTTCGGTGGCTTGAAGCTCGTATATCTTTTAGGGAATGCGTGGCTTTCACGGGTCTTTCTACAGATTAACTCAATACTTTCGAGGTTCGGTTTGAACGCAGATACAATTGAGGAGGTCCGTATGAACCTCCAGAACTTCGATGATACCTATAGGAGAAAAAAGGATGAATTGGATCAACTGAAGGTAAAAGTTGGGGTAATTCAAAATAACATTTCAACTCTGAAAAACACTCGTATCCCAGAGCTTGAGAAAGTGCTCGACCATGAACGCATGGTAGTTGATGACTTCAAGAGAAAATCGGGCGTAAGCACATCCGGTGAATACACAGCAAAGGTATCAGAAAAAAGAACATTAAACGAATTAATAAAGCGGCAGGAGAGCGTTTTAGAGAGCCTTTTCGGGGGTGGCAATATCACTTCAAATGAAGAGAAAATGGCTTTTTGGAAAAATGAGATCGGCGATCTTGAAGAGTATTCACACTCGGCAGAAGGGCTCGAGTATAATGAGAAGCTGCTCGAGCAATTAAAAAACGAGCTAAGTATATGCAGCAGTAATATCAAAGAAATAAAGGAGCGCATGGAACGTATCAGTGGTATCCTATCAGAAATTGGAAAAGAAGCAAACAGAATATTGAATATTGAAAATGATTACCTCAATTGCGAGACATCTCTGGATCTGCAGGCTATTAAAAAGAGACTGCAGGATTTCATCGATGAGAATGAAACCATGAAAAGAGACGCACTCCAAGTGCTGAAGATTTTTGAGGAAATAGAGTCTGAGAAAAAAGAAAAGGTTTCAGGTCTGTTTGGAAATGACACCGCAGTCTGCAGGTATTTCAAAGAGATCACAGAGGGTAGGTACACAGAGGTTTTTTACCGCACGGAGGAGTCAGTAATTGAAGTGTTGCGCAGAGATGGAAAGGTATTAAGCGTAGATATGCTGTCTGCTGGTGCATACGATCAGTTATATCTTTCAATTCGTCTTGCTCTCGGTGAAAGTCTCTTGAAAGACAGAAGGGGTTTTTTCATCATGGATGATCCATTCCTGAGGGCAGATACTCTGCGGTTAAGCAAGCAGCTTGAAACACTCCGGAAAATATCGGCATTGGGATGGCAGATACTGTATTTCAGCGCAAAAGAGGAAGTAAAAGAGCGCCTTATCAAACGTAAAGATATTGTTTTTATACAGTTGCCGGGTACCTTTTCATTGGATCATCTGTAACTATGAAATGTGTTATCTATTTAAGGTTGTTGCATATAAATTTATGGAAGGCCTTTTCATTCATTTATCAATACAACCTTAACTGCTTCATTGGGATTACCCTGAATGGCAAAAGCCTTGCTTGCCTTTTCAAGAGGCAGCTTGTGGGTGATCAGCATATCTCGGTTTACCTTTCCGCTTGCGATCAGGTCAAGGGCTTCCCTAGTTTCATGTTCATAGTATCCCATCGATCCGTATATAGTCATATATTTAAAGACAACCATATTTGGATCTATGTTAACCTCATCCTCGTGAATTGCGGCTATAATTGCAGTGCCGTTTTCTGGGCTTAACACTTCAAGGCACTGCAGAAATGTAGAAGGGATTCCTGCACAATCTATAGAAACCTCACAACCTCCTGCGCTCTTCTTCTGGTATCTCACGTAGTGATCACCAGTGATTTCCTTGATCTTCTTTACCGGATCTTCTTCCCTTGCATTGATTGTAATATCAGCACCGCACATTTTTGCTGTTTCGAGACGCAGCTTTGAAACATCGACGATGACTGTCCTCGCCTTTGTATTGGCTTTTACAATCTGAAGGTAGCCAAGTCCTATAATGCCCGCTCCGAATATTGCGACTGTTTCATTATCCCTTGGCTCCCGAAGATGAAAGGAATGCATGGGATTGCAGAAAGGCTCGAGAGTTGCTGCAGTTTCATATTTTACTCCTTCAGGAATTTGAAAAAGATTCCTGAGCCTGTCACCATGAACCTCTATGTATTCAGCCATACCGCCCTTATTGTGAACGCTTACAACATGCTCGCCTAATTTAAAGCCTTTTACATTCTTTCCGACCTCAACGATTTCTCCGGTGAACTCGTGACCGATGATCCTGTAATCATCGATGATCTTTGTCGAGTCTTCCATAAGAAGCCCAGAGTTGTATACGTGCATATCTGAGCCGCATATTCCACAGGTCCACATTTTAATAAGCACTCCATTGTCCCGCACTTCAGGTTTTTTCACATTAACGACCTTAATCTTTCTCACACCTAAATATGCAGCAGCTTTCATATTGATCCCTTTCTTCATTAGTTATTTCAAAGCAATGTGATCAGCAAATCATAGGCATATATGCTATGAACCGTCAATGAGATGTTTTTGTAAATAGATTATTATTAACCTGTAAAGTAGAGATACCTGGCAGAATAAATTCTGCTTGGTATATGTTAGGGGTATGTTATCCGCTTTCTTTTTCTTTGAAATAATCGGCCATTGCCCTAAAAATAAAAGCTGTGCTCATTGAGCCTGGATCAATGAACCCGATGCTTCTCTCACCAACGTTTTTCGAGCGGCCGCGTTTTGCAACCATGTTTTTTGTAGAGTCTGCGCCTTCTTTTGCCTTTGCTGCTGCTTTTTCAAAGGCTTCGGATAGGGAAAGTTTGTTTCCCACACATTTATGGAGCTCATTCAAAGCGGGTTCGAAGGCATCGATCATTGTTTTATCACCAACCTGGGCATTTCCACGCTTCTTAATCTGTTCCAGTGCTTCTTCCAGCATATGTGTAATGTCCTCAAGATTCAATGATTCCTTACCGCTTAGGTTTTTATTGTAATAGGACGCCTGTCCGGTGAAAAAGGTTCCAAAAATTGCCCCCGATGCACCTCCTACTACTTTGATGATTTCAAAACCACATTTTTTTAAAAGATCCCCAATGCCGTCTTTTGCAAAATCATCAAGCTTATCATGGACATTCTTAAAACCATTGGCAATGCTGAAGCCGTGATCACCGTCACCGATTTCGGTATCGAGTTTTGACAGGTATTCCTTGTTCTCTTCGATTTTTTTATAAATAATATTCATGAGCTCGACAAGGTTCTGTTTTGTGATTTCCTGTAGACTGCTCATTAACTATCCCCTATAATCTTGAAATATGGCGTATTTGCAGGTGCAGCCCATAGACGCTTTACTTCGCTATCGGCTTTACACAGCGAAAGAGAAAAACCTGCCATCTCTTGTGTAGTAATGTAGTTACCGATTAATGGATTAAATGGGTTTATATTCTTACTCGCCAGGATTTCATAGAGCCTGTTATAGAGAATGAACATTTCCATAAGCGTTGTGGAGCCGCTCCCGTTGATGAGAACCAGAACCTCATCTCCGGAGTTGAACTCACCATCAGTGATGACTTTATCTGCAACTCTATCAATGACCTCATTGGCGCTCATCATTTTTAAAGGGCCTTCAGGACCAGGCTCACCATGTACCCCAGGACCGATCAGTAGCTCATCATCGGCTAGAGCAAAGAGCTGCTGACCCGTTGTTGGGATTGTACAGGGTTTTAATGCAACTGCGAGTGTCCTTGTATTAGCCGTTACCGCCTCGACTCTTTTTATTATTTCATCTCTGGAGTTACCTTCTTCGGCCATTGCCCCTGCAACCTTAAAGCTGAAGGTCATTCCTGCCATACCCCTTCTTTTACTCTCCTGACCTTTCGGCGCGCTTGCAATATCGTCATACAGAAGCACACTTTCAACGTCTATTCCATCATCGCGTGCCATTTCCATGGCCAGTCCTGCATTCATCACATCACCTTCGTGATTTGCAATCAACAGTAAAACTGGAGTATTACCGCTGCCTTCCCAGGCAATTCTAATTCCTTCGTATATCCTGTCGCCTCCTGCACAGGCAAATATACCTCCTGGCACCTCAATATCATGCATGCCGTATCCTATCATTCCATTATAGGCTGGTTCATGGCCCGCTCCCTGGCCGAAGACAATCCACACTTTCCCCTTTTCCTTCGGTTTTTTACGGATGATTATATCAGGCGCTGCGAGCTGGATCAAATCGCTGTGCGATTTTACCAGTCCTGCATTGAGCTCCTTTACGATATCTTCGGTCTTGTTGATGAGCTTCTTCATTACCATCTAAGGCCTCCTTAAGTTACGTATTTATGACTTCAGTACAGTGTATCAGTACTGAATAAAAATGCAATAAAAATAATATTTTATTATTTGACATATTGTGGGGTCTGTATACAATTAAAGCTCATTATAGCGTGTAAAAGTTAAATATAAATTGATTTAATATTTACAAAGATTTTATTTATTTGATAACAAATTGTTCATTGCGGAGGAGTTGCATGCATAAATATGGTTTAGAGCTTTTATTATGGACAGGAAATTTTAGGAAGGAAGACGTGTCCTTGATAGCGCATGCGAAGGAACTGGGCTTTGATGGAGTTGAGATCCATTTAGGTCATCCAGATGAGGTTCCTGTTGAAGAAACAAAGAGAGCCCTTAAAGAAAATGATATGGGAGCGAACTTTGCTGTTACCTTGACCGAGGATACAAATCCACTTTCATCTGACCCAGCAGTGAGAAAGAAAGGTGTTGAATTTTTTAAGAGATGCGTGGACATCGCATACAAGATTTCGGACGGTGACTGCGGTATAGGTGGAGTAAACTATGCAGCCTGGGGATATTTTACAGGCACTTCTCGGACTGACCAGGAGTGGGAGTGGGCAGTACAGAATTACCGGGAAGTAGCTCGATATGCAAAGGAAAAAAGAATTATGCTTGCGGTTGAACCTGTAAACCGCTTTGAAACCTACTTCATAAACACAGCCGCTGATGGGGTTAGGTTTTGTAAGGATGTTGGTGAACCAAATGTGAAGGTTCATCTAGATACCTACCACATGATTAGAGAAGAGAAAAACTTTTACAAAGCTATTGTTGATACAGGTGAATATCTTGGATATTTTCATGCATGTGAGAATGAAAGAGGTATACCGGGTACCGGTCTCGTCCAGTGGGAGGAGGTATATAGGGCACTGAAGGACATTGATTATAATGGCTGGATAACAATCGAATCTTTCGTTCCCGATATAGAGGAGCTCGCAAGGCTCTGTGCAATATGGAGAAAGCTTGCACCCAGCGCGGACGCACTTGCAGGTGAGGGTATAAAAAATATCAAAGCTATTGATAAGAAAATAAACGGATAGATATTATTAGCCCCTTAAAGTTAGCTTGAGCCTTGGTTAAATGAGGAGAAAACGTATAGGTATATTTTGTATCTACATGTATAGCTTAATTAAAAAGTTAGCATTTCTAGTGTAAACATAGGGGAGGGCATATGCATGCTGCGGTATACAGCGGTATTGGAAAGATAGAATGCAGAGAAGTTGAAAAGCCTGCTTTGGGAGCAGATGACGTGCTTATAAAAGTAAAGGCAGCAGCTGTCTGCGGAACAGACCTCAGAATATTCAAAAGCGGGCATTTTGCGATTAAAGAGGGTCAGGAGAGGATCCTGGGACACGAATTCTGTGGAGAAATAAGTGAAGTTGGTTCAAACGTAAAGTTCTATAGAGAAGGTATGCAAGTAAGTATAGCTCCTAATGTTGGCTGTGGTGTTTGCAGATACTGCAGAATGGGCGCCATACACATGTGTCCCGAATATGTTGCCATTGGCATCAGTCTTGAAGGAGGGTTTGCAGAGTATTTTAAGGTCCCGCAGAAGGCACTGCTCCAGGGAAACCTTGTTCCCTTTACTGGTTCCATATCTTTTGCAGAAGCTGCTCTTGCCGAACCTCTTGCATGCTGCTGCAATGCACTGGAGTCGGTTAAAACTAGGCCCGGGGATAATGTGCTCATTGTAGGTGCAGGCCCAATGGGAGCATTGCATATGCAATTGAATAAGCTCGCAGGTTCAAATAAGGTGATGATTGCCGATATCTCAGAATCGAGACTCGGGCTCATGAAAAAGTTCAAACCAGACGTGATCATCAACAACTCCCAGCAGGATCTAAAAGAGGTGGTAATGGAACAGACCGATGGTATCGGCGCAGATGTTATCATAACTGCATGTCCTGTACCCGATATACAGCGCCAGTCGGTTGAGATGGCTGCAAAATACAGCAGAATAAACCTCTTCGGAGGGCTTCCCAAGGGAAAAGAGCATGTACCAATCAATACAAACCTCATCCATTATAACGGAATTATCTTAACCGGTACAACGGGTGCATCCCTTGCTCACCATGAGTTTGCGCTCGGTTTGATTGTGAATGGCAAGATCGATACAAATTCGATCATCAGTAAACGTTTTAAAATTGATGATATTAAAGACGCTTTTGATTATACTATGAGCGGAGAAGGGCTCAAGACAATAATAGAGTTTTAAACTGAGGTCTCATGACAGAGAAAAAACGAATAAAGGACTGTAATCGTTTTAAGGAAACCGACAAAATATCCTGGCAAATTGATTGTACAACAGAAACTGTGAAAAGGGTAATAGGAGAACTCAAGTTACAGGAATTGAGCTTTACAGTCCTGGGGAAGAATGTCTATAAGTACAATTCCTTTTAAGGAGATTTTAAAAATCGGGAAAAAAGCTTATTTCAGAACATCTCCAGACATAAGAATAGGTGAGGCAGGGCAATGAAAGCAGTGGTACTGACTGCGGTGGGAAGTCCTGAAGTGCTGCAGCTTCAGGATATTCCAAAACCTGAGATAAAACACGATACAGAACTACTCGTACACATAAAAGCTGCTGGTATAAACCCTGTAGATGCAAAACAGCGGGGGAGGGGAACATGGTATCCGAGCCATCTCCCTCAGATTTTGGGCCTCGATGCTGCAGGCATTGTCGAGGAAACTGGCACCGGGGTGAAAGGATTTAAAAAGGACGATCGCGTATTTTTTGCCCATGGGGGTATGGGAAAGGCACCGGGTAACTATGCTGAATATACTGTTGTTGATGAGCGATTCTGTGCGCTGATGCCTGCCTCTCTCTCCTTTGCTGAAGCCGCTACAGCCCCTTCATCACTGATAGCTGCCTGGGAATGTATGTTCGACAAAGGAGAGCTGCAGGAAGGGCAGTCCATATTGATCCATGCCGGAGCTGGAGGAGTCGGACACCTCGCAGTTCAGCTCGCAAGGGTAAAGGGTGCACGTGTTTGTACAACGGTTCTAAATGAGGGGCAGAAAGAGGTGGCACAAAAACTCGGTGCTGAAAAGATTATTATAAGTAATAGAGAGGATTTTGTAAAAGAAACCCTTGACTGGACGAATGGAAAGGGAGTTGATGTTGCCTTAGACCTGGTGGGTGGCGAGACCTTTTTTAAAACTTTCTCCTGCGTCAAGTTTTACGGTAGTGTTATTGCACTGCTCAGACCAGATCCCAAATATGCCAGCTGGATGGAGGCGAGGCTCAGGAATTTAAAAATATGCTATGAGCTAATGCTGGCTCCCATGTACTATGATCTCATAGATGTTCAGACGCATCAAACAGATATTCTGAAGCAATGTGCAAAGTTATTAGAAACTGGTAAAATAGAGGTGTTGATATACAGAACCTTTCCTCTTGAAAAAGCATCTGAAGCCCATAAGCTGATCGAAGAAGGGCGAACAATAGGAAAAATTGTGCTTGAAATATAAAAAATTGCTCGTGATATACATTTTATGCGAGTTCCTAATACGTAAGCGGGTTTATGGTGAATTGATGCTCATGTATATGAGTATCAATACCCGAGGAATTTAAATATGTTCTGTTTTGTGAAACCGCCGTGATTTGATCAACCCACGCAACGTCGGATTCCTCTTGGTCTATTACCCAGCCATCGTATCAAATGTCCTCCAGTAATTTCAGCACAACGGCAAAATCGCACACCCCGCTGCCCATTGTCTTCCATTTTCCTTCTGAATCCACGTCCTTTAAATGTACATGCCTGATTCTTTTTTTGTATTTGTTCAGGGTTTCAAGTCGATCGCCTCTTGTCCCATAATCATCTGGATCATCATGAGGTTAGAAATTAGGATGGGATGTAATAAACGGTGTTTTAAAGATTTTAAGTTCTTACACTTTTTTCTGCAAGGTCTTTAAGAATTGCAATATTTTTAATGATGTTATTATCATTGAAAATGCTCGAGCCTGCGATAAGGTAGTTTGCACCTGCCCGTACGATGTGAGGGATCGTTTCCTTGTTGACAGAGCCATCAACACCAATATCGAATTGAGCTCCGTGTAGTTTCCGCAGTGTGCAGGCTTTTTTGATTTTTGGGATAGTAACCGGTGAAAAGGGCTGTCCCCCGAATCCTGGATATACGGCCATGACAATCAGAAGGTCAATTTTCCCAAGTATCTCGGGATTAGCTTTGAGCCTTTCAAATTCCCTGTCAGGGTTTATACCGATTCCAGCCCTTAGACCTCTGTTTTTTATATTTGTTATTGTAAGCGGCAGATGGGGGCACGTATCCTCCTGAACAACGATCATGTCAGAGCCGGCCTGTGCAAAGTCTTCTATAAAAATGTCAGGGTTGTCAATTTCAAGGTGCGAGATGAGAGGTATTTTCAGGTGCTTTTTCAGAGCAGGAATGATATCGATGCCGAAGGAGAAATTATGACAGTAGTGTCCATCCATGATGTCAAGGTGTATTTCGCACCCTCCCCCTTTTTCCGCTTGCAGTGCCGCTTCTCTCAGATTTCCAAAGTCTGCTGAAAGGAGAGAAGGACTGATTTTAATGGGATTTTTCATTATCTATTTCCTCTATCTGAAGGAGTTATGAGTGTGAATAATATATATATAATATTTTTCCATGGGAAAATGTTTTGTTTTTTCTTGACAAAATATATATGTGGTTTAGAATTTAAAAACTTTTTTCCATTTTTTCTTCCCATATTAGGATCGATTTGCATATTATCTCAATTTTCACTTCAGATTGTTATTTTTGGGTATTCCACATTTCTTTTCGTATTTCTTTCTATAAAACACACTTTGCTGTTGATACGTCAGAAAGGGTAATGCTCTATTAAAAATAAATACTACACAGGAGGTTAAAGATGGAGAAGTTTAAGTATTCTGCTGGACTATGGGCTCTTGGTGGAGCGGCTGACCGATTCGTACCGCAGGGTTATTTAGAAAAGGTGGAGACGTTAAAGGGGCTTATAGAAATCGTAGGAAGTGTAGATGGGATTAATGGGGTTGAAATAATTTCCTCTCAGGTTGATGGGATAAATAGTTTTGATTTAAACGGATGGCTGAAAGCCAATAACCTTGTACTCACAAGCATTCTTGCAAATACATTTGGAGACAGGAAATATAAACTTGGTTCGATTACACATACTGATAAAAAGCTTCGCAGCAAAGCGATAGATATCTGTAAGAAATCGGTTGATCTTGCTATTGAAATGGAATGCCCCGCAGTCTGCCTTTGGCTGGGGAGTGATGGCTATGATTACTCTTTTCAGATTGATTATGTAAAACACTGGAACACATTAAGGGAAAGTATAACCGAAATAGCGAATTACAATAAAGATATAAAGATATGCCTTGAGTATAAGTTGAAGGAGCCAAGAAAGTACATGACAATAGGCGCTGTCGGTAAGTCACTATGGCTTGCACAGGAGTGCGGCGATAATGTAGGTGTTGTCATAGATTTTGGCCATTCTCTCATGGCAAAAGAAAAACCTGCTGAATCGGCTGCGATTCTCAGCATGAACAACAAGTTATTCAATGTTCATATGAATGATGCCTACGGTGACTGGGACGATGATCTCATAGCCGTGAGCGTTCACCTGCAGGAGACAGTCGAGTTCATGTATTACCTCCAAGAGATGAAGTATGACGGATGGGTCGGGCTCGATATTTTTCCCTTCAGGATGGACGGGAAGACTGCTGCAGAACTGTGCATACGTAATCTGAGAAGTGTTGAAAAAATATTAAATAGACTCGACAGAGATAAATTGAAGAAAGCCATGGAAACCCTTGATGCTGGCAATTCTCAACGCGTAATCAGGGATGCTATATTCAATGATTGAGTAACATAGGGATTTTCAATATTTTTGTAGAAAGTCTGGGATATATTAAATCTACTATCAAAGTGAGACCTTAGATTTTGTACATAAAATATGGAAAAAGTTGTGTGGAGGAATTGATGTAGAATGAATGCAAAAGAGGTGGTGCAAAATATTATTTCTGAGATTGAAAAAAATAAAGGCTGGCTCAGTGAGATAGACGGCGCTGTCGGTGACGGCGATCATGGCATCAATATGGCAAAAGGGTGCGGCATGGCGCTGAAGAAAATAGACGATGTTCCGGATAATCTTTCTGAGGTATTACGTTTTTTGGGAATGACTCTGCTTTCAAATATTGGTGGTGCAATAGGCCCAATTTACGGGACCTTTTTTATGAGAATGGGGAAGGCTGTAGAGGGTAAGGACCAGCTTTCGAAAGAGGATATTTTGCATATGCTGGATGGCGCGCTTGAAGGTGTGAAGAAAAGGGGAGGAGCAGAGGTGGGTGATAAGACACTGGTCGATACTCTCGAGCCGGCAAAAAAATGGTATGAAGATGCAGTAAAAGAAGGTAAAGAGATAAAAGAAGCAATCGACAGGATGATCGAAGGAGCAAAAGCGGGTATGGAGAGCACAAAAGATCTTGTTGCAAAAAAAGGGAGGTCAAGCAGGCTTGGTGAGCGATCAAAGGGAACAATTGATGCAGGTGCTGCATCATGCTATATAATACTCAAGACCCTCGGTGAGTCATTAAAGAAATATGTGTAGAATTAGAATATGAGGAGGAAGGACATATGAAAAAGTTTATCAATGATCCAAACCAAGTAGTTGAAGAGATGGTTGAGGGATATGCTGAAGCCCACAGAGATAAAGTAAGACTGCTCACTGAAGCTCGGGTGCTTGCGCGGAAGGATGCTCCTGTAAATGGCAAGGTCGGCGTGGTCACTGGTGGCGGATCAGGACACAAGCCCGCATTTATTGGATATATAGGCAAAGGAATGGTAGATGCCGTTGCAGCCGGTGAGATTTTTACCTCTCCCCCAGCCAAGGCATTCTACCACGCATTTAAAACTGCAGATGGAGGAAAGGGAGTTGCCTGTCTGTACGGCAACTATGCCGGCGATGTGATGAACGTGGACATGGCGGTAGAAATGTCAGATGCCGAAGGGATCACCGTAAAGCAGGTAATAGCCAATGATGACGTGCCTTCCGCCCCGAAGGGGAGTGAGGATAAACGCAGGGGTGTTGCCGGCGAGATACTCATGTGGAAAATAGGGGGTGCAATGGCTGAAATGGGAGGGGACCTAGATGAAGTTATTGGTGCCGCTCAGAAAGCCATAAGCAATACCCGGAGCATAGGCGTGGGATTATCTCCCTGTATCATACCCGCAGTGGGTAAGCCGAACTTTACTCTCGGTGAAAATGAAATGGAAGTTGGAATCGGGCACCATGGAGAGCCGGGTATAAAAAAGACTGAGATAAAGAGCGCAGATGAGGTTGCCCAGATGATGATGGATGTTGTACTTTTGGACCTTCCCTTTAAGAGCGGAGATGAGGTGTGTGTGCTCATCTCAGGGTTAGGATCAACACCGTTAATGGAAATGTATATTATCTACAGAAAAATCGTACAAATACTTAAGGATAAGAAAATAAGTGCGTATAGGGCTTACATTGGGAACTTTTTTACATCTCTTGAGATGGCTGGTGTGACACTAACCGTGATGAGATTGGATGAACAACTAAAGCCCCTGCTCGATGCCCCTGCAGATGCTGTTCACTTCAAGCAGGTGTGATTGATATTGTGCGATAGTGGTGGGCTATTCACTCCATCCATGTAACACTTTTTATACTTGACTTTCTGGTGAATTCTCTTATTTTCAATCTGAAAGGGTTCTTTTCCATACTGGTTATGGCAATGGGAATGCGGTTGAGCCGCAGCGGACCCGCCACTGTAACCGGGGATGAAAGCAGCAAAATCCATCGTACTATTCTTTATTGGGGCTTTTAATGGATATAGGTAAAAAGTTGTGCGAGAAGGGGCTGTAAGTAAAAAGATCCGGAAGCCAGGATACCATCCGTAACCTGTAGCATCCCTCGAGGGTTTAGGGCTCTGTTGAAAAAAACCATATAAAACCCTTGCCTGACACATAGGTAGAGGGTTTTTTTGCATTTATTAGGTTAAAAACTGTCATGGACACTGTAAACTTATAGATTAGGTGGGGGAACCGTTGGAGATAAATGGGATGAATAGAGTTATATATATTTGTCTTTTGCTTCTCTTTGTATTTTTTCCAATCACTATCCTTGTAGGTGGAACTGCCGTTGATTCCAGAGGAGTCAGAGTCACTGTGCCTGATGAGAAGGTGAGAATTGTGTCCCTTTCCCCGGGTGCGACAGAGATTCTATATAAACTGGAATTAAAGGATGAAGTTGTTGGTGTATCCGATTTTTGTAATTACCCGCCGGAGTTCGTTTCCACAAAACCAAGAATGGGTGGATATTCAACACCAAACCTCGAAAAAATCCATTCTGTCTCACCTCATGTTGTGCTGCTTACTACTGTTGTTCCCCTGCATATCAAGAATCATTTTGAAATGCTCGGTGTCCCCCTTTTCGTTACAGAACCAAAGAGCTTTTCACAGCTTCTGGATATGATTTATCAGTTTGGACTCTTGTTCAACAGGGAGAAGGAGGCTTATAACCTTATTGTAGATATGAGTGAGGAAGCAGGGAAGGTTACCAATGCGATTCGAAGCAGGAGTATAACGCCGGTCAGAACGTTTATCGAAATATGGTACAATCCCTTTTATGCAGCGGGGAAGAATACCCTTGCCGGTGATATTGTAACGTTAGCTGGTGGGAGAGTAGTGCCGGAAATTGAGAATGATTATCCAAGATTGAATGAAGAGGTCATTCTTGAATTAAATCCTGAAGCGATAGTTCTCGGCCATGACACAGACAGAGAGCAATTTATAGATATTCATAAAAATGTTATTAAGATATACGCAATCCGCAATAATAAGGTATTTATACCTGATCCGGATGAGTTTTTAAGACCCGGTCCGAGGGTGGTGAAAGCACTGAATGAGATTGCCCGGTTTCTTCATCCGGAAGCCTTTTAAAGATCTTTTATGAAAATATTCAAGAAAAGCTATGCAGGGATTATTCTTTTATGTCTGGTGCTGGTTGGCAGCTTCTTTCTGAGTGTATCTCTGGGCTCTGTAAAGGTTCCTCTTAAAAGTACCGTTCAGATTCTGTTTACCAAGTTATATGACTTTACTCCTCAGAATGTGCAGGATGTCCAGTTTGACATAATACTCAAGATAAGAGTACCAAGAGTATTCCTCGGTATGATTGTGGGAGCTTCTCTTTCCATTGCGGGTCTTGTTTTTCAGGCTTTATTGAAGAATCCTCTCGCAGACCCCTATACTCTTGGGATATCTGCCGGGGCCGCTTTTGGCGCAGGCCTTTCTATATTTCTCTCATACGTCTTTGGCGCTTATTTTAAGAATTTTTTACCACTGTTTGCTTTTATGGGTGGTGTTGCGACGGTATTTTTTGTATACCTACTTGCACGTACACGGGGTAGGGTGCAGGTTTTGACAATTATTCTGTCCGGAGTAATTGTCAGTTATCTGTTTTCCTCGGGGTTGGTGCTCATAATGTCGCTGTTAGGCGATCGTTCTCATGAAGTAATTTACTGGTTAATGGGGAGTCTTGCGGGGTATCACAAGTTTTTATTGCAGGCCGGAGCAATAACATTTGTTTTTATTGTTTTTACATTCCTCTTTTACAGGGACCTGGACCTCATGTCGCTGGGGGATGACCAGGCAAAAAGTCTTGGAGTGAACACCGAGTTTGTACGTCTGCTTCTGTTTTCCACAACATCTTTCATCACTGCGATATCTGTCTCCTTAACGGGGACCATAGGTTTTGTTGGTTTGATAATTCCCCATTCCATGAGACTGTTGTTTGGTCCTCAGCACAGGTCTCTCATTCCGGCTTCTGTTATTGCCGGCGCTTCCTTTTTACCGTTATCGGACACCCTCGCACGGACCCTTCCTGGCCTCCTGTTTCAGGGCGGTATGGAGATTCCTGTGGGTGTTGTTACATCAATTTTCGGCTCTCCTTTTTTTATCTTTCTTTTGATGCGTGGGAAAAAGCGATACTGGTTTTAAATATATGAAAAGGGCAATCACTGCAAAAAATATTTATGTGAGTTACAATGGAACTCCGGTTCTGCGTAACATATCTCTCTCCATCCATGATGGAGAGTTCGTATCCATTCTTGGTCCCAATGGATCTGGGAAAACAACTCTGATTAAAGCACTCACAGGAATTATCAAAGCCATAAACGGGGAGGTCTTGCTCTTTGGGAAGCCTGTGAGCTCATACAGAAGAAGAGAGTTTGCACGTTATATATCCTTTTTACCGCAGGACCCATCAACTACCCTTCCTTTTCTTGTTAAGGATATTGTGATGATGGGGAGATTTCCATATATAAAGCGATTTGAAATGGAGAAGTCTCACGACATTGAAGCAGCAGAATATGCCATGCAGCTCATGAATATCAAGCATCTCGGGAAGAGGAATTTAATGGAGCTCTCAGGGGGCGAGGTGAAGCGGGTGTTCATCGCACAGGCAGTTGCCCAGGAGGCAAAAATCCTTTTCCTGGACGAGCCGACAGCAAACCTAGACATAAATTACCAGGTCGAGATATTTAAGATTTTAAAGAAGTTTAATCAGGAAATGTTCAAGACAGTTGTACTTATTACCCACGATATAAATCATGCAGCACGGTTTGCTGAAAGGATCATATTGTTAAAAAATGGTGTCATTTATAAACGCGGTATCCCAGAAGAAGTTATTAATATTGAAGACCTTAAATCGGTCTTCAATACGGATGTTCGTATTGAATACGATAGTGAACACAAGCCATATATTCTGATTTGAGTGTACTTAACTGTAATGTTGCAGCAAACTGAAGATTATACTGCTGGCATATTTTGTTTATCAATAGATTTTAATATTTAAGGGGGATATAAGCAGTGGATAAAATCAAAATCGAACCAATAAGTGAAGAGGACCTTGAAAAAAGGGGTATAAACTCCTGGGATGTCTGGGAGAAAGAGCCCTCTGAATTTGATTGGGCATATATTAATGAGGAGCACTGCTATATTATTGAAGGGCATGCGAAAATTGAGACCGAGGAGGGTACCTTCGAAATAAAGGAGGGCGATTATGTGGTTTTTCCGGTAGGGCTCAACTGTAAGTGGAAAGTTTTAAAAAGAATAAGAAAGTATTTTAACTTTAAATGATTTTTGTTATTTTAAACCATTAGCAGACGTATCGACCTGAGAATTGTTTTGAAAGGATTCCGGTGAATATACGTGAATACTTCGCCACAAAGCATTGATGAATAAAAAAGGGGATTGTATAATCCCCTTTATTGGCATATTGAGATCTTATTTTAATAGTTTTCGCAGTAAAGTTCAAAGTAAGCCTGTGGCTTCTGGCATGTCGGGCATTTTTTCGGAGGCTCGATTCCTTCGTGAATACGTCCACAGTTTTTGCACTTCCACAAAACAGGCTTGTCTTTTTTAAAAACCATTCCTTTTGTCACATTTTCAATTAGTTTGTTATACCGTTTTTCATGCCACACTTCCACTTCCGCAACTCTCCTAAAAACACCGGCAGCTTCTTTGAAACCTTCCTGTTCAGCAATCTCTGCAAATCTAGGATAGAGAGATGTGTGCTCGAGTTTTTCTCCTACAGCTGCAGCTTTCAGATTTTCAAGAGTTGAGCCAACTATTCCGGTTGAAAAACCGGCTGGATAGCCAGCAGTAATTTCTACCTCACCACCCTCGAGATAGGTAAAGTATCTCTTTGCGTGCTCATACTCGTTTTCAGCAGTTTCCATGAAGATAGCAGCGATCTGCTCATACCCATCTTCCTTTGCCTTTTCCGCAGATAACATGTACCTGCTGCGCGCCTGTGATTCTCCTGCAAAGGCAGCTAAAAGGTTCTTTTCTGTCTGGGATCCTTTGATACTTTTCAATGTGTACTCCCTCCATTTATATATAAATATTTAATTCGTCGTTGATGAACAGTGTTCACCAACTCAACAATTTTGAGCCGGTTTACCGGCGACTAATTAGTTCTTTAACTCTTTATATATTTATAACTTATTATTTTTCGGACTTTAAATTTTTTTTGAATATAGGAATTAGCCACCAGCTTCGCCGGTGGAGATGTCATCAAGAACTAATTATAGCTGACGAGTACCTTTGGAGATGTTAGACGTTCATAGTATGTAAAATATTTTTACTACTGGAATCGATTTACCCTGCGGATGTATAACAATCTTTACATGTTCCTTTTAGATAAAAATGTCTTTCATTGACAATATGATCACACACTTTGTCATCTTTCCAGCTGGAATAATCGAATGGAATATCATACACCTTACCACATTCATTGCACTTAAAGTGAGCATGCGGTTCTGTATTTGCTTCATATCTTACTTCATTATCCTCAATTGTTAAGCCTATTACAATTCCTCTCTTTTGAAAGAGATTCAGTGTATTATAAATCGTGGTTTTAGACAGAGTGGGTATTTCCCTGCTGAGCGTGTTGTATATCATATCGACAGTGGGGTGTTCTGTCGAGTTTGCGAGATGCTGGAAAATTTTTAGTCTTTGAAAAGAAGGATGTATTCCGTTTTTAATCAGATAGTCTTTTACCATTTCGATGGTAACTTCTGATTTTTCCACGGGTGACTACCTTTTCACAATGGATTGGATCCTTCAAGCGAGTACTCTGCAAACAGTTAAAAAATACTGTCCCTTTTGCTACTCAATCAGCCTCCCCTCTGTCCCAATTCTCTGTCTAACATAAAAAGACCATTAAGCGAGTCTTTTATAAGTTTCAGTTTCTGTACTATTTCATCAGCCGAGGCTTCCTCCTCGACCTGTTCTGCTACATACCACATGAGAAAATTTTCGGTGGCAATATCTTTTTCGGAGCGAGTCAGCTCAACTAGTTTATGTATTAGACCCGTAACCTTTATTTCATGTGCATAGGCATTTTCAAATACACCAAGGGGGGATTTCCATTCTGCAGGTGGTTCATCAATAGCTTTCAGAGTTACTTTGCCTCCTTTTTCATAGACATATTCATAAAACTTCATTGCATGCTTTACTTCTTCCTGTGCCTGAACGTGCATCCAGTGCGCAAATCCACTTCGGTTAATACCTTCAAAGTAAGCAGCCATTGATAAATATAAATATGCCGAATACAACTCAGCATTGATCTGATCATTGATGGCCTTTTCGATTTTTGGATTTATCATTTTTTTCTCCTTTTAATTATGGGGTTAGTTATTTATTAAATAAAACGTAACTAAACCAGCTCTTTTTTCAAATCAGATAATTTGAGAAAATGTTTCCTTTCTTCAGTAATTATGTCGTCTATACGATTTCTTTCATTCTCAGGTACGAAGGGTTTTATTTCCTGATAGTAAAGGATTGAATCCAGTTCCCTCCGTATGCCAAATTCGCAGGCTTCTTTACTGTTTGTTATTTTCGCTACTTCTTTTTCCATTCTGTCTTTTGTAAAAATAAGATTGTCAGCGTACGCTTGAAGATAAGCAAAATATTCATCTGGATAGCTCGTTGGTGGCTCAAACTTATCCGCACTTTTCAGCATATTTTCAAAAGTTTTTATATGTTTTGCTTCTTCATCTGCGAGATAACCGAATATTTCTTTCTCACCGGCTGATTTCAGTGTATCTGCAAATCTTTGATAGAAATTGTAACCGTTTTCCTCTATCCTTACTGCAAATTGAATAATTTCACTCGCACTTAGAAGGCTCATAATATCTATCCTCCAGCATGATTATACATTGTGGCCCACTACGTACCTGTTACACATGTATAATGTAACCAAAGTGTAATATGAGAGTTATACTGCCACAACCTCTTTTACTTCAGGCACTTTCTCTTTCAATATTCTTTCAATCCCCATTTTGAGCGTCATCTGACTCATGGGACAGTTTCCACATGCACCTGTCAGCCTTACTTGTATCACGCCGTCTTCACTTACATCGATGAGCTCAACATCCCCACCGTCTGCTTGAAGGGACGGCTTTATCTCATTTAATACACTTTCCACTTGTTCTCTCATTATATTCACTCCTTCTATTTTTATCTATATTCCTGATAGTCAAATGATATAAATAATAGTAGAAATAATATAACCCTAAATAATAAAAATTAAAACAGTAAATAGAAAAAAAATAACTTTAAGAATGTTACAAATACATAATTGAAATCATTACAAAAGTTATCATTTGAGGAGAGTTATGTCAAGCAATTTATTTTAACACCGGTTAAAAAATATAATATTTCAATACTGGTCCAGAACTTCTTCATCATACATCTCTTCAAATGCGAGCTTATGCTTTGCTTCTTCTGAGGCAAGTCTTTGAAATAACTTTTTTACCTTCGCTAACCGACTTTTTTCGGATAGGTCAGTATAAAGCTTATAAGCTGCTTCCTCCTTTTTCATCGCAAGAATAAGGATATCCTGGTAGCTCATATCTTCAGATGGGGAGGTGGAAACGAGATAATCGCTTATGTGCAGATTTTGTACTTCCGGTACCTCAATTTTTTTGATGTCTTGTTTACGAATCTGTTCGAGGATGATTATATGACCCCTTTCCATGGCTTCAAACTTCTGAAGGAGCTGCTTTTTTTCTGAAAAATTCACCATCTTTTGAAGATTTTGGTAAAATAACACCGCCTCTTTTTCGCGCTCGATTGCAAAATCAATAATCTCGTCAAGACTTTCTTTCTCCATATTTACACTCCCGAAAAGTAATGGTTTTATTGCACTGTATTACTGCACAGTATTATTGTCCAATAATACTGTGCAGAACAGGGATCAAATTGTTCCCGGTTACGGTTGCGCTTTGATTCACCACCTATTTAGCGTTTTTAGTCTTCTTCTTCCGGTTCAAAAGCGTCCTTATCTGCTCCGCATTCAGGGCAAAGCCAATCGTCGGGAAGGTCTTCAAATGCAGTTCCCGGTTCAATATCAGTGTCCGGATCACCTTCTTCTGGATCATACACATACCCGCACACTGTACACACCCACCTTTTCATTTTTATATTACCCCTTTTCTCTAAATTAGTTTCATAATGTAATAAAAATACAGATTTTCGGCTACCTCATATTCAATTCTTCTTCAGGATTTACTTCTAATATCTCAACAAGATCTTTTGGGTCCAGTCTAAAAGGGGATCCCTTTCCCTCATAAAATCCATGAGAATAGATTAAATGAATGTTCAGGTCTGTGTAGAGTATCTCGCGATTTTTATTCAGGTTTCGCACGGTTATATTTGTTTTCGGAAATATTCCTGGATCGCCAAAAGGACAGGGGAGTTTCCCGCGCACCGAATCAACCCGAACTTCAAAGTGCGGCTCCACACTAATAAAATTTCCGAGGCCCTGCATTCCAGCATCACGGAGTTCAATCATGCGGTTTGCAATTATTTGATGAGTGAGATTAATACGCTTGACTGTTTCGTCATCCTCTACCAGTATATCAATGAGATTTCTCTTTTCAGTTCCTAAGAATCCATCTCGTGTGATTACACCGGGCATCATCTTTTCCTGGATTTTTTTCATTTGAACAGTCTGCTTCATTTTTATCTACCTCTATTTATTTAATAGGATAGGATGTCATTTAAATACCTATGAAATATCAGGCGAACTTATCATAAAAGATAAGCTCTTCAGGTACTCCTTTGGATGTTAAAACTTTTACCGATGCATCTATCATTCCCGGACTTCCGCACAGGTAGGCTTCACGGTTATCTCCCGATTTCAGGTACCTTTCCAGGACTTCCGTGATGAGTCCTGTTTCTCCCTTCCAGTCATCCTCGGGAAGGGGAGCGGAAAGTGCCGGGACGAAGGTGAAGTTTGGAAGCTTCTTTTCAAGTTCTCTCATTTCTTCCACAAGAAACAGATCCCTGACTGCGCGAGCTCCAAAGAAGTACGTTGCCTTCCTTGGGTTGTTATTTTCTGCCATATTGTAGAGTATTGATTTAATCGGAGCCATACCCGACCCACCGGCAATAAATATGATATCACGGTCCGTATCTCTTAAATAGAACTCTCCATAGGGACCGTTGATCGTGACTTTATCTCCCTCCTTGAGGTGATTGAAAACGTAGGTGGTGCATATTCCGTTTGGTACAAGACGGATTTCCAGTTCGATTTCACGAATACGGCTTGGCTGAGAAGCCATTGAATAGGCCCGATACACCGGTTCAGCAGTAAGCTCATACTCAGGAACCTCAAACTGAATGTACTGTCCTGAGGTATACTTAATCTCTGAAGGTTCGATCAGTCTGAGCGTGACCTGTTTTATATCGTAGGTTAAATCAAGTAATGAGACCACCTCTGTGAGATATTCCTTTACATTGAAAAGCTCTTCAGGAATCCGAATAGCAATATCCTTTTTTATCTTTAGCTGACAGGACAGATGGATGTTTTCTTTTTTTTCGTCTTCTGTTATCCATGAAAGCTCAGTTGGCAGGTAATCTCCTACATCGGACTTTATCTTCACCTTACATAATCCGCAGGAACCCTTTCCTCCACATGCAGAGGGGATAAAGACCTTCTGTTCCATCAGAGAGGCGAGGAGGGGCCTTCCTCCCTGAACCTTGACTTCAGTGTCATTGTTTATGGTTATTTTTACCTCACCATAATTTGCAATAGTAGAGTCTGCTATTACCAGTATAATTGCAAGAAAGGTAGATACTCCACAAATAGCTGCTATACCAATTAAGAGTTGGGTCATAGTGATTCTTCTCCTTAGGTAATTTTAAGCATTCCAGAAAAACCCATGAAGGCAAGGGCCATTATACCGGCAATGATGAGCGCCATGCCCGCTCCTGCAAGTCCTTTTGGTACACGAGATTTTTTCATCTTTTCACGAATTCCCGCCATTGCGATAATGGCAAGCGCCCATCCGATACCGCTACCGAGTCCGTAGAAGAATGATGAAACAAAGGTGTATTTTCGTATAACCAAGAAGAGACTGGCACCCAGAATGGCGCAGTTTACCGTAATCAATGGAAGAAAGATACCAAGAGACGTGTAGAGCCTGTCGGAAACTCTCTCGATTATCATTTCGATAAGCTGCACAAAAGCCGCTATGATTATTATAAAAACAATAAAACGCAGAAAGGTTAGATTAAGCGGGACGAGTATATAGTAGTAGGCAAGCCAGTTCAACACACTTGTAATTGTCATTACAAATATGACCGCCATCCCAAGACCCGTCGCTGTTTTTACTTCTTTTGAAACTGCAAGAAACGAGCACATACCAAGGTAATTGGTAAGCAGTATATTGTTGGTGAAAATCGCAGCAAAAAATACTACATAAAATGCAATTCCTTCACTCATTTTTTCTCTCCCTTTTATTCTTCAGGTCGCATACCCTTGACTACCCAGATGAAAATTGCGAGTACAAAAAATGCACCTGGCGCCATCACCATTATAGACCAGTTTGTCCACCATTCTCCCAAAACCTTGATTCCCCATATACTCCCGGACCCCATGAGCTCTCTCACCACTGCAATGATGATAAGCACATAAGAATAACCCAAGCCCGATGCAATTCCATCAAGAAAAGAGAGCCCAGGAGGATTGGAAAGAGCAAAAGCTTCAGCCCTTCCCATAATGATGCAGTTGGTAATGATCAGTCCGACGTAGGGGCCAAGCTGCTGCGATATATCAGGCAAATAGGCTTTCAGTACGATATCAACGATGATCACGTAGGATGCGATAATAAGTGTCTCGACCATCATTCTAATACGGGGAGGGATATACTCCCGCATAAGGGAAACTGTAAGATTCGAGAGTGATGTGGTAAATATCAATCCGGCACACATGACAATCGTATTTTTTAGCACGTTAGTTACGGCAAGAGTGGAGCATATCCCCAGTATTTGGGCGAAGACAGGATTGTTTGCCCCAAGATCATCGGAAAAAACTCTTTTTACTTTAAATGCTTCCATATTTCACTATCTCCTTGAATATCAATAAATTAACTTTTTTTTAGTCCTGAATTCTAAGGGAATTTCTAAGGAAAGCATCATTAAAAACTTTCACATCGCGTGTAATGTTTATAAGATGTTTGGAGGATACTCTATCATACAGCATGGACATGTCAACAGATTTGTGTCCCATGATCCTCATGATTTCCCGGGTGGGGATACCGAGATCATGAAGCAGGGCATCAAAGGCATGACGGTAGGAATGAAACCGTACTACAGGGAGGTCCAATTCTTTCAATAATGGGTGGAGGTGGAGGCGCACCCAGGTGGCTGAGGATAGCGGTTTATCGCCTGTGCCTGGGAATACCCATTTCATCGATTTACACTGAAGTTTCCATTCTTTTAGAATCGGCTCGAGCTCCGGCAGGATCGGGATGATCCTGATGCTGTTTTTTTTCGGTGTCTTCAGTTTTCCCTTGCAATACTGCAGATCCACCTGGATCATTTTTTCTTTAAAATCAATCTTATCCCACATCAAACCGAAGATCTCCGATTTTCTCATGCCGGTAAGATATGCGAGGGCAACTATTGACCTGGTCCTCAGAGGGATTTTTTCATTATAGATAAGAGATGCGATCTGCTCATTCGTGAGGATTTGCGGTTTCTGGATATTCACATCGATAGTATCCAGGCCCGACGCCGGATTGTATTCGATGTAATGCCATATTGCTGCTCGTTTCAGCATCCGTTTGAATTGCGATAGAATCAACCGCGCCGAGCTCGGCTGATATCTCGACAGAATTGCATTCTGAAGGTCCTGCATATCCTCCGGAGTGAGAGCTCTGAGTTTCTTATGACCGATCGCAGGAATAATACAGTTTCGTATATTTCTCTCAATTTCAATAACAGTACTTTCCTGAAGCTTCGGTTTTTTATAGAGATATTTTTCAAGATAGATGGAAACAAAATCCTTTACTTTGATATTGGATTTATCAATATTTAACCCTTTTTGGAGCCTTTTTATCAATTTTTGCCGGAGATAGGCTGCTTCCTCTGCAGTGTTGCAAAGCCTGGTAACATAGGTTTTGCCCTTATACCATCTGGCTCCGTACCACTTTTTTCCTTTTTTGTAAACACCAGGATGTTTTGGCATTTATTTATCCTCAATTATCAATATAACAGTACCATTTATTACCTTTTTTATACGCCTTTGTATTTTGGCATTATAAGAATTTTGGCTCATCAGGAATTTGCGTACTTTTTAGTTGAAAAAAAGTGGACAGGGGTTTAATCTCCTTGGTAATCACCACCTAAAAGGAGGAACCCCATGTCCACCAGCTTGCTATATCATACCTTTGGTATA
>Ga0209636_10001032_pt1 | contig 27800 bp, 30 predicted proteins | sample DeeMarSWOR152_54_FD_187464 | JGI IMG/M metagenome (GOLD analysis project Ga0209636, IMG submission 187464) | Marine sediment microbial communities from White Oak River estuary, North Carolina - WOR-1-52-54 (SPAdes) (version 2) | ecosystem: Environmental > Aquatic > Marine > Intertidal zone >...
CTGACCGAGCACATCGAGAATGCTCCAGCCGGGACCAAAGCCAAGCTGATATTTAAGGTCATCAACCCCGATGAGCTGGAGCAGAGCTTACACGTGGCCTGGCCGGAGCGGGAATTCAGCTGCTATTCTTTGAATAGACTAAAACGAAAGGAATGAATGGGGACGTCCCTTAAAACCCTCTGGTGAACATGGTCCAGAACTTATCCCCGAGCTCCCAGTATTTGTGCATGGCAGCCCGAGCGAAATCGTTGGTGTATTTGGTTAGGTAGTCCTTGAGGAGATCCGGGTCCCCTCCTGATTGTGATTCCTCTAAAAGCTCAAAGGCCTTTTTTTCGATCAGAGGAAGGTCAGCCAAGGCTTTTTTTTCAAACTCCTTTATTGCCTCTTGAATGTATATTCCCGCCTCGCCCCAGCGGACTGTGGACAGGCGGTTGGCTCTCCGGAAAGCCCAGCAGGCCGAATCAGTACGAAACCTGTGCTGCGCACAAACCTCAAAGCTGGAGGGAAGCTCCTTAACCCCGGCGAAAATCGGGATTCTCGCGCTCTGACCAGGATTGTCGAAGGCGAACCAACAAATCCCTCCCACTGGGTCAGGCAGCCAGTCCCGGCACTGGGTGATGTGGGAATAGGCGCACCCGGCGATGGCAATCATCCGCTGATACTCGACCGCGCCCGGCTTCAGGGTGTTGAGAAGATCTCGCATATCCTGAGACATCCAAGGCTGGGCTATCGGACTCTTGACGAGCTTGGTTCCCCGGCGTTCTTGGACCATCAGGTTCTGGGTCAGGTCGTACTCGGTTCCGGCGTAGGTCTCCCGGTACAATCGCATCACATCCCTCACCGAGACCTTCTCATCCGGTTTGACAGAAAACGGCAGTTCCTCGGCATCTTCATCCAGCTTCAAAGAAGGAGCAAGCGTGTTGAATATGAAATATTCCCTGATTCCAAAAGGTTTTCGGCCGTCGTAGGCCTTCCAGAATTTAAAGGGCTCCCCGCTCTCGGGATCCCACCATCCCCTATCCTCAGCCAGGGAAAACACGTTTTCCGATGCCAAGTAGTGGTTGGGATCATCAAGGTGAAGTTCGCCGATCCTCGGGATATTCGCCGAGACACCTACCTGGTCATCAGGGATCCGGACAGCTGCCCAGACAGCCCCGATTTCCCGGAGCCCGGCCCCAAAAATTTCAAAATGCCAGACCTCCTTCGGATCGGCGATGGTCAGACATTCTCCGTTGTCTCCGTATCCGTACTCATTAACAAGTCTGCTGGCCAGACGTATGGCTTCCCGAGCCGTGGTGCATCGTTCCAGCATGATCCGCATCAGCTCTTCGATCATGAACAGTCCGCGGTCGTTGCGTAGCTCCTTCCGGCCGCGGATGGTCGTCTCGCCGATGGCCAACTGGTGTTCGTTCAGACAGGGGTAGGCGACGTTGAGGAAAGCAAAGGTTTCCTCGACCTGGGGGATTTCACCCCTTTCCACTAGACCTCTCAGATCCCAAGACGTCTCGGCTTTCATCCTTCCGTAGTAAATTTTATCCATGGACCCGGTCAAATGTTTGGCTGGAGGGACCATTTTGAGCCAAGTCCGATAATTCCCGTCGCAGGAATGACAGGTGATTACCGAACCATCCGCGCTCGCCAGTCGTCCGACCTGGATACTCGTACATCCGAATTCATTGTCTTCGAGAATAGAAGGCTCGTGTTTGGCCTTGGGCGAAAACGCGATGAATAATACTACAAATATGACAAACAGAAAAAATGAAGCATATTTGACCACCTTACTCGGATGTAGGTTTGACTTCATGATGCGAACCTCCCTGGTTGAATTGCTTGCCATTTCCTCAGGCCTGAAGGACCTGCTCTCTATTCCTTTTTTTGGCTGAAAAATCTAAGGTGGTATAGTCTGTCCGTTTCTTTAATCTTAGCCCTGAGGATGAAGATGAGGACTGTGATTGAAAGCCACATCCAGCCTATAAACACATAAATAGCTGTTCTCTCCTTGATGTCCTTCGGAGAAGGGATTATTTTACCCTGGTCTTCCATCACCTGGGCCTTCTGGGCTGGCTGCTCAGGAGGAATCTCCTGAGCCAAACTTTGGCCCAGGCCCACTACAACTAAAGCAATAACCAGAAGAGCCCAAAAAATGCGCCTCTTGTTCATCATTCCAGAAGGCTCCAAACGCTCATGCCCACAGCAAACACCAGGAAGGCAACGGCGATGTAACTGATTATCCTCCCCTTCATCTTCTCCAGCTTATTATCGATCAGAGGCAAGAAGAAAAGGAGGATGGCGAACAACAGAATTAAAAACACCGCCAGGGTATCCCCGCTGACAAACAGGATCGTGCTCGGAAAGATCTTCAAGGTTTGAAACAGGAACAGAAAATACCACTCGGGTTTAATCCCCTCCGGGGCTGGGGCCATCAAATCCGCCGCTTTGTCCAAGGAGGGAGGGAAGGAGATGGACAAAGTGATGAGAAGGCCCAGGAGGATGAGCCAGACGATCATCTCTCTGTAGACAAAATTGGGCCAGAAAGGAAGCTCCTTCACCTTCTCTTGTCTTTTCTCCAGGCTGAGAGGGAGGCTCATCCCCTGTTTTTGGATGAGATAGACATGAAGGCCGATCAAAAACAGCGCGAACAACGGAAGGATACAGACATGGAAGCCAAAAAAGCGGGTCAGCGTATCTCCTGTCACATCCTCTCCTCCGCGGAGTAACTTGGTCGCCCAAGCACCCACGACGGGAATGGAGCGGGGGATATCGGTCCCGACTTTGGTAGCCGAAACAGAAAGATCATCCCAGGGCAGGAGATAGCCCGTAAACCCGAAGGCCAGGGACACGAGCAGGAGAAACACCCCGCTCATCCAGGTCAACTCCCTTGGTTTGCGGTAGCTTTTGGTGAACCAGATGCTCATCAGATGAATGAACACAATGGCGATCATAAACGTCGATGACCAGAAGTGGACCGAGCGGAGGATCCATCCTAGAGGGACTTCGGTCATGATCCGTCCTACACTCTCGTTAGCCTTTTCCAGGGTGGGCTTGTAGTAGAAGAGGAGCATGAACCCGGTGATGATCTGGATCGAAAAAAACAGAAGAATCGCACTCCCTGTGTAATACCAAAGGGAGTGTTTGTGCTGAGGGACGGTCTTCTGTCTTAAAAACTGGGTGATGATAGCCAGGCCGAGGCGTTCCTCAAACCAGTCAGTGAGTCCTGGCTTTTCGGTTCCGTTGCTCACTCCACGTCCTCTTTCTTGATGATCAAATCCTCTCCCTCGACCACGATCCCGAGACGGCGCAGGGGTCGGGAAGGAGGGCCACCGATGTTTATTCCCTTCTCATCATACCATCCCTCATGACAAGCACAGAAAAATTTTTTCTGTTCCGGCAGGTAAGTCACATTGCAATCCAGGTGAGTGCAGATGGCCACGAAGGCTGAGTAGGAGCCGTCATCATTTTTCTTCACCAGGCCAGGTTTGCTTCCCCATGGAAAGGTCCTGACTGAGTTGGGCGGCATATCCTTGTAATCAGCAAAGAGCAGGATGACTTGATCCGGCTCTCTGTAGGGGGGAAAAACAAACCTAACGATTGGATACAGGAATGACCCTAGCAAAGCCGCCAGCCAACCCCCCAGCAGACCGTTTAAGAATTGGCGTCTGGTAAAAAGAGAATGCTTGAGTTTCATTTCCTGAATTTAAAAATCCTTTTGATTTTTTCGATGATGAGTTTCCGTCTTAAAGCCTCGATTCCATCGGCCGGCCTGACATCTTTAGGGCAGACTTCATTGCACTTGAAAATGGTATCACATCCCCAGACACCTCCCTCTGTGTTGATCTTCGACCAGCTGGAGAAGGGCCTCTGGTCGCGCGGATCTTTCACCAAGCGGTAGAGCTTGGCCAGGGCGGCCGGTCCCAAGTATCTCTCGTCCCGGGAAGCCACAGGACAAGCGCTGTAGCAGCAGCCACACAAGATGCAGTTGATATACTGGAGGATCTTGTCCATCTCTTTATCTTCGATACGATATCCCTTCTCGGGCGATTCCCCTTTGGGATGGAGGTAGGGTTCAACCTTATACAGGGCCTCCCAGAAGGGATCCATGTTGACCACCAAATCCTTCTCGATCTCCAGGTTGGGGAGGGGTTCGATATGAACTAAAGAGGACTTCAGAGAGCTGAGTCCGGTTCGACAGGCCAGGTCAAAGCTACCGTTAATCACCAGACCGCAGGAGCCACAGATAGCCTCACGACAGCTGTACCGGAAAGCGAGGGAGCAATCCTGCTCGTTCCTGATGTCCATCAAAGCTTCCAGGATGGATTTTTCTTCACTCGTCTCGTACAGAAAATACTGGAAATGGGGATTCTCATCCTTCTGGGGGTCATACCTAAGTATCCTGAACGTATACACCATCTCAGTATTTTCTCTCTTCAGGCTTGTACTTCTCGACTACCACCTTCCTGTAATCGATCTGGGGACGGCCGTCTTTCCAGGAGACCAAGGTATGTTTCAGCCAGTTGGTATCATCTCTCTTCGGGAACTCCAGGCGATAATGTGAGCCCCGAGTCTCCTCCCTATCCAAGGCTCCTGTGGTAATCACCTCTGCCAGATCGAGCATAGATTCGAACTCGAAAATATTCACCAGTTCTTGGCTGTACCGTAAGCAATCGCCTGACATATAAACGCGACTGTAGTCCTCTCTCAACTCCCGAATCTCAGCCAAGGCCCGCTTTAAGTCTTCCGTACTCCGGAATATCCCCACTCTATCACTCATGATCACCTTCAACCTGTTGAGGAGAAGATGGACCTTCCATCCTTTGTCCTTTTTTCTCCATCCTTCGATCCGGCTTTTCACCTCCAGGGCCCCATCGAGGAGGAGTTTTTCAGCCTCTGTGACCGCCTCGCCTCCCTGGACGAAACGGGAAGATTCCTCCCCGGCAATCCGGCCGAAGACGACGGTTTCCAACAGGGAATTGCCGCCGAGGCGATTGGCTCCGTGGACACTCACGCAGGCACACTCCCCGGCAGCATAGAACCCGCTTATTTCTGAAGCACATTTTCCATCGACACTGATGCCCCCCATCGAATAATGTTGGGCAGGCTGGATGGGAATGGGTTCATCGACGGGATCAATCCCGGCAAATTGGATACAGATTTCACGGATAGCAGGGAGTCTTTTCTTGAGCTTCGCCTCGCCCAGATGTCTTAAGTCTAGATGGACATACTGCTCTTCAAAACCATGTCCCTTTTCAATTTCGGTCTGGATAGATCGGGCCACAATGTCGCGGGGAGCGAGCTCCATAGCTGAGGGAGCGTAATCTTCCATGAACCTCCTCCCCTGATTATTAAGAAGATAACCCCCTTCTCCCCTGGCTCCTTCCGTGATCAGTATGTTTTTCGGGAAAAGGCTGGTGGGATGAAACTGGACAAATTCCATATCCTTCAAAGCCAATCCGGCTCTGTAGGCAATCCCGATCCCGCTTCCGTGGTTAATGTAGGAATTGGTCGTCCTCGAGTAGACTCTCCCGTAGCCTCCAGTAGCAAAGATGACCGCTCCGGCTTTAACCGGTATGACTTGTCCGGTGGCGAGATCGAAGACGATCACTCCCAAACACCGTCCATCTCTGACCACAAGTTTGGTCACCAGCCACTCATCATAAAATTCGACTCTTTTCTTCAAGGACTGTTCAAAGAGAGTGTGGAGGATCACTAATCCCGTCCGATCGGCCGCGTAACACGTCCGGGGAAATCCAGCCCCACCGAATGGTCTCTGAGCGATGACTCCCCCTGGAAAACGGCTGAAAGGAACTCCCTGATGCTCTAAATCATAGATAGCGGGAATCGCTCTCTGGCACATCAGCTCGGCCGCAGCCTGGTCAGCCAGGTAATCGCTCCCTTTGATGGTGTCAAAAGCATGCCTCTCCCAGCTATCGTCTTTGCCTTCCGGGTTGTTCCCCAAGGCTGCATTGATCCCCCCTTGGGCGGCAACCGAATGGGAACGGAGAGGATGGACCTTAGAGACGACGGCTATCTGAAGGTTCGAATCGCAGGCGAGCGCGGCAGCCAACCCTGCCAACCCACCCCCAACAACGAGGATGTCCTGATCGATCATTCAGTAATTCCTGGTAAAGTAAAAGATCAGAAGGATGGCACTGAAGACAACGATGAGGAGAGTGAAAACCCAAAACAGCAATTTCTCTTTTCGGACACCGAGATCGATGATCACCGTCCTCAGGCCATAAAACGCATGAGCCACAACGGAAATAATAAGCAAGACATCGATGAAGGAATTGGTGTGGAGTACCAAAGCCCAGTCCGGTTTTTGTTCCTTGGTCATCAGGAAGAAAGCCGTCGTGAATTTGATACCCAGGAGGAGGATTAGCAACAGGCCGCTGATCCGATGGAAAATCCAGACAAACATCGATAGCGTTCCTTTTAAAAGGATATATTAAATTCAAATCCAGGGGCATTGTCAAGAATAAGAGAGGAGGACAAGCCTTGTCTATCTCAAAAATATTTATCTTTTTTGGGAAGATAAAGTTATAATGAGATGTCTAACTAAAGTTAAATATTCAACACAGAAGGAGATGAAATTGAACAGATTATTGGTTTTGACATCCATTCTCTTTTTAGCCCTTTTCTCCCTCTCCTCAATGGCCCAAGACCCCGATGTCAGCGGTGATTGGGAAATCACAGTCAGCACCCAGAGAGGGGAGATGACTTGGGATGTCCACTTTGAACAAGAAGGCAGCCAACTGAAGGTGACCATGTCTGGGAAGCGCGGCGAGTCCTCAGGAGAGGGCACGATCACCGGGAACAAGATCGAATGGACAATAACCCGCAGCACACCTCAAGGTGAAATGACCATGACCTGGAGCGGTGAGGTGGAAGGCGACACCATGTCAGGTGAGGTCCAATTCGGCACCTTTGGCTCTAGCTCATGGGAGGGAACGAAAAAAACCAGCTAAGCTTTAAAACCAGAGCCTTTTTCCCCCTTTCAAAGAATATATTTATACGTTAAACTTTGTTACTATAAATATATAAAAACGCCTCCTACAAAGGAAGATTTCATCCCATCCTTCGTCTAAACATTAGACGGAGGTTAACACGAAGTGAAAGGGCATGGAAGAAAAAGATCTCGTCGAGCAGAGCAAAAAGGGAGACGAGGAAGCTTTCCGTCAGCTGGTCGAAAAATACAGAGGCAGAGTGTTTAACATGGCTCTAGGCATGACCCGGAATACAGAAATCGCGGATGACATTGCCCAAGAGGCCTTTATCAGAGCCTATTTTGGGCTTCCTGGGTTTAAACATAAAGCAAAATTCGGGACATGGCTCTATCGCATCACCATAAACCTCATCAGGGATTACATGAGAAAAAAGGAGAGGATGCCCAAACTCTCGATCGAGGAGATCAAGGAAAATCCTTTTAACCATCAGGATGAAGTCATTAAAAGAGAAGAGGAAAAAACACAGGCTGAGAGAAGAGCCTTTGTTCGCCGATTCATCCGCACGCTTCCCGAAAAATACCAGATCATCCTCACCCTGAGAGACATCCACGAACTCTCCTATGGGGAAATCGTTAAAATTCTTAAGATATCCCCGGGGACAGTCGATTCCCGCCTTCATCGGGCCAGGAGAATGCTGAGAAAACAGATTGAGCCTTATTTAAGGAGGAGAGTATGAGCTGTAAGAAATTCGAGAAATGGATACTCCGCTCCTTCGACAACCGTCTCAACCAGGAAAAACAAAAGACACTCGAAGAACACCTAAGAAGCTGCTCTCTCTGCCAGGAAAAAAGAGAAGAATACAGAACCATAATCGGTCTCTTGCACCAGGAGAAAGAACAGGAGCCGAAACCCTATTTCTGGGAGCGCCTTCAGGCCAAGATCAGAAAACGGCAGAGTGTGCCGTTCTGGGTTTCGGTCAAACACTGGAGCCTCCGGGCTGTGCCTATTTCCCTGATCTTTGTCTTAGTCCTGACCATCGCCATCCTCCTTTTCTCGCCAGCCAAAGAGCAAGAGCTGACTCAATCTGAAGTTCTTCTCCTGCGCAACAGGAACCCACTCGAGGAAACGCAGCTTTTATTCGATCAGAAATTGGAGAACCAGAATATGATGCTTATCTTCTCCGCTTTGGAAGAAAAAAACAACATAAGGAGACCAATCCCATGAAGAATCATTATAAACTCTGGATCATCCTCTCCTTTATCATCGTCTTTATAGTCGGCGGTCTGGCCGGAGTTCTCTTGGATAAATACATCCTCCCCACCAAATCCAAGAAACACAGAAGGGACAGGCCTCCGGTTGAATTTCCCACACTGGATATCATGGCCAAAGAGCTAAATCTATCCGCAGAACAACAGGAAAAAATCAGGCAAGTTTTCGCCAATAATGAAGAAAGGCTGAAGGAGCTGAAGAACCTCATTCACGAGCACATATCGACCATAAGATCTCAATTGAAAGACGAAATCAAGAATGTCTTAACCGAGGGACAGAGGATACAATTTGAGGCCATGATCGAAAGATACCTCCAGCAGCGGAAAGAACAGATGGAACAGATGGAAAAAAGAAGAAGCCAAAGAAGAGATAAGGATAACTAAGATGAAGAAGAAACTCATCATCAGTCTCGTTATCTTTGTCGTGGTTGCGGGAATTGTCTTGAGTTTCACTCTCTTCAGCCGCAACAAGGGTAAGGCCATAGAATATAAAAAAGAAGGGATAGAAAAGGGTGATATCCAAGCCTTAGTGGTCACCACGGGATCGCTCAATCCGGTCACCATCATCGATGTTGGAAGTGAGGTCTCTGGGCGAATCGCCAAGCTCTACGCGGATTTCAACTCCTTGGTCAAGACAGACCAGGTTATCGCTGAGCTCGAACAATCCCTGTTCATCACCAAAGTCCAGCAGAATGAAGCCAACTACGAAAGCACAAAAGCCTCCGTAGAAAAGGCTAAAGTCACCTTGGATAACTACAAGAAAAAATATGACCGGGCCATGAACATTTTTGAGAAAGAACTCATTTCTTTCGAGGAAAAAGAATCTGCCGAGACTCAGTATTATAATGCCTTGGCGGATCTCAAATCAGCCGAAGCCCGGTTGGCTCAGGCTCAATCCCAGCTTGATTCGAGCCAGGTGGACCTGTCCCACACCATCATCAAGTCTCCGATCGACGGTGTTGTCATCTCCAGGAATGTGAACGTCGGCCAGACTGTGGCAGCCAGTTTCCAGGCGCCTGTCCTGTTCAAAATCGCCAACGATTTAAGCAAGATGCAGGTGGAATGCAGTGTCGATGAGTCAGACATCGGTAAAATCAAGGAAGGACAGAAAGCCAGCTTCACCGTAGACGCTTTTCCCGATGAAACATTTTCTGGGGAAGTCATCCAAGTTCGTTATTCCCCTGAAGTCATCCAAAACGTCGTCACCTACACCACGATTGTCGAAGTCGGCAATCCAGAGATAAAACTGAGACCAGGGATGACGGCCACGGTCTCGATCATCATCGGCGAAGCCAAGGCCGTCCTCAAGGTTCCCAACGCAGCCCTGAGGTTTACACCTGAGCTGTCACCCGAAGAAATGAGAGAACTCATGGAAAGCATGAGAACGCAGATGATGGCCAGAAGAGAAGTTCAAGGCTCCTCAACCCCGACAAGACAACCACAAGGTGCCCAAAGACCGGGAGGGGGACAGCCTTTCTCCGGGCAGGGAGGGATTAATCCTCAAGCGGCCTCCAGGTTCCAACAAATGCCCCGGGTCTGGATTGAGGGCGAGGAAGGAAAGCTCCGTCTGGTGTTTATCAGGACAGGGGTGACAGACAACAGTCACACCGAAGTTCTCAGGGGGGAGTTGGCGGAAGGTCAACTCGTTATCACTGGAACAATTTCAGGCGATAAGAATCAGAGTAGATCTTCTCAAAGTCGAAACATGATGTTTTTCAGGAGATAAAAAAGAACCCTGCAAGACGAATCCAAGCCAAAGGCGATGGAGAGAATGGAAAATAACATAATCATAAAACTCGAAAACCTCACCAAGATCTACAAAGTCGGCGAAACCGAAGTCAATGCCTTAAAAGGAGTATCCCGAAGCATCCAGAAAGGAGAGATGCTGGCCATCATGGGCCCATCCGGATCAGGTAAATCCACTGTGATGAATATCGTCGGTTGTCTGGACAGGCCCACAGAAGGCCGTTACTTCCTCGAAGGAGAAGAGGTTTCGACTCTGGATAAGAACAGGCTCGCCCGGATTCGGAATAAAAAAATCGGTTTTGTCTTCCAGACGTTCAACCTTCTTCCCCGCACAACAGCCCTGGAAAACACAGAACTCCCGCTTCTCTATTCGAGTGTTCCGAGCAAAAAAGCGAAGGATTTGGCCCTGAAAGCCCTCTCTGCAGTCGGCCTCGAAGGCCGCGAACTCCATCGGACAAGCCAGCTTTCTGGAGGAGAACAGCAGAGAGTCGCCATAGCCAGGGCATTAGTCAATGCCCCTTCGTTGCTCTTGGCCGATGAGCCAACGGGAAACCTCGATACTAAAACCGGTAACGAAATCATGGAGATCTTTAAAAAGCTCAACCAAGAGAATAACATAACGGTTATTCTGGTCACTCACGATCCTGAAGTGGCTCAATTCGCCCAGCATAGAATCTACCTGCGGGATGGCGTGATCGTCAGAGAGGACTAGAAGAAGAAAATGAACATACTCCGAACGGTCCGGGTCTCTATGAGGGCCCTGGGCCGGAACAAAATGCGCTCCTTCTTGACCGCCCTGGGGATCATCATCGGGGTCGGAGCGGTCATCGCTATGATCAGCATCGGAGAGGGCGCCAAGAATGCCGTTGAGGAACGGTTTACCTCGATGGGAACAAACCTTCTTTTCGTTCGGCCTGGAAGCCTTTCTTTCCGCGGCCGTCAGTCAGGGGCAGGCTCGTATAACACCCTTACCCCAGAAGATGCTCAAGCCCTCATGGAAAAGTGCAATGCTGTCCAGTATGTTTCCCCGAACGTTTCGGGAAGGGTCCAGACAGTCTACAGGAACAAAAATTGGAATACATCTATCCAAGGAGTGAGCGAAAAATTCACAGATATCAGGAAGTGGGTTGTTGAAGAAGGCGTGTTCTTCGACGAGAACATGGTCAAAGTCGGAGCCAAAGTCTGTGTCCTCGGTAGCGATGTCAAACAGAATTTATTCGAGGATGAAGACGCCATCGGCCAGATCATCCGGATCAAAAAAATTCCCTTCCGAGTGATCGGGGTTTTAGAGGCCAAGGGGGAATCTGGGGGGTGGTTTAACCAAGATGACATGATTGCCATGCCCTACACAACAGCTCAAAGGCGGCTTCTCGGAATCGATTACATCCAATCCATTGATGTTTCCGCCACATCCACGGAAAACACAGCCAAGGCGGTGGCCCAGATTGAGGAAGTCCTCAGGATACGACACAAAATTGCCCCCGGAGCCGAAGACGACTTCAATGTCAGGAACTGGTCGGAAATGGCTGAAAGTGCCTCAGAATCGATGAGGATCCTCACCTATCTTCTGGGAGGCATTGCTGCCGTCTCCCTTCTCGTGGGCGGAATAGGCATCATGAACATCATGCTTGTCTCGGTCACAGAGAGAATCAGAGAAATCGGCATCCGGATGTCGGTCGGTGCCCGGGAGAAGGATATCCTGCTCCAGTTTCTGACAGAGGCTGTCGTGCTCAGTGTTTTGGGAGGGGTCCTGGGGATCGGGGTGGGGATTGCCACCTCGAGGTTGATCTCTCATTTTGCCGGCTGGACCACATTGATCTCGCTCGGTTCGATTGCCCTGGCCTTTCTTTTTGCAGGGTCCGTGGGAATCTTCTTCGGGTTTTATCCGGCCAGCAAGGCCTCAAAACTCGATCCGATAGAAGCCCTCAGGTACGAGTAAAATCTTATTATCATCTGCTCTGATTATGCTATCAAAATAAAATGATCATGACCTAGGAGGATAAAAATGGATAAACGCATCGTCCGGATTTTCATCTCAATTCTTTTCTGCCTGACCTTAGTTTCTCAGGGTCAAGAGGAAAAGACCATCTCCCTTTCCCTCGAGGGATGCATCCTGAAAGCGATGGAGAACAACCTCGGTCTGGCTGTGGAAGTCTTATCCCCAGAGCTGGCCGATATTTCAGTCTCCCTGGCCAAAGAAAAATTTATGCCCTCACTGTCTTTAAGCTATGGTATCGATAGTAACGTTCAACCCTCATACTCTTGGCTTGATGCGGCCGAACAGGTCAGCACTGACAGCACAGACTATTCGGCTCAAATCAGCCAGCTCATCCCCACAGGAGGAAATTTATCTATTAATCTTACAGGTTACGCTACCGAAACAAACAGGAGTTTCCAAACTATCAACCCTCGCTACGGGGGAACGCTGAGGTTTAACTTCACTCAACCCCTACTCAGGAATTTTGGGTTTAACATCAACCGCAGAGAAATCCGAATCGCCCAGAATAACAGCGCCATCTCTGAAACTCAGTACAGAAGAGCCCTTCAGGATACGATCTACAACGTGGAAGAGGCCTACTGGAATCTCGTCTACACCATCGAAAACTTAAAGGTCATCCGGCAATCCCTGAAATTAGCTCAAGACCTGCTGGAAAAGAACAGGCGGGCGGTGGAAGTCGGGACTTTGGCTCCGATAGAAATCCTGACTGCCCAAGAGCAGGTGGCCACACGCGAAGCAGAAATCCTCGAGGCCGAGGCCCTGGCCAAGAATAACGAGGATGCCCTGAAAACGATCATCAATCTCGCCGCCGATGAGGAGGATGCAGAAATTCTGAGGATCAACCCCACGGATAAGCCGGGTTATGAGAAAAAAGACATGACTCTTGAACAGGCTTTGGTCGTCGCCACTCAGAATCGACCGGACCTCCAGGTCTCCAGGATAGACCTAAAAAACAAAGAGATTAGCCTCAGTTATGCCAAGAATCAGCTTCTGCCTGAGTTGAGCCTGCAAGCCTCCTACTGGAGTCCAGGCATTTCAGGAGATCAAATCGTATACCAAGGCGGAAACCCGCTGACAGGAGTGGTTGTGGACACTGTTCCCGGTGGTCCTTCCGACGCCTTAAAGGATGCCTTCAGCTTTAAGAACAATAATTGGTCGGTAGGCCTGACCTTCTCTTTCCCTCTAAGCAGCTTTCTCTCACGCGCTGCCTATGCTCAGGCGAAAGTCAACCTGGAACAGGCCACTGTGCAGTTTAAAAATCAAGAACAGCAGGCATTTCTCGAGATCAAAAACGCTCTCCGGGGGGTCGAAACGAATTTCAAGCGGATACAGGCCCGGAAGATCGCCAGGGAGTTGGCCGCGAAGAAACTGGAAGCCGAGGAGGAGAAACTAAAAGTCGGACTCACTACCAACTACTTCGTCCTCCAATATCAGAGGGACCTGGCTAACGCGCAGAGCTTGGAATTGAAGGCCATCATCGACTATAACCTGTCCCTGGCCCGTCTAAACAGGGCCCTCGGGATCAGCCTTGATGAAAAAAACATCTCTTTCTCGAAAATGACGGATAATTAAGTAAGCAGTTCCTCAAAATTCTGACAATAATTTCTTTTTGTAGGAATCAAAGAATCGCTTATAATACGTATTCAAATCGGTTGGACCAGTGAAAAGAACTGCCCTCATCCTTCTCTTATTCCTGACACCATTTTTCTGCGCTCAGGGTAAGGATAACGGCGGCAATTATCGTGTAAAAATCCCAAGATTCTCCTCTCCTCCTAAAATTGATGGAAAACTGGAAAACCCACTTTGGCAAAAAGGCGCAGTGCTCGATGATTTTACCCAGTACGAACCGCAGGAGGGAGCGACTCCTTCTGAAAAAACGGTCGCTTACATCGGCTACGACCACAAAAATCTGTACATCGCCCTTCGCTGCTATGATTCTAACCCGAAGGCCGTCAGAGCCTACCTCACCAATAGAGATAATGTTGAAGGAGATGACGAGGTGACCATCTATCTAGACACTTTTGATGACAAAAAACGAGCTTTTGCCTTCCAAGTGAATCCATGTGGTGTGCAATCGGATGGTATTTATACGGAATCCCAGAGAAGGGGAGGAGGCCCTAATAGGATCGATAGGAACTGGGATACTTTCTTTCTCACCGACGCTTACCTGGATGAAGAAGGATATACCGTCGAAATGGCCATTCCGTTTAAAAGCCTACGGTTTCCCAATTCTCAAACTCAGCTTTGGGGAATACAGATCAAGAGGAATATTCGGAGAAAGAATGAAGAGATCTACTGGTATCCGAGGTCTCGTAATGTGAACGGCTTCCTGGTTCAATCCGGAACACTGATCATCGATGGGGACTTGGAGAGGGGACGAAACTTCGAGGTTATGCCTGTTTTTACGGGTCTCCAACCGAGGAACGAAAAGTTCGAGCCAGAGGCTGGTCTAAACTTTAAATATGGCATTACTTCAGATCTGACCGCAGACATGACCTACAACCCGGATTTCAGCCAAGTCGAGGCCGACATGCCTCAGATCGACGTCAACCAGAGATATGCCCTGTATTACCCAGAAAAAAGGCCTTTCTTCTTGGAGGGAAAAGACAATTTTGATACTCCCTTCGAGTTGGTCTATACAAGAAAAATCATCGATCCTCAATGGGGGGGCAGGCTCACCGGGAAAATCGGGAAAACGACTCTCGGCTTCTTAACCACCTACGATCTTAACTCCCCAGATATCAACATTTCAGAAGAAGAAGATGATGATGATGACGAGGAGGAAGTCACCCAGTCGAGCCTGGTGAATGTCTTTCGATTGAGACAAGACCTCTTCTCCGAATCCTACGTAGGGTTTATCTTGGCCGACAAAGAGCTGGGAGATTCCTGGAATAAGATAACCCGGAATTTTAACAGAGTCGGGGGTATCGACGGCCATTTCAAATTCTTGAACAAATATCGGTTCTCCTTCCAGGTCGTCGGTTCTCAGAGCAAAGTGGGGATGGATAAAACTGACTTGGTTCCAGCGATGATGTTTAACTTTGACCGACGCGGAAGGCATCTGAGTTTTTCTACCAATTACACCCATATTCCTCCTGATTTCGAAGCCTCCTTGGGCTTCTTCCGGCGGAAAGATATCCGCTCTTTCAACTCTCGGCTTAGCTATACCATCCTGCCTCAGACAAACCTCATCGTCGATATCCGACCCTCGATCGAGTACCGCAGAATCTATGACTTTGATGATATTCTAACGGATGAAGAGTGGGAGCTGCGCCTGTTCATGAGTGGTTGGCGGAGTTCTTACCTTTGGTTTAATTTCTCGACTGGTCTGGAAAGGTACGAAGGAATAGATTTTTACAAAAATGAATTCCGGGGCAGCTTCAGCTCGGAGCCGTTTTCCTGGCTGAGTGGGAACCTTTCCTTCTCCTTCGGCGACGGGATTTATTATGGCGATGACGAGGAAGACCCCTACTTAGGCTATAAAACATCCAAAGGAGCCCGTCTGACCCTAAGACCTCTCACCAACATCCGCTTGGACTATGACTTCCGGAACAATAATTTCTACAGGGGGAAGGGCGGCGAAAAAGTCTACACGGTCAATATCATCAGCCAGCGCCTCACCTACCAGATCTCCCGCACCCTTTCCTTGCGGTTTATCACAGATTATAACAGCTATCATAAAGAAATTTTTAACAGCCTCCTCTTCAGCTATGAACTCAGACCGGGGACTGTCTTTTACGTCGGAGTGGATGATAGCCAGGAAAAAGACGATTCTGGAATCTGGCGCATCCAAGGCCGTTTTGTCTTCGTCAAATTCTCCTACTGGTGGCGCATATAAGGGGCCGGTTCTATCTTCCCCTTCCCGTCATCCCTGCGTAGCCTGTGCAAGCTTCGGCAGTCAACAGTTGGCAGGTGCAGGGATGACGGGAAGAAAAGGGAATGTAGATAAAAAACAGAACCGTTCCCATGTCTTCCCCATCTCTCGGGCTATTGAATTTCTTTAAAAAAAGTGTTAGTATAATAATCAAATATAAGCTCCAACTTTCTTACGGCCAACAATCAGGGAGAGTAAAATGAACAGGAAACTTATAAGACCCAATCTTTCTGAAATCAAGGAAAAAATGAGCCGCGAGCCTGCTAAAAAGAAGCTTCATCCTCCTTCGGATACCTTCGCCGAAAGTTATTACTATCTCAAGCAGATGAATAAAAAAACGCCGATGGCCGTAGCCTTGGCTGATGGTCAGACGATAGAAGGTTATATCGAGTGGTATGACAGGAATTGCATAAAGCTCAACCGAGATAATGCTCCAAATCTGCTGATCTTCAAGACCAACATCAAGTACCTGTATAAACTCGACGAAAAAAAGGAATCCAAAAACACGCCACCCTCCCTAAAAAAGAAAAGACCATGACCCTTCCCAGGATCGGGATCACTCTCGGGGATCCCGGAGGGATCGGACCGGAAATCGTCCTCAAAGCCCTCGCCCCTGAAAATTCCTTACCCAAAGCTCAGTACATCATCTTCGGCTCAGGCTTTGTGTTGGAGGCGGAAATGAAACGGCAGGAGCGCAAGCTCGTGATTCCCTCCTTCGAAGAAAGCAGGTTTCCCTCTCTTCCGGGCCTTTTCCTCTGGGATATTCCCTTACCTGACGAAGGGATTACGATCGGCATCCCTTCCAAACCAAACGGGCAGGCCTCCTTTCTCTGCTTCGAACAGACTGTCGAACAGGCCAAAAAAGGAGTAATTCAAGCCCTGGTGACGGCCCCCATCTCAAAAATGTCTTGGGAGATGGCCGGGATAGAGTGGCTTGGCCACACGGACTATCTCAGCCATCTTTATCCTCAGGCTATCATGTCCTTCTGGTCTGACAAACTCAAGGTGGCCCTCTACACGCATCACCTTTCTCTGAAAGAGTCCATTCAAAGGATTAAGATGGACGCCCTTCATGATTTTTTCACCCGTCTTGACCGAGCTGCTAAAAAAATTCAACCCGATGGCTTTCAACTCTTGGTAGCAGGCTTGAATCCCCACGCTGGGGAGGGAGGGCTTTTAGGCTCTGAGGAGAACAGCGAGATCATTCCAGCTATCGATCAGGCTCGGAAAAAAGGAGTAAAGATCAGCGGCCCCTTCCCTCCTGATACTGTCTTCCTCCAGGCTCTCGATCACCCAGACAGATGGGTCATCGCCCTGTACCATGATCAAGGTCTCATCCCGTTCAAATTGGAATCTTTCGAGGAGGGAGTGAATCTAACCCTAAGTCTACCGTTTATCCGAACTTCCCCAGACCACGGGACAGCCTTCGATATCGCTGGCCAGAACAGGGCTAACCCCCAAAGTCTGATCAAAGCCATAGAACTGGCATCCAGCTTATCTCCGCTTTTTTAGCTCGGCCCTCATCTCTCTCTCTAGGTCTCTCTCTCGAATGACCGCCCTCTTTTGGTAAGCTTTTTTCCCTTTGGCCAGAGAGACTTCTACCTTGATTTTTCCTTTGTCGTTAATCATCACTCTCGTCGGGATGAGGGTCAGCCCCTTTTCTTTGACCTTCCCGGTCAGGCGTTTGATCTCACGCCGATGGAGAAGAAGCTTTCTCTCCCTTAACGGCTCATGGTTGAAGCGACTGGAGGCCTCATACGGACTGATATGACAATTGGTGAGAAATACCTCCCCTCCCTTGATTTCCGCGTAGCTCTCTTTCAGGCTGATTCTTCCCTCTCTGATCGATTTGACCTCACTCCCCATCAAGGAAATGCCCGCTTCAAGGCTTTCCAGTATTTCGTAGTTGAAATAAGCTTTCTTGTTCTTGGCGATGATCTTCATTCTAGTGTTGTCCTTCCTATTCTTCTCTTTCAACGCCAAAAAAGATGATAGGCCCCTTTTTTTTATTCAAAGGGTAAATGGAAAATCTTTCAAATCTAAAATATCGCCTTCCTGAGATGCATTGCAGAGAACGAAAAAACAGGATGAGGGCTGAAGGCATTATATTGAAGGCTAGGAATCCATCCGAGACTGGATATCTTTAAAACAAAAAGACAGAGTTTGGAAAAGCTTTGCTTCAATCTCAGAGGATGACCGAGAGGCGACCTCCGATATCTCGTTCACGATAAGATCCTTGGCCTTCTCCATCATTTTTTTCTCACGGAAAGAGAGAGGCTTGATGAGATTAAGGTAGTAGAGGCTTTTCAAGACAAGCGCCGTATCAAGAATTGACCCCGTTTTCATCAGATCAAGATGCTCCTTGTAACGTCCTTTCCAGTTCATCGTCACGTCAACCAGGCCGTTTTTCATGAACTCAAATATATTCTCAACATCATTCTCTGTGATAGGCTTGCGGATGCCTATCTCGATGGCTGTCGAGTAAGGCACAAGAACAAGGGTGTTATTGGCTAGGATTCTTACGTGATAGACGTTGAAGTTTTCCCCGTAATAATTCTCGTTCTGAATATCCTCGATGACTCCCAGCCCCTGATTGGGATAAATGATTTTATCTCCAATCTTGAATAGATCCATTGTCGTTTATTATAGTCCAATCCTCAATAAGAGTCAAATCCCAGGAGTTCCCCCAAAAATTTATGGATCGAAGAGAGATAGCTGATTATTCTCCTCAACCCATTGTTGAAAAAAGGCTTGTAAGCCCTTCTGACGCCCGAAAAGGTACTCACGAATACCGTCGGCTAGGGCATAGAAGTGAAAATCCGGTATCCCAAACAATCGCCTTGCAGCCCCCATCACATGCCGGGCTAAGACCCTCAACTTCGTCCTCAATCCCAGGTAAACCATCGCAAAATAGGCCACAGCCATCAGAATCGCCATCATATTCTGAAGACGATGATAAGTCAGAAGACGAATGTCTTCTACCCGATAGCTTTGTTTAAGGAAGCGGATCGTCTCTTCGATTCGCCATCGTGTCAGATAGGATTCCAGCACTCGCCATAAACTCTTGCGACTCCTGGTGAGAGGAAGGTCGGTTAAAAGCATCAACGGCTCCTGTCCGAAACCTCGAACCACCACTAGAGTCAGAGGTTCTGAGCGCCCCGGCAGCTTAACAGGTCGGGCCCCAAATTGAAGATTATAGATCGTCTCTTTTCCTTTCTCTTGCTTAACAATCCGTTCTGCATAGGGCAAGGGACAAGTCATCGCCAACTCTAGCACCGAATGCCTTCTTCCCTTGTAACTCAGATCTCTTGTGCTCTTTAACCGAATAATGAATGAGAGTTGATCCCTCAGCAGATGATCGAAAATATCTCCCCGGTCTCCTCCTCGATCCAACACCCAAATCCCTTTGTTCCCGGTTGCCTGCGAGATCCTGCTGATTGAGCCCAGCGAATCTCCACGTTCTCACTCCGAAAAGCTGGACTCCTCTGGGAATAAAGAGACCCATAAAGAGGGACAAGAGAAGGCTTTTGAACCTCCGCTCCGATGACAGATAAGGTCCAATAGCCGTTGGCCAGAACCTTCTCGCTTCCATCTCGAACACGGGCCAAGTGTTCCATCCTACGTGCATATTTCTTCCTGATATCTGAGATATCCATGATCAACAAAGTCTTCTTCTCCACCCGCTCTGCTCCCATCCGACAGATCCCATCCAGGACTCTCCTCCCGCCCCAGCTGCCGACACAGCCGATATTGAGTCTTCTTCAGGGCAATCTTCTCTCCCAGGGAACGAGCAATCTCAGTTAAATGAACCGCCTGACGGGCTTGAATCCCATAGATCGTTTCAGCCAGAAAGCGGCGAGCCACCTTGGGCCATCCTGCAGAAAGTTCCCCCGAAAATTTAATAATTTGTTCTCGCACTTTTGAAGCAGTTTTGGCATAATACATTTGGGGTCTCCTCAAGACAAAGGTCTTTATGCAAGCAAGCACGCTTGGCATCTGGAGGCCCCATTTTATGTCATTCTGGTGAAAAGTTCCCCTATTTTTTAGCGATTCCACTTTGTGCTTGATGTAATTCCCTGAAAGAAACTAAGTTAAGTCCTTTTACCCCTTATTTTTGGGGGAACTCCTGGAGTCAAATACCCAAAATCCTCGGTAGAATCGGCATCTTTGGGTTTCCTTATGTCCTTGACAGATCAGCGCAGGTTTATTAACATACAGTTTCACCTTCATGTAAGTCAAAGGAACGATGAAAAGAACATTCCAGCCCAACAGAAGGAAAAGAAACAAGACCCATGGTTTTCTGGTTCGGATGAGAACCACAGGTGGGCAGCACGTCATCCGCCGCCGCAGACAAAAAGGAAGAAAAAGACTCTCCGCTTAATGGACGAAACTCTCAGTCCTCGTGAGAGGATAAGAAAGAAAAAGGATTTTTTATTAGTCTATAGAGACGGCAAACGCCACAGAGGAAAGGTCTTCAACCTTATTTATCTTTCCAACAACCTTGGCTTCTCTCGCTTAGCTGTTGTGGTCAGCCGGAAAGTCGGGAGCGCTGTTGAGAGAAACAAGATTAAACGAAACATGAGAGATTTATTCCGGAAGAATAAGGAGTTGTTCACGGTTTATGCGGATATGATTATTATTCCAAAAAAAGGAATCCTGGACATCTCCCACTCAGATCTTCAGAAAGAATATTTCGCTGCTGTGGCTTCAATCAACCAGAGAGATCAAACCCGATGAGACACATTTCTTTAGGTTTGATAAGGATTTACCAGAAACTCATCTCCCCTCTTTTGGGTAACCACTGTCGTTTCCACCCGACCTGTTCTGTTTACACATATGAGGCCATAGATAAATATGGTTTTTTAAAGGGAACGTTCCTCGGAAGCAAAAGGCTTCTCAAGTGTCATCCCCTCCACCCAGGGGGAGAAGACCCTGTCCCTTAAAGGATCGTCCTATGGAAAAAAGATTATTATTGGCCATCATCCTCTCCTTTTTAGTCCTGGTTCTGTATCAGATACTTTTTGTCAAGAAACCACCTTCTCCGGAGAAAGTCCCAGAACAAATCCAGGACATCGAGACTGAACCTCCCCCTAAACCCTCGATCGAAAGTCAACTCCCCCCCCAGGTGACATCCCAGCCTCAAGAAGCACCCGAAGAAGAAATCATCACCGAACCGATTTCAGAGACAAAAGAGGCAAACATTCTCATCGACACGCCTCTCTACCAAGCTGTCTGGAGCAACCGAGGGGCTGTTCTTAAAAGCTGGAAGCTCAAAATGTATAAAGACGATAATGGGGAAGATCTCGATCTGGTTTCTCTGCGGGCCGAAGAGATAGGCCTGTACCCTTTCGCTTTGGACACGGACGATCCGACTTTCGACGCTCTCATCAATGGCTCCCTGCACACCTTTTCCAATCAAAAAATTAATCTGATGGAAGGCCAGGAGGGTGAGCTCCGCTTTCAGTATGCCGATCAAGAAGGGAACAGAGTCGAAAAAACTTTTCTTTTCCTGGCGGGAAAATACACCCTCGATATCCGCATCAATGTCTGGAAAAAGGGTCAAAGAATCGATTCCCGCCTCGTTTGGGGACCAAGCCTTGGAAACCCAACTCCAGAAGATCAACGGAGGCGATTCGGAGGATCTCAAGGTGCTGCCGTTTTCACTGGTGAAAAAATCTACAGAAATGAAGAAAGGAAGTACAAACCAGAGCGGAGCCTCTTCAATTTTGTTCACTGGGCAGCTTATGAAGACAACTATTTTACTGCCCTTTTCCTATCAGATCCTCAGAAATCGAGTGCGGCCTTTTTCAGAAAAGAAAAAGACCAACTGCCTTATTTCTTCCTCTTCCTCTCCAACGCTAAAAGAGCTTACATCGGGCCGAAGGAATATGATACCCTGAATGAATTCGGTCCTGGGACCAAGAACCTGATTAAATTCGGCTTTTTTGGTTGGATCGCCCAAATCCTGCTGAAGGCCATCAAAGGAATCCACAGCGTCATCCCCAACTGGGGCTTTAGCATCATCATCCTGACCTTGATCATAAAAATCCTCTTTTTCCCTCTTACCTACAGCAGTACAAAATCTATGGCCAAGATGCAGGAATTGCAGCCAAAAATCAAAGCCTTAAGAGCCAAGTACAAGAAGGCTAAACAAGATATCGGCCAGAGACGCAAGATGAACGAGGAAATGATGAAGCTCTACAAGGAACACGGCATCAACCCGGCTGGAGGCTGTCTGCCCATCCTCGTTCAAATTCCTATATTCTGGGGATTCTTCCGCCTCTTGATCGTCTCAATCGAGTTCAGGCAGAGTCCCTTCATCCTTTGGATAAAAGACCTTTCGTTAAAGGACCCATTCTATGTGACTCCCATCCTGATGGGGGTCACTCAATTCATAAGCCAGAAAATGACGCCCACCTCCGCTGACCCCACCCAGCAAAAAATGATGCTCATCATGCCCGTCATCATGACCATCTTTTTCATGAATTTTCAGAGCGGCCTTGTCCTCTACTGGCTGACCAACAACGTCCTCCAGATCGGGCAACAGTACATCATGAACCGCCTCATGCAAAAGAAAAAGCGAGAAGCGCATGGAAGAAAAAGAAGAAAAAAATAACGAGAAGCAGGAATTCAAAGGCAGGAATCTCGAAGAAGTCATCTCGACCGCCGAGCACGCCCTGAAACTGCCTCGTTCTCAGTTTAACTACGAGGTTGTGACCGAAAAAACTAAACTCTTCGGGATAAAGGGCAAGGAGATCGTCATCCGCGCCTGGCCCAAACAAGAAGAGGGAGAAAACAAAGTCTCGAGATTCCTGGACAAGCTTTTGCCTCTCTTTCCCCTCGAGATTAACTATCATGTCAAGAGAAAAAACGATATTATCTATTTGATCTTTGATGGGAAGGATAAACATCTTCTGCTCAGAAAAGATGGCTCTCTCCTCCTGGCCTTCCAACATCTTCTCAACAAGATCTCCTCTCAAAAAGTCCAGACAGACTGTGATTTTTATCGAAAGAAAAAAGAGAGAGAGTTGAGATATTTTGCCCAAAAAAAGGCTCTTCAAGTCCAAGAAACAGGAAGAGATGAGATCCTCGAGATGATGAATCCCTACGAAAGGCGGCTCATTCACATCACTGTCAATCAAATCCCAGGGATCACAACAGAAAGTCTTGGTGAAGGATTCCTAAAGAGAATCAAAATCTTCCCTCTAAAACCACGATCCAAGGAAGAATGACCGTCTACCAACCAGGAAATTGTTTTCTATAAAAATCCCAATACTCTATTAAATATATATATTTAATAAGTAATGATCGTTTGATTCCACTCTTAGCTCCACGGTTCTTCCTTCGATTTTTTTGTCTGGAGCAATCCCCTAATTTTCACCCGCCAGCGTTCATTTCTTCAGCAGAGGGCTTAAGGTTTAGACCTCAGCGCCAAAGGATTATCCTCAAATATAAGCAGCGACTCCGCCCTCCAGCATGCTACACTTTGATAACAAACAACCCCGGTTGAGCTTTACGTTTTCGGCGTCAAGAATTATTATATAGGGGCTATGGCTGAAGATACGATCATCGCCATCTCAACTCCCCTTGGATACGGGGGTTTGGGAATCGTGCGCCTGAGCGGAACAAAGGCTCTTCCAGTGGCTAGAAAAATATTCAAGCCGAGGAAGCAAAAGATTAAAATTCAACCTCGCCATCCCCTCTTGGGAAAGATGTACCACTTTGAGCAGAAGAAATACTTTGAGGAAGCCTATTTGACATATTTTCCTCAACCCCACACCTACACTAGGGAAGATGTGGTCGAGATCAGCTGCCATGGAAGTCCGGTGATCCTTGAAGAAATCGTCCGGCTAGGGATTAAAGCTGGAGCCCGGCTTGCCCACCCCGGCGAATTCACGCTCCGCGCCTTTCTCAGCGGAAGAATCGATATCCTCCAAGCTGAAGCCGTCAACGATCTCATCCAAGCCTCATCTCTCCAGCAGGCCCAGATCTCTTTCCATCAGCTCAAGGGAAGTCTGTCCAGCAGGATCATGAACCTCAGGAAAAGCATCATCCATATCTTATCCCAAATCGAGGCCAGTATCGAATTCCCCGATGAAAACCTCCAGATCAGTAAAAATCAGATTCTTAACACCCTCGAAAAAACAATTAAAGGCCTAAAACAGCTCCTCGACAGCTATGACCTCGGAAAGGCTTTGAGAGAAGGTCTCTCCTTGGCCATCACAGGCAGGCCAAACGTAGGAAAATCAACTCTGTTCAATGCCCTCCTCCAAACTGAAAGGGCAATCGTCACTCCCTATCCGGGAACAACAAGAGACTATCTGCAGGAATCCTTAAAAATTAATAATTCCTTGTTTACCCTCATCGATATGGCCGGCCTCTCTGCTCCTTCCCATCCTGTGGAAAGAGAAGGGATCAAAAGGGTCAAAAAGCTGATTGCTGAGGCAGACGGCGTTCTCCTCATGTTCGACTTATCCCGGAAAGAAACCTCTGAAGATATCAAGCTTTTGGATAAGTTAGCAGATAAAAGGCTTCTCATCCTTTTCAATAAAATGGATCTCCCCCAAAAAATGAACACCCAGGCCATCAGAAAAAGAGGGAAAAATAACCCCTCCTTAGCAATTTCAGCCCTCAAAGGAGAAAACTTGGACAAGCTGAGGGACATGATCCATGACCGTTTCGTCCCGATTCAGGATCAGCAGGAAGAGGTCATCCTTCATCTTCGTCAGAAGCTTCTCCTGGAGGAAATCCTGGTTTGTTTGGAACAGAGCTGCCGACTTCTCGAGGAAGGCTATCCCGAAGATCTGGCTGCTGAAGAACTCCACAAGACCAATCCACTCATAGGTCAACTCACAGGAGAAATCCAGGTGGACGACATCATCAAGGATATCTTCAGCCGGTTCTGCGTAGGAAAATAGGAGACAGGATGAATTCTCTGGATGAATATGATGTCATCGTTATCGGAGCCGGCCATGCGGGATGCGAAGCCGCCCACGCCTCGAGCCGGATAGGGCTTGAGACTTGCCTCATCACCATCCACTTGGAAACAATCGCTCAAATGTCCTGTAATCCCGCCATCGGAGGTCTGGCCAAGGGGCATCTTGTCCGAGAAATCGATGCCCTCGGCGGCCTGATGGGACTTATCGGAGACGAGACGGGAATTCAATTCCGGCTTCTGAACAGGAGTCGGGGAGGGGCTGTTCAGGCTCCACGGGCCCAATCGGACAAGGCCCTGTACAGATTGACCATGAAAAGCTGGCTGGAAAAGACCCCCAGGTTATCGCTCTTCCAAGGCATTGTCACAAAAATCCTGACAAAAAACCACCAAGCCGTAGGAGTGATGACCCTAGAGGGGAACAGGATCATGGGTAAAGCTGTCATCCTGACTCCCGGCACTTTCCTCAACGGCCTAATTCACATCGGCCTTCAAAGTTATGCCGCGGGGAGAGCCAACGAACCCTCCGCCCTCGAGCTCAGTCAAAACCTTAAAACTCTTGGCCTTAAAACATTCCGTTTGAAGACGGGCACTCCGATGAGACTCCACAGCCAAACTATAGATTGGCAGCGCTTCATTCCCCAGCCAGGAGACAATAAGCCCGTCTCCTTTTCTTTCAGGACAAAAAAGAAACTCGAGAACAAAATCCTTTGCCACATCGGTCACACAACGCCCCAAACCCACAAAATCATCCTGAAAAGCCTCGACATGTCTCCCCTTTACAGCGGAAAAATCACAGGAATAGGGATCCGTTATTGTCCCTCTATCGAAGACAAAGTGGTCAAATTCCCCCATCACCACAGACATCAATTTTTCCTGGAGCCTGAGGGTGTGGAGACAGAGGAAGTCTATGTCAACGGTCTTTCTACAAGCCTTCCCTTCCCCGTCCAGAAGGCCATCTTGAGAAGCATCCCCGGGCTCGACCAGGCGAAAATTCTAAGGCCAGCCTACGGGATCGAATACGACGCCGTGCTCCCCACCCAGCTTCAGGCCACGCTAGAGACGAGACAGATCAGCAACCTCTACCTTGCTGGCCAGATCAACGGCACCTCAGGATACGAGGAGGCCGCTGCTCAAGGGTTGATGGCTGGCATCAATGTGAGTCTGAAGTTGAAAAATAAAAAGCCCTTCATTTTGGGCAGGAATGAAGCCTACATCGGTGTCCTCATCGACGATCTCATCACCAAAGGCGTTGAAGAACCATATCGCCTTTTCACCTCCCGGGCGGAGTACAGGCTCCACCTCCGCATCGACAACGCAGATAAAAGACTGACCCAATACGGGTACGAGTTGGGGCTAATCCAACAGGATGACTATGACTCTTTCCTCAGGAAGCAAGACAAAATAAACAAAACCATGGTCTTCCTCGAGAAAGGGACAGTCAAAACCCAGGCCGGCGGAAAGATATCCTTTAAGGATTACCTAAAAAAACCTGAAGTCCGATTCAAAAATGTGCTAGAATATAGACAATTTGATGACAGCTTGACCGAGGAGGAAATCCGGCACATCGAATCAGAGGTCAAATACGAGGGTTACTTGAAAAGGCAGGAGATCGAGATTGCCCGGATCGCAAAAATGGACAGGAAAAGGATTCCCAAAGGTGTGGATTTTCAGAAAATTCCAGGTTTGACTCGAGAAGTGAGGGAAAAATTAGAAAAAAGTTGTCCGCGCACTATCGGAGAGGCCAAGAAAATCCCAGGGGTCACCCCAGCAGCAATCGTCAACCTTCATGTCTATCTGAAGATCTTGGGCCGTAAAAATGTTCCACGTGGAACATTCAGGGAAACATGAATAAAATTATTGCCATCACCAACCAAAAAGGGGGAGTCGGGAAAACAACCACGGCCATAAACCTCGCCGCCTCCTTGGCTTTCAACAACCGGAGAGTTTTGATTGTCGATCTGGATCCCCAGGGGATGGCTACGGCAAGCCTGGGTAGGAACAAGGAAGAGAAGAAGGGAATCTATCCCGCTCTGATGAACGGCCTCTACATCATGGATTATATCCGCCCCACTTCGCTCGATAACCTCTACATCTGCCCCTCCTCCCCTGAGCTGGCCGGAGTCGAGGCTGAGCTCTACGAAGAAGATAACCAAGAGAGGAGACTCAAGTCGGCCTTGGAGAGGGTGAAAAAGTTTTTTCATTTTATCCTCATCGATTGCCCCCCCTCCTTGGGATTTCTCACCCTGAACGCCTTGACGTCCGCTGATTCTGTCCTGGTGCCCGTCCAGTGCGAATTCCTCCCCATGGAGGGCATCCCGGAGCTCTTCCGGATCTTCGATGAAGTCCGAACTTACTTGAATCCTACTCTGGCTCTGGAGGGGATATTGCTCACCATGTATGACGAACGGACAAACCTCTCTAAACAGGTCGCCCAGGAGATTAGAAGCTCCCTCCTGGAGAAAACCTACGAAGTCATAATTCCTCGTAACGTGAGATTGGCTGAAGCCCCCAGTTTTGGTAAGCCCATCCTGCTCTACGATATTAAATCCAAAGGGGCTCAAGCCTATCTTGACTTGGCTCGGGAGATATTAAAGAAATGAAAAAGAAAGCATTGGGAAAGGGATTAAAAGCCTTCATTCCAGAGGAGTATGGATTCCTGAAAGAGGATAGTTACGCCGATTTAGACATCGATCAACTCAAGCCTAATCCGCTCCAACCAAGACTCAATTTCAGTAGCGAATCGCTGCGGGAACTGGCTCGATCTATCAAAGAATCCGGAATTCTCCAGCCGATCATCGTCGTCCCTGAAGGAGATTTCTACAGAATCATAATTGGAGAGCGGCGGTGGCGCGCCGCCCAACAGCTCGGCCTCAAAAAAATTCCCGTTCTCATCCGCAGTCTGCCCAGGGAAAAACAGCTGGAAGCCTCTTTGATGGAAAACTTACATCGAGAAGACCTCAATCCGCTAGAAATTGCCATGGCCTACCAGAAGCTCATTCAGGAATTGGACTGCACCCAAGAAGAATTGGCGGAG
>Ga0209636_10001033_pt1 | contig 27779 bp, 20 predicted proteins | sample DeeMarSWOR152_54_FD_187464 | JGI IMG/M metagenome (GOLD analysis project Ga0209636, IMG submission 187464) | Marine sediment microbial communities from White Oak River estuary, North Carolina - WOR-1-52-54 (SPAdes) (version 2) | ecosystem: Environmental > Aquatic > Marine > Intertidal zone >...
ATAATAGCCTCCATGCCAAAAAATAGTTACCAATCGACTACTATGAACTATATCGGCTAAATACTCCTTAGCGCGTTAACTTAATACAATTGGTATTAGAACTAGTGTTGCGGCTGAAGGCTCTGCTAGCGGGGGAAGGTGCCGACGCTGAGCAACCAGTAGTTGAACCTCTTCCATCCGCTGGCACGGCGTTTCGTGCAAGCAGTTCAAATAAGGAGAATTACCATGCCAAACCGACGTCAGTTTGTTCTCCAGACGGCCGCGGTCTTGCTGGCTTGCGGCCTCATCGCCAGCCTGCTGCCGGGCTTCGCCGCCGCGCAAGACCTGTCCATCGTGGAGAAGCACGCCGCGCGTGCAGGGGCGATTGTTCCGCTCGATGGGCTGGTACTGGCTGGGAAGCCCGTGACGTTCAGAGTCAAAGGCAATCCGAGCAACCCTCACTGGGATCTGGGGGACGGGGCGACGGCTAACGGCTCGTCGGTCAACCACACGTACCAGAAACCGGGGATTTACCGCGTCGTCGCGGGATCAAAGGTGGGCGACACATTCAACGAACTATCATCCGTCATCGTGCGAGTCCACACGCCGGAAACACTACACTTGCCGCAGGTCCTTCTCGACACCGACGCCCGCAACGAAGTCGATGACCAGCATTACATCAGCTACGCCCTTTTCAGCAACGTAGACGTGCTGGGCATCAACAGCATCCATCACGGGGGGGATGCCGAACAGGAGCCGATGAACTACGGCGAGATTCTCTACATCATCAATCGCTGCCGCCGAAGCGGCCTGTTGAAGCAGCGCCCCGAAAATCTCCTGCCTCAGGTGTTCCATGGTGCAAAACTGCCGTTGCAGGTTCCCGCCAGTGGCAACTGGTCGGACACGCAGCCGATCGAAAGCGAAGCCAGCGAAGCGATTCTTGCGGCGGCTCGTGGCGCATCGCCCGACAATCCTGTGTGGGTCCTTCCCGTCGGACCATGCACCAACATCGCCAGCGCGATTCTTCTTGCGCGTGAAGAAGGATTGGACCTGAAGAGCCGAATCAAAATCATCTGGCTGGGCGGTGGCCCGGAACAGGTCAACGTCAAGAGCTTCAACGGAAGAAACGACCCCTGGTCGGTCTATGTAACCGGTCAGAGCGGCGTCGAGTTCTGGATCATCCTGGAGAATCCCACCGGTGCCAGCGTCACCATGGACAAACGCGTTGAGTCCGACCTTTATCCCGACAACCCATTGGGCGTATATCTTGAAGCGATCACGCCATCTCGCAGGAAGGCGCTCTACGACCTGACGACGATCTCAATGGTCATCGGCAATCACCTTGGGAAGCATTGGCTGACGCGGGTCGAGATTTCGGTGGTGCTCGGTCCGGATCAGGAATATCGGTGGAAGAAGATCGACTCGCCAGCGAACGTTCACATCATTCGAGATATCGATGAGGAAGCGATGAAAGTCGATTTTTTCGACACCTTGAACGGCAAGCCGACCGCCCTGCCGCCAACGCGACAGAAACGATGAAGTACTGAAAAGATGGAGAATTACCATGCCAAACCAAAATCAGTTTGTTCGCCAGACGGCCGCAGTCTTGATGACTTTCGGCCTCATCGTTGGCTTGCCGCCGGGCTTCGCCGCCGCGCAAGACCTGTCCACCCGGGAGGCGCGCGCCGCCTGGGTGACCGAGCAGTTCCGCGGCGACGACATAGCACCCAACGGAAAGTTCGCTGCTTCCAAGGCCCTGGCGCGCCTCGACTTGAACCCCGACGACGCAGTGGCAATCTCCAGCATTGCCAACTTCTATGACAATGTGCCTTCAGGGAGCAACGGCCAGCAGTTCTCCTACCCCGGCGTCGCCTGGGTGCTGGGCAAGTATTGGGATAAGTTCACCCCGGAACAACGCGACCACCTGAAGGCCAAGCTCAAAGACTTCAGCGATCTCCTGGGGCACGGCACTGAAAATCATGCCGTCATGAAGTGCGTCGCCGCCTATATCTTCGCGCAGAATTGGCCGAATGATACAGGCTGGGCTCGAGGGGAATACAGCAGTGAGCAAGTATTGCAGGCAACCCGCGCAAGGATTTTGAACGTAGTCAACGGCTACTACGACAAGAACCACGAGGAGTGGATCTCTGAGAATTACATGGGAATCAACCTATTCCCCTGGCACGCACTTTACGACTGTGCCACGGACCCCGAGATAAAGCACGCGGCTTATGCTGCATTGTGTTATCATTATGCGTCTCTTGCGGCCAACACCTACAGGGGCCTTCATATGTCCCCGTTCCCAAGGGGACGGTTAGCCCCTCAAACAGTCCCCGGCCCCGGCACCACCTTTCTTACCTGGCTTTACGCTGGGCCTGAATACACTGAGAGGGTCCCTGCCACCGATGGCTCCAACTTCGGCGGCGACGCAGGGGCTATTTGTACTTATGTGGCAGTTAGCGACTTTGTGATGCCTCCCGTTATCCTCAGCCTTTGGCGTGGAGAGACGGCCCCCTACGAGTTGACATCATCGGCGTGTGGATTTGGCCATCATGGCACCACTACGGGATTTTGGGGAACCGGCGAGCCGGGGGCGACCAACCGGTACATTTATCGCCACCCTGATTACGCCATCGGAAGCGGTTTTGTTGAGTATTACCCGGATGAGTTCTACGTCCAACATCATAGCAACGTATCTATTCTCTACAGGAGCACTAAGGAGTGGAGCTTTATAGAGACTCATCACCCCTATTGGAGAAGCAATACCCTCGCTTGGGCTTATGGCGTCAACTCACCATTCATTCAGACAGCGCAGTACAGAAGCGCTGCGATTGCGATCTTCAACATCCCGGAGACCGATCCATGGGCGGGGCGGGGCAGAGGCGAATGGCAGGCCTACCGTGACCAGCACGATGACAACCTGATCCAGGAAGCGTTTGTGCGCTATCCGAAGTCGATTGATGAGGTGATTGAGGAAGATGGTTGGGTGTTCCTTCGCGAGGGCAGCGTTTATATCGCTATCCGCCCATTAAAGGCCTACACGATAGACGCCAACTATGCGCCGGCAACGGCAGATTTCAATACCATACGCAGCGCCTTTGCGCAGACCGGATTCGTGTATGACGTAGCCACGGAAGCAGAATACGCTTCATTCGCGGCGTTCCGGGCGGCGGCAATCCAAAACCCGCCAACCGTAAACTGGGATAACCTATCCGTAACATACACCAGCCTGGCTAGGGATACGATCACAGCGACATGGAACCCGCCAAACTATAGCGGTCCTCCGCAGACCAAATGGAAGTGGATAGGAGGCTCGTCGATAACTGACTTGGAGCCCCAGGTTGTGTGGCAAAAGGACCGGCCCGGCGGCGGGAAGGAATGGAGCTGGGATGCTAAGAACAAGCAATGGATTGGCCCGCCAGGTGATCCGTGGTATCCAGGCAGTCGAGTGAGGGTTCGACCGAACATCACCGTCAACGGCACCGTGGTCCCGGTTGACACCACATATCCCCCGCTCAAGTCTTCCTTTATGAACGTGGCCGATGGCGTGCTGCGGCTGCAGACGCCGGCGGGCCATTTTGAGGTGGACTGGCGGGGGAAGGCGCCGGCCTTCAGCAATCAGCAGTTGCACCCCCTCCAAGAAAATCGCTTCCCCACCGCCTCCGGGCCTTCGGCGGGAAGGGAGGCGGGGCCGCGCAAAATAATTCCTTTGTCTGGCCAATGGCAATTCACAACCGGCTCTATGAATAGCCGTCCCAGCAACTTTGATAAAGAGGTTCATGAGCCTGGATTTCATCCTGAAGGGGAGGCCCTTTGGTATCGCCGCATGGTTACGATAGAAGGCTCCCTGTCGGAGGTGATTCGGTTAGAGGTGAAAAAAGCCAGTTGGGGAGTAAGGGTATGGGTGAACGGCTCGGAGGCGGGTGAATCCTGGAGTATCCGTACAGCCTCCTTCATAGACATAACGCAATTCTTAAAGGGAAATGGCTATGAAAACGAGATCATACTACGTGTGTGCGGTTCCAAGGATCTGGTGCCTCCGGAAATACCTTGGTTTAGTACAATTGTCTTCCTCGACTTACCTAATTTTTCGGTTGATAAGAAGAACGGTCTCTACGATTCCGTAAATCTGATTTCCTGCGATGCTCCATACGTCGTTAGGGCACAGGCGGCGCCGAATGTTCAGGATCACTCAGTTAAGCTGGCCGTTACCCTGCGCAATATCAGTTCTGCAACAAAGCCGGCCCTGCTGAAAGTCAAAATAGTTGACGATAAGACCGGCAACGCCGTGGCAAATGCGGAACAATCGCACCAGGCGGGCGTTGGCGAAAGCGATATTGACATAGACATACGCATACCCAACGCCAAACTGTGGAGCCCGGAGACGCCGCATCTTTACAGGTTTGAAATCGAAGTACATAGCGACGGACGACACACTGATACTTATGCCGACCGTTTCGGCATGAGATCTTTCTCTATCTGCCAAGACACAGGGCGCGGTTTGCTCAACGGGCGGCCCATTCTGCTGACCGGAGTAGGGATGTTCTCGATGTGAGACGGTTTCGTGTTCTACGAGGATTCAATGTACGATGATTCAGCGATACGCCATGCCTTTCGGTTTGTGAAGAAATTACGAGGCAACGCCGTCCGGTTCAGCTTTGATTTGATGCCGGAGATTTGGTACCGCATCGCCGACGAAGAGGGAATTCTTGTGCAAAACGAGGCCCATTGGCATCTCAATGAAACCGCCACACTTGAAGCTGTCACTGCGGAGTTTACAGACTGGATTCATGAGCACGCCAATCACCCGAGTGTGGTTATATGGGACGCCGCTAATGAAACAGCCAATACAAAACAAGGTGGGCCGTTATTAAGGGAGGTTGTAAAAGCCGTGCGGCATCTCGACCTTTCCAATCGTCCCTGGGAGCCCTCAACTTGGTTTCCTCATACTCAAGAAGCGGCAGTCTTATCCCAAAAGGGAGACGTCACAGAATGGCACCCTTATAGCGTTTTTGATTATCTAGGAGATGGGCGTTGGAAATGGGACCAGTTTGATGGGCTTTATCCGGAAATATTTGAAAAGGGCCCAGACCCAAAGCCGGTTCATCCTGGTTGGATTGTAAACGAATACTGTGGGTTGTTCTTAAACAGAGATGGAAGCTTTTATCTAGAGCAATCACAGAGATTTACGGATGCGTATTTTGCGGAAGCGAATGGAAGCCATTATTTGTTCGGCAGAGCGCGTTTTGTCGCCTGGGAAGCTGAATACTACCGCCGCTTGCCAGGTTGCCTGGGCGTGTTGTGGAACAGCTATCTTTGGGGTCCCGGCATCCAACAACCCTTAGCCAGCCAAACACTAAGTGAGAAGGAACTGGCTTTGGGCCGATACATTGCCGACGCATCCGCGCCCGTAGGAGTGATGGTTAATAACTGGAAAACGAAACTCCCTACCGGAAGAGTGAAAGTCTCCGTTTCCGTGGCGAACGATGGGCCCACTCCGTGGTCGGGAACCGTCCGTCTCAGCCTGATTCGGGCAGGCAAGAATCTTTCGAAAATGGGGGCTCTATTCGAACCTCCGGGAGGTGAATCGGCAATTAATAAACAAACTGTCCGTCAATGGCAAAAGAACCTAAATAAGGTTCCCGTAAGCCAGCAAGGCGAAGCCGTCTTTGACGTTGTCATCCCCGAGGCGGGCAACTATCACTTCATGGCCGAGGTTACTGGTTTGGATGGACAACCCGTGCGGAGTTGGCGGGACTTTGTGAGCACAGCACAGCCGTCCGCCCAGACGGCGCGTGCTGCTTTCTTCGTGGGGGGCGATGGCGCCTCGGACAGCAACCCAGGGACGGCATCTGCGCCCTTTGCCACTATCCAGGCGGCCGCCAACGTGGCACAGCCTGGAGACGTGGTGAAGATCCGGGATGGCATTTACCGGGAGACCGTGGTGCCTGCCAACAGCGGCCTGCCTAGCCAACCCATTGTGTTTGAGGCTGATGATGGCGCTGAGCCCGTGATCAGTGGGGCGAACCTGCTGACAGGGGCGAACTGGCAGCCGACTCAACGCGCTATCCAGGTGCCTGGAAACCACATTTACGAGGCGACAGTCAGTCTGCCGGTAACCGGGTACGCCGAGCAAAGCACTGGAAACACGGATCTGCTGGCCAATCAGATCTTCGTTCGCAGCAAGATGATGCCTGAGGCGCGCTGGCCGAAGATGGTAGATACGGATGATCCGATGAACCACAGCGGGATGCGCATGCGGCCAGGCCCGCGTTCTGTGACCGGCTGGGGCATAACCTTTGGTTCGGGTAGTCGCCCAACAAATACACTCAGCGATCCTGAGATCCCCACCATTCCAGGGGGCTGGGCGGGAGGCCGAATCAAGATGTATACGAAATATCTCCCTAATGACAACCCAATCGTATCTTCGGCACCGGGACAAATTTCGTGGCAACCCCACGACATTGATTCCGACCACCAAATACTTACGAAACAATACAGTGATCACGGCAGCTTTAACTATCATCTTTTCGGGGTACTGGGAGCCCTTAGCGCCGAGAATGAATGGTTCTATGACGGTACGAAGCTGTATCTTTGGGCTCCAGGTGGCGGCGTTCCCGCCGACGTGGAATACAAAGCTCGGAATCATGGCTTTAACCTGACTGGTCGCTCTCACATCACCCTCAAAGGCCTGAATTTCTTTGCCTGCGAAATACCAACCAACGGCAACTCGATCTGGCCAAGCAACGCCAGTAACTGGCCGGGCGTCGTCAACAATGACGCTCACCCAACGACCGGCGTGGTGCCGACGCTTAGTAACAACATCATTATTGACACATGCAGGTTCAAGCAAGGTCATCGTCTTCTACGTGTCCGCCAACGTCTACAACGGGCATCTGGCCTGGGCCAACGAGCTGGTCTGCCAGAACATGCGGGTCGTGCACGCCTATCACTACTGGTGGCCGGAGGTAGGCTTGCCGAACGAGCTTCGGGCACTGCCTCGAAACGATTCCGCCGCCTGGAACGATATCAGCGGGGAATGGGCGGTGCTCATCAACCTCAAGAACGTTCTGGGACGCGACTCACTGCCGTTCATTGATGATCCGTATCGGGACAAGTTCAACTGCGGCGGCCTTCTTGAACGGCTCAGACGGAATAATCAGTACTACAGCGTTCACCACCACAAAGGCTGGGGCGATGACGCCTATTCGGACGGCAACATCTTCGTCGCCTGGGAGCCTTCCATATACCGAAACGCGAGCCTGCGAACGGTTCGCGGCGGACAGGTGATCGACCATGAATACAATCTGGACTGGCTGAACCCGCGTGCGATTCACGCCGCCTCGTACCCCTTCCTTCGCAACCCCGATGCCTACCGCAATTGCCGGTGCTGCCCGGTGCCGTGACGACTCGCGTTGGTTCCGGATGCTTGCTGATTAAATGAATAAGCGGTCGGGAGTCCGGCAACCGGGCTCTGGAAGGGGTAGCTCCTTTGATAAACAAAACCCCAAACAGCAATTCGAAAAGGACAAGCAGCGTGAAAACCATCTCAGCCTTTCACACGTCAACCGTACGGTTCTCTCTTTTTGTGGCAGCCTGGTTGTGCACCACGGTCCTGGCCGCAGATAATTACGTGATCTTCGAGGATGACTTTGACAGCGACTCGGACGGCCCGCTGGCGTTGTGCATGCTCCTCGAACTCGAAGCTGCCGGTGAGTGCAAGATCATTGCCTGCGGAACTTGCGAACTGCACGAGGACTCCACTGCAGCGATGGCGGCGACCCTGAACTACTTTGGTCGCGGGGACATTCCCCTCGGCTCTTACCGCGATGATCGCCATACAACGAAGTCGCGTTGGCTGACATCACCCCCCCCACAAACTTACACAAATGTTACCCATTTCTGCTTGACATGTAAAAGATAAATGAGACATTGGGAACAAAAGGTTCATTTGTTGTTCGACTTGTTAAATCGCAGGAGTTTCTTCGATATTCCCCTTTACAAAAATTGAATTTACTTGTTATCTTTCGCAATGCAACCTATTGTCACCATTTTGTCTCTATGTCCAAACATTTCGTCGAAAACTGACCATACTCAAACCCCTGTCAAGCGCAAAAAACGAGCTTTTTCCACTTTATCGGTCTGGAAATAGTCCTTGTTGTCCGTCAGAATCAGCCAGGGAAGTGACTTGACACCCCAAGCGAAGCGTGTTTTCTCAGCGTCGCCTTGAACCATTCCAACGTGGAACGGGATATTGTATTCTTTGAGCCAATCGTTTAACCTGTTTTCATCAACCTTCGAGGCCTGGGCCGCTACTACGATTACGCTTTTCAGCTCTTCTGTCCTTTTACGTCCGGTCTTTCCTCTGGCAGCGCCAGCACCCTCACCTTTGTTTTCCTCCCAGTGGATTTGGCAGTTCGGCAACGCTTCTTTGAGGTCCATGTAACCATCGAAAGTTATATCACTTTGATTAAGGAAAAGTTCATTTAGGGCTGTTAGAGAATTTAGATAAGCAAGTCCCTTGTCCGTAACTCGAGTAGAATCGAGGCTGACTGATTGCAGATTCGTTAATCCCTGGATATGTACGAGGCCGGCGTCTGTGATTTTCGTACACCCAAGCCCCAATTCAACCAGGTTAGCCAATTCTCTTAGATGTTCGAGACCGGCATCGGTGACCTGGGTGTTCCGCAGATAAAGCAGATTAAGGTTTTTCAACCCCTTCAGATGCGCCAGCCCCGCATCTGTAACGTTCGTATTGTTCAGAATGATCTTTTCCAAGTTTGAAAGTCCCGCCAGATGGGTCATACCTTCGTCACCAATTTGAGTTTCGCCGAAGTAAAGCCATTTCAGCTGGTCCATTCCCTGTAAATGCGTAAAGCCGGCATCGGTTATTTTGGTGCGATTGAGAACCAAAAACTCAAGCCCAGTTAGGAGCCTGTGTTGTTTGAGGGTTCTGAGTCCTTCGTCAGTTATTTGTGCATCGTCAAGCCGCAACGACTTAAGGTTGGTCATTCCTATAATGTACTCAAGTCCTGTGTCGGTGAATCTACTTGACATCAACCCAAGAAATTCAAGATTCGTGAGATATTTCAAATGGACCAGCCCATCATCGGACACCCCGGTCCCAACAAGCATTAGCGATTCAAGACTTCGCAATCCTTTGAGGTGCTCCATCCCTTCGTCGGTAAATGTCTCAACGTCTTGAATGCGCAGTTTCCTGACGTTCGCCAAGTCATTCAAGTATTTGGCTCCCCAATTGCCGCCTCTCCATTCCCTACGATACCGAGGACCAAGAAGACTTACCTCGGAGTAATCTATATGGTCTTTGGAGGCCTTGACAACGAGTTCGCCACCCAGTCTCTTAATCTCAGCCTCAGCCACCTCTCGTGCGTACTTCTCGCTGAGTTCATTTACACCAAACCCCATCGCACGGACGATATGCTCTCGGTTGGTTAAAATCAGCCATGGTAGTGAGCGGACGCCCCAGGAGAGGAGGGTTTTCTTGAGGTCGCCTTGAACCATTCCGACTGGAAACTGGACACTGTATTTTTCGAGCCGTTCATTCAAGGCGCTTTCATCTACCTTTGAGGCTTGCACGGCAACGATAGTCACACCTTTTTCTTTCAGTTCTTCCGCTCGCTTGGCAAGTTCTCTTATACAGTACCGTGACGGCCGCTGGTCCATATCAAAGAAACAAACCAAAATCATTTTACTTTGAGTACTTGTCTGGGATAGGTCAATATTCAATGCCTTCAATTCAGGCAAAGGCTTACCAACAAGCGAGCTCAGCTTTCTTTCAGGTCTTGCTATCCTTGCTACGCCGGCTTTGGATTTGTCTGTAGCCAGCAGGTCATAAGCGAAAACGTCCTCGCCATGGTAGGCTTTTTTGTCGGTGTATGGAATCAACACTTCAAACCAAGCCTTTCCTGACTGTAGTTGCTGCAATTGCTTTTGAGATAAGTAGATTGTAAAATACCCTTCGTCATCAATATCACCGACTCTTGGTTTACTCGTTCCATCCTCCCCCATAAGCTCTATTCTTGTCTTTGCTCCCGGCCAGGGTTCCGGTTTAATAACCACCGGGCTGCCATCTTCGAAGAGGATACGCCCATAATATAGCTTGTTAGCTCGTATCGTGACTTTAGTCGTCTGCCCCGACTTAACATTAACATAGGTATGTGGAAGCCCACCTCCTCTGAGGAGGTATCGACCGGTTTGCAGCCCTCCTATATTGAACGTTCCATCGTTATCTGAGGTACAGACAAAGCGGTAATAAAACAAACCTGAAAAAGTTGCTACGACCGCGAATCTGGCTTCCGCCACTCCCTGATCTGTATCAGGGTCAAGTATTTTACCTTCAATACGAGCTTCGGCGGGCAGGACTACTCGTATATCCGTTTGCCCGGCCTGGAAAGCAGGTTCCGGAGGAGCCGATTGATAAGTGTAAGTTGTGGCCTTACCTTTAGCCGTTACAAGCAAGTCCACACCTAAATCCACGGGCAGATTGCTAAAGAGAAACCTGCCCTGACTATTGGTTTGTGTGCCCAACTCCTGTAAAGGGGCTATGCCAGGCAGCCATTCTCTTTTTTCTTCACCTTCAGTGGTTTCTACCGTCCTATACAGATTGGCACGTACTTCCGCGCCGACAACAGGCTTGCCCGCCTCATCGACAATCACACCTTCAAGCTTTGTCGGCTTACCGAGTCGAATGTTTGACTCCATATCTTCGCGCATACTCCATACAGCCCATCCCAGAGCTAAATCCTGTTTAACAGAAACAATACAGCACTCAAAGAATACACCTCTTTCGGGTTTTGGTGTAGTAGCGAAGATAAATGCTCCATCTTTTGCTGTCGTCACTTCACCCACTTGTCGTAGCAATATATTTCCCGCTATACCGTCTGAGTGCATTTCATAGGCAGTGACTTTCGCCCCGACAATTGGCCGGTCCAGGTCATCAACTACCTTACCGGTGCACTTTACTTTCGCAGCCTCTTGAGCCGCTAAATTACTTATGAAACCAACCAAAAGGGACAAGCATAAAATTGCTAACCGATTTTTGCGCATAATAATTTCCCTTCACGGCTCCTGCCGCCTTCCAATTTTTATTCGCTCAATCAAGTGATTAGACTACTGCGCCGGCTTTTTACGGACCACCCGAATAATCACATAGGCGATTACAATAGACAGGACGACAACCGATACCCAGACATTTCGCTTCTCTGTAATTTCGGGCCCAATAGCTTGGGCTGCTATGGTGTAAGATTCACTTTGTATTTTGAAGGGAGCACCGATGTCAACGGTTGCAACAAATGGGCCTTTTACATTTTTGGGCTCTCGCCACGAGAGCGAACAGGTGTCGCCTCACCCATACTCTAAGCTGAAAGCCCGATCATACGTGCCGTCTTTGCTTTTGATATGCAGTTTCGGGGCTCTTGGGCGAGCACCGCTGCGGGTCAGTTCGATGCGCTCGTCGAGCCGGCCTTTTAATATTCGATTAAAGGAATATCCTGAATCGCTCTGTCTTACAGGCAGCGTACAAATGATCGGCTCACCAATCGAAAGCTCGGCTTTCTTATCCTGCGTAACATCGAAAACGCCTTTTTCGGAGAACCCTCTGCCTTGCAGTTTCCACTGTCGGCCTTTCTCGTCTTTGCGTTCAATGGCCCAGTGCTCGATGCGATATTTTCCAACCGGCAGCTTGCCGGCTCCATTTTCGGGCTTAAGGATAAAAAGTCCATTCTCACCGCCCGCGGCAAAATCAGTAATCGTTTCGGGCAGTTTAATATCTCCAAATTTTACGTCTTCGGCCTTGGCAAGTTTTATATACGCACCATCCCGAGCAATCTCGGGCCGGTATAGCACACCATCAACTTCTATAAAGTTGCCTACAAAACGAGTGTACCGACTATCTTTTTCACCGATGCGAATGCGGTCGCACTGGCTGGCGTTAAGCGATTTATCATTAAACGTCCCGTTTACATTCTGGTCTATAAGAACGCAGTGCTTTCTCGCCCCTGCCATCGTGATGGTCCCCTCGTACCATCCCGCCGACCATAAATTCAAATATTTACGATCACGATAGCTATAGAACTTAACATTCAGGAGATAGGTAATCGGGCCGTCTTCGCCCTCAAAAATTATCTTTACCAGCCCGAACTCTGCATTGCGTTCATCTCGCCGGTAAGCCTCTATAGCGGACTCATCGGCCAGACTGCCGTTTCCATTCGAGTCTATATAAAGTAAGTCGTGCGGGCCGTACTTACTTTTGCGGTCGAATGCTATCCAGAGACCACCAGCAGGAACCATAGAAGTAGGCCAGCGAGCGAAAACCGGTTCATCACATTTGAAATCAGGCAGTTCAATGCCCTGCGGCTTCTCAGACGTCATGTTTGGATTTGACGTACCCATATCGCCAACTACCTGCCACGACTCACGCGAAGTGTGATATTGCAGCCACTGCTCTTCTTGCGCTAGAACCAACGGTGCAAGGAGCAGCAGAATAACCCCAATAGTGAGCCAAATATGGGTTTTCTTTCTCATTTGTGCAAACTCCAAACAAGGTTCACTATTTAACCAGACCGAGGGCTTTTTTTTATGTCCACTATAATTTAAGACGTGGATATTAGTAAAATGTTACATGTTTTCTGAACTTTTTGCAATATTATTGTTATCTCCTTGTAGCTACTTTCTTGAAGTGGTGCTATGAGGGTGTTATTCGGAGGCAAAATCGCTGTTTTGCAGTGCCGCTGGATTCTGAGCTTTGACCACCCAGCCGGTCAGGATCTATCTTGAGGCCAGTGGCTGTGGGCATCAATTTTAGACGCAGGCACGCATAAAATCGCTCACGGAAAAATGAGCTGCGTAACGCCAAAATCATATATGGAAATACAACCACATATAAGCAGGCACCCAGTATCAAGCCTACTATCGGGACCATAAACAATACTGCAGAAATCGAAACAGGGGTTTGTTGAATAATAAACACGGTTAAGAAAACCACCAAGCTAATCGCAGGACAGGCAGCTACAGTCCAGAAGGCCAGCCATAACACAAATCGTAAGCCACTATAATGTTTTCGGCATCGCCAGCCCGACATAACGAAGCCAAGCAGCATTGCCAATCCCAACATGGCCAGAAGTATCAAAGCCCCTCTTGTCTGCTGGGAAAATTCCAGTCCGCAGTACGATATAACACCCCCCAGACCAATCACTGCCATTAGAGCGAAAGCCAGAAGAAATGTAACAAAGCGATTGCGATTACCGAGCTTATGACCCAACAGCCACAGTACAGTAATACCCATTACCAGCGAGTTAAACACCATACCAAACATCTCAGCATCTGAGGAGCGGAAACCCAGAGTCTTTCTAAAAATTGACCACAACAGATTTGCTATCAACAAAGGCACAAGAATCAGCAACGCATGAGGATTGCGGTTATCTTTTACCAGCACTATCGCAAGCACCAAGACCACCCACAAAGCGAGGGTCGGGGCGCTATGATACCACTTCCAGTTATATACTATCGCAGTGCCTTCTTGCGAACCCATTTCGCCAATGTTCGCAGAAGGGACAATCTTCAATTCGCCAAAAGCTGTTGAGGGTACTCGCCACGAGTACGAGCAGGTACTACCTCAGCCAAACTCAAATTTGTCTGAGGCAATTTCTTTATCTCCCTTATAAACGGTAAAAGTCGGCGGTTTGCTCCTGTCTCCACTGGTATATTTTTCTGTGCCGGCCCCGAGCAGCTCATAATCCAGCACCAAAATCCTACCACGCCGTTCCACTTTCACTGTTTGTTTGAGAGGAGCACCAACTTTCAACACTGCCGGCTTCTCTGGTGCGACTGTTACCCAATTGATTTTCGAGTCTCTCCAGGCATGGCAGGTGTATCCACCTCTCAGATACACCTCTCGCAATCGGTATTCGCCCATCGGCAACCTTATGGTCTCCTCCGGCCGGTTAAATTCCTCCCTATGACCGTCCTTACGCAGCAGAACCAGCCGCTCGATATATTTGCCTTCCAGCTTCAGTTCGCCCGGAGCTGAGTCCCGCTCCTGCGCCCAGCTAAGAGAAACCGCTGCGCTCGAGAAGATAACAATAATCAGAAACACGCTAACGAACTTGAATTTCAAATTTTGCACCAATCCCACTTTCAGTACTCGATTCTTCGTTAACTTCACTATATTATAGAGGCCGCAGAATATTTCTCATTAAAAAACAACACCCAAAAAACATTTTTAGTGGCACCGCCTGCTGTCCGATCAATCCCGATAGATCAAGACCTGCCGCGTAGTGGTCACTTTGCCATAGAGCTCAAGCGTATCGTACTTTACTTGAATCGTGAAAATTTCGTCTTTTCCGCATCAAGCCACAAACGCTAAATGCCGATGTAATAAAAAAGGAGAGCCGATGAACGGCTCTCCCCAGCCGGCATCGCTGAGGATAAGGCGGATTTCGGCGGAACTTCGTGAAAGAACCGAACCACCAAACGATACCGGTTTTATTTTAGGTTTCAGCGATTAGCTACAACCTATCAGATACCAAATGTAAACCATCACATTTCAGATATCAGCATTCCTTAGAGCTTGACATTTTGAGTTTTAAAGCAAACGAAACAGAGCCAGCAGGTGACTACCACAATTTCAGCCGTCGCGGAAGCTATCTACCAAATCCCGCATTGTGCAAAACTTGTATTGTCGGCATAGCCACCGAAGCTTCAGCATAGTGCTTTTCAGATTCACATAGCACTTGAACCGCCGGATAGGGTTTAGCGGCAGGCGTGGATGGTCAGGGTCAATCTCGCGCGGATGAACGTAAACGATTAAAGGAGTACCTGCAGCATGCAGCCTATCTATTCCCCAGCGGATAAGCCATTTTGGGGAAAGCCTCAGGTAACCACCACCGAAAAAACTCAGCCTAAAGCCAAAAACCTCGACTGCTGACATCGGAATTTCAATAAGCAATCCATTTTGCGTTTCGATGACGTATGGCCCCAATTGTGAATCCGGCATCCCGCCATGGCCCCGACTGGCAGGAAAGACACTCGAATCATATTCATAGCCAACTTCAGCTATGGTATTGAATACCCACCTGACATCCTTTGTGACGCCGAAACCCGCACTTCGGCATCCGAGAACTCGTTGGCCAACAATATCTTCCAGAATCTTCTTTCCCCGTTCAATGTCTTCTTTGAAGCATTCTTTGCCAACCTTATATGCCAGAACATGCCCATAACCGTGGCTGGCTATCTCGTGACCAGCCTCGGAACATTTTCGAACCAGGTCTTTATGCCGCTCTGCGGCCCAGCCCAGCCAGAAAAACGTCCCTTTTACTGAAAAGGAGTCGAGCAGGCTAAGCAACTTCTCGACATTTCTCTCTACACGAGACTCGAGGTACGACCAGCGCTCAATGCTCGGCACGGCTGAGCTGTCCAAGATATGGAACCAATCTTCGACATCGACCGAAAGCACAGAAATTCTTTCTTGGCCTTTATCGTTATTCATTGTTCTTGCTCATTCGCAGATGTTTTATTCCTTTCGCAGCCATCTCACCAAAATAAGCGAAAAATGGTTTTATGTCATCCTTAGCCCATATACACCAGGTTCTCGGTCCGGTATAGGATCGAAACGCACTTCCCAGACCCCAATCTTTGTTTGCAGCTATCGATAAAAAGTCACGAGAGGCAAATACCCATGTGACGTTTCTTGATTTTACAAAGACATCCGGTATCGGCCGGTCAGTGAGATCTAAGAAACTGTAATACATCGTGTCATGGCCGGTAGCGTCAACTATGCCATACCAACGACCGAGACGGGGATTAATCTCGATAATTCGAAATGAGTTAGAATTCCTATCGTATTTATATTCCACATCACAAAGCCCCTGATAACCTACCTTTCGCAGGAAATTTGTTGACATCTCCTCAAGTTCGGGTTTATGTGCCGTCTTCATCGTCGTTGTCGTGCCAAAGCCTACCGGGTACTGCCGGATCTTGTTGCCAATGAAAACTCCGTGAGGACGGCTGTCGCGGTCAAAGTAAGCAGCGAAAACAAAGATGTCTGTCTCCGGGCCGTCCATTATTTGCTGAATAACGAAGTTACTGACATCACCAAATCGTTCGCCAAAAGCTAACAACTCACGCGCATTGTTACAAACCACTCCTTTCACCAAGCCATGCCTCATCGCCCATTGGTGATAGTACTTAGGCTTAGCAATACAAGGATAGTGCAGGTGCTTTGATATCTCATACAACTGCCCTGCAGAAGTTGGAAGAAAGGTAATAGGAACGGGCAAACCATACCTGACGCAAGCTTTGTGAAACTGGGCCTTATTTAGGAACAATTCAACTATTTCAGGATTCAACTTACTGAAGCGGTAATAGCTCGAAAGAATGTTGTGATTATTGCCGATAAAGGCTACGCATTCATCGCCGGTGGGATAAAGGACAAGCTTTTTGTCCTTGTGATGCGCTTCGCCAAATTTGAGTAACAAATCAAGCATCTTGTCTGGATTGTATCTGGGGTCAGCAGCACCGAGAGACTTGCAGTACTTTGACGACAGAGAAACCTCATATTTTGAAAGACCTATTCCATAGACTGGAACACTCTTTCTTCCCAAGGCTCGGACCAATGCAAGCGATGTCGGCCCCATACCAAGTAACACTGCAGCAGAATCTTTCATACTGACATACCGATTCTTATAAAGGGATGTTTTTCAAACGGCTGCTAATGTGAGCTTTTAACCTGTTTTATGTAGCTGGAATCATCTCTCCTATTTCGTCCGGAGACAGTGGTCTGCCATGACGCTGGAGTAAAGTAATAATACTCTCCATATCAGCCGTAGAAAGGCCCGGATATATGGGAAGTGTAATAATCGACTTCGAGATGCGCCAAGATACGGGACAGAGGCTTCTTAAATATTCGGGTAAAGGCCATTGAATCTTCAGAAACACCTTATGAACTTCAAGCTCTCGCAATAGTTGATCAGGATTAGCAATCCAGATTGGAAAGCCCTGTGGACATACATCCTCCGACAACTTTGAAAAGACAGGCTCAAATCTTGTTCCGGCAATAAACCGCTGCCATTTGTCGAACAAGAATCTGTGGTCATGTACTATCCTCTTAGTGTCTGCAGACCGAATCATACGATGGGACATATGAGAAACCGGCCTCACAATAATCTTTTTCCGACCCTGACTCAGGGAACTAACATCTTTGCGAGCCAAACTACGCGCCGCAGACCGCAAAGGCTTGTTTGTACACCATAAACGGCGTTTCGCAAATAATAACAAAGATAAAATGTCAGAAGTCAGGCTGCCACCGGAAACAAGATTTAGGGTGGAATCATCTTGCAGCCATATTCCTCCGCCATCAGGCACGGGCAATATTTTACGGAAACTAAAGAACATTGCGTCGGCATACTCATAATTCATATTTGACAACACTGAGTGAGCATGGTCTTCCCAAAGTAATGCACCGTATTTTTTACATAAGCAACTTATTTGCTCCAAGTTTTCGTGCAAAAAGCCAAAATAATGAATAATATAGAAAACCTTAATCAGGTGCTTGGAAAAAATATCTTCAACAGAATTGACATCGATGGAAAAATCTTTCCTGATATCATAGTAAAGCAGCTTACATTTTCCGGCAAATGCAGCGGAGATGATATCACATAAATAACCTGGCAGAAGCACCGTATCCTGTGCTCCTAATTTGAAATGCTTTGAAGCAAGTGCTATCGAATCACGACCTCTGAAGGTAAGAGAGACTTTGTGAAAGGAAGCACTACTCATTGCCTTGCGGAAAGAAAGGTAATCCTTCAGTTGGATGGGTGGCATGAAGTCGATCATATTATTTGACTTGACAGTTCCCTGTACAGACAAAGATTATCAGCCTTACTCAAAGCCCCGGATCGAGACGCAAAAAATTACAATAGCCTTACTTGCTGGAATATAGCAATATCCCAGAATGGGCACGCATATTCTATTGCCTGAGTTTAATGACTCTTGCAGGAACTCCTCCACAAATTGTATATGGTGGCAACTCTTTAGTAACAACAGAACCAGCAGCAAGAACCACACCTTTACCAAGTTTTGCCCCGGCAAGGAGTATACAACCCGCCCCGATCCAGACATCATCTTCAACTATGATGTCACTTTCCGTAAACGGCTGCTCTACCATCGGTAAATTCACTATTTCCATTCCATGATTAAAAGCAAACATCTGAACATTCGGACCGGTCATGACATGATTGCCTATACGTATGACAGCATCTTTTTTACCCGCCCATAACACATTGTTATGATTTATTGTGCACTCTTCGCCAAAATATATTCTTTCGGCATCGCGCAAAAACACTGTCGGTCTGATACGTGTACCTTTGCCGATGTGCGCAAGGTGAAGGCCTTTCACGTGGTTTATGATATAGTATGCAAAAAGGTATACCAACTGCTTAATGCAAATCGGCGATAGACCGTACTTGAGCACCTGCAAAAAATAGTATGATGGAGTTGGGCGCTCGATATATATTTTATCAAGTCCTTCTGTTTTCATTACATCAAAGACAAGGATAGCTCTGCTTGTAAATAGCAAGAGGAATTGCCTTCTTCCGCTAAATTTAATCCTGTTAAGTTACTATAATTGTTGAATCTACTAACTGGATAAATTCTTCACTTTCTCACGGTGTTTGCCCTTAACATTTTTTCACAATGATACCCCACTCTATAGGGTGGAGAGGTTCATTTTACTTCTCCTTGGCATGTTCTTTTGCCTTCCCAAAATCTCGCTTTGCTCTTTAAACAACAACACAGAGCTTGCACGGCTAACATATAACTGAACTTAAAGAAAGGCTTAATGAAACGACGTGAGGTAATCGGCTGTTGCAGACACCGATATAACCATTCCAGACCTATGCTACTTACCCACTCTGGAGGTCGACGCACTTTTCCCGCGGAGAAGGAAAAAGCGGCCCCTACTCCTACCAATATCGATGAGTCAATACGTTCAATCATGTCAGCCATCCAGAATTCCTGCTTTGGTGCGCCTAATCCAACCCATACAAAAGTGGGTTTCAAGCAGTTAATCTCTTCTGCGATTGCATCTTTCTCTTCGTCTGTTAGCGCCCTAAAAGGAGGGGAGACCATTGCCCTGATATCCAGGTCTCCGAAATTCTCGGTAAGCTTCTTTCTCATTGATTCCAAGATAGTCTTTGTACTACCGTAAAAATAGTGGCTATAGCCTTGTTTATTCGAGATAGACAATACACGCATCATTAGGTCCGGACCTGAAACTTTTCCAATATTACGAATCCCGGCCAGTTTTGCATACCAGACAAGCGGCATACCATCCGGGATACTGAGAAAAGATTTATTTTCAATTTGACACAATCTTTCATCCTTCTGTGCTATAATAGTGACCCTAACGTTGGGAGCACAAATATAGGTCGACTTGTTACATTGAACTTGACGCTCAAGCAAACGTAAAGTCTCGTCCATTGTCACAGCCGAAATCCGGACTTTACCAATAGCATATCTCGGTATTTTCACTTCTCCACTAAATGTACACATATAATCTATCAATTTGGCCCACAAGGCCTTAACTCAACAGCCTTTTCGTAAGCGCTGGAGGCATTTTTCGTGGCTTAGATAACCTGCACGCCATCACGTCTTGCACTGCGCAGAATGGACATACTTGTCATGGAGCCCCCACCGTGCTTCCTGCTGATAGTATCCAATCAGGAATAGAATCACACCGACCATATCGTTGAAGCAGATGAAAAAGCTCTTTGTTATAAGGCGCGTAGAATTCTGCAAGCGTTTGCTTTGTTTCATCTTGGATAAGGATCTCCGCATTCTTGTCTTCGTTCAAGCTGCAATAAACGTACCTTAAGCATTTTTTCACATTCGGATGAAAGTTGAAAAATTTTTCCAAACGTTGATTAACTTTTGCGGCAATGTATCTCAATGCGACTACCCGGGGTATGCGCGACCTATTCTCAAGTGTAAACCTATAGGCATCGTAAAATTGAGTATCAATCCCAAGGAAATCTGTGGCCTTACAGACAAAGGCGTACGGGTCTTTTTTAAGGTGATCAAAAAATAACACACATATCTTTTTCTTAGGAAAATACTTAAAATACTCGGATAAGAAAGTGGCATAATACCCACTTCGTACCCAGTCTTTGGGTGTTAGTTCTCCTGAACTTTCCGCCCGATGGTATTCTTCCAGAAAGAACTCCACAAGTTCTGAAAATGACATCCGGCCAAACTTCTTATAATCGCTATGTTTCATTACTCTGTATATGCTAACAAAACGCTCGATAGGCTCACGGAGAATAAAGATAAGCTTGACATTTGGCAAAATTCGAGACATCGGATGTGCGATTTTCTCTCCCCATTGAAGATAATGCGGAGTCGCTTCCAACCTGATAGTCGCCCGCGAGGAACAGTGCGAGAAGTACGACTCATATACATCTAAATCCTCTTCTAAACTGTTAAGATGCAAAATAAAGAAGTTGGTTTCCTTGATCGACGAACCGCAAACTTGAGGGTGGGCCGTAAGATACCGAAAGAGGGATGTGCTACCCGCCCTACTGGTACCACCAATGATGCAGTTTGGTAATGCCATGAGATACCTCCTTTTGTTAAGCTGATTTCATCATAGTTCTGTATATCTATATTTTACTCCTGCCCTACGAAAGCTTTCTATGGATGACCATCTGATCACGCACGATGCTTTCCTTCAGGTATAGAAACTCCTTTGTAGACGGGTAAAAACATAAGGCTCAGAAAGAAAGGATGATTTAAGAAATTTTCACCATTCAGCATAAGCAATATGATGCCCAAGGCAATGATTGCCCGGACACGGTTTTTCCTCGTCATCCGAAACAAACCTAACCAAGTCAAACCAGCAAAAGTAAGGATACCGATAAAACCGAATCTTGTCGTAAAATCCGACAAACCATTACCCATACGGAATTCCAGCATGGTTCCACCACCGTGTAAGGCCCATCTCGTGTCGTGTCGTATCCCCCACCCTGTTAATGGTCGCTTCTTTATATATTCCCAATCCAGCACCATTGTTCCAAGCCGAGTAAGATACCATCCAGACCGTTCCTGATACCTTGCCGTCTCATACTGGTACATAATTTTCTCACCAAGAAACGGTAAGTTTTGCCATGCGTAAAAGCCAACGGTCAAAATAAAGAACGTAACGAGCGCAATGCGCAGAAGGGCCATATTGCGCTTAAAACCGGCTGAACTGGGATATCTGCCTATACTATGAAGACTGTGCAAAAAAAGATTGCCTCCGAGCACAATATAACCAGCCGTTGACAAAGTAGAAAGCACTCCTATGCAAAGAAAGAACAGGTATGTGCGATAGGTCTTAGTTGAAAACCGGTCCCTTCGAAGCGCCAAAAAGCAGATTGCTAAATTCAGGAAACCGGCAAAGGCACCTCCCTCCCAAAACATTCCCGCATTTCTAAAACTCAAGCCGTTCTCGGTCATCACGTAAGTATGAACAATTAAAGAAAGCCTTGAATGGACGGCTTCTATCTCCATGTTTTGGATGGCAAACCGGATAATCAACGGACGTAGGAAACCTAACGATCCACCTATCCAGAAGAAGAAACTTATAACTGCAAGGAAAACCATGATGCGGATGAAAATATAAGGCAATCGTGGGACAAGCATCCAGATGATAAGTCCAATGGACAATCGGATTAAGAAACCAATTATCGTAAGATAAGGAAAAACCTGAAATGACAAACACTGTATGAGCAATAAAAAACCAAATACAACAAACGGAACTGCCGACCATCTCGACCACTGCAAATTACGTCTCACTAACAGAATAGCCCCAACTCCCAAAAAAGTTACGCTCAATATAGACTCAATCCCCCCTGCTAACATGGAGACGCCGGGATTACCGGAAATGACCAGCAGCCAGAAAACCAGGAAATAGTCTAACTGCTTCCTTCGTACTCCGAAGCGACTACTTCTTCCAGCAAGCTGGACAACGGCGGGATTGTTTAATTGTAGAACTTGCATAAATTGTATCTTTTCTGTGAGAGGTCACCGAATTACAGTGCTGAAATAACAACAGCGTGTTCCCTTTTTGTGCCGGACGTTATTCGTACCACTATTTTTACATCTTCCTTATCTTATAGCATTCTCGATAAATAATCCGCTGAGACTTACCCTTGAAAGCGGACGACATAATGTCCTTAGTACCCATTCTCTTCTTTCCTGCGAGTACGCAATAACTCTGCACTTTTTCCATATTACCAGACGACATAGACATCGCAGTCGCAAGCCGCGTTTGGCAATAGCATCCCACATGATAGGTGGTGCTTTGAGACCCTGGCATACACGAAGAACTTCTTCTTCGTAGATGTCCCTTCCGGAAGAAGACTTCTGCTCTCCGGGTCGTAACCTGAAAGAAGCCAAAGGTACCGATACACTTACGAGATCTGTGTGTATGGCGAATTCAGTCCACAGCTTGAAATCCGCGGCATACTTCAAATTTAGGTCTAAGCCGTTGACTTTCTCCCAAAGTCTTCTGCGCCAAAACATGCTTTCCTGCTGTAAGTAACCGGCGAGGTAAGAACGAAACCAGCCATTGCGGATGTACTCTTGTATATATGCTGATTGCGTGTTGCTCACTTTGACACATTGGTCTGCATTATTCAAATAGCAGGGCAAGCCTATTATCCAGTCAACATCTGGAAATTTTTCAAATATTTCGCCAACAACTGACAGCGTCCAGGGAAGGTAAATATCATCAGCATTTAACCAAGCCATTATCTCCCCATGTGTTATGTCAAGCCCTTTTTGAATGGCATAGTACTGTCCCTCGTCGGGCTCACTCACAACGACGTGGATTTTGTCAGTATATCCCTTGATTACTTTAAGGGACCCGTCTGTTGAGCCGCCGTCAACGACAACATACTCAAGATTTGGATAATCCTGTGATACAACAGAGCGTATAGTGTGTCCAATATAGTCAGCCATGTTGTAGCAGGCCGTAACTACGGAGATTCCTATTTTATCAGCCATACTTCACCAATCACAATCCTTCTCATAACCCAACCTTATCAAGATATCCCCCTTGACTTCTTTGAAAGCCTGCTTATGTTCTTCAGTGAAATAATTACGCCAGTCACCAATTTGTCCCTTTCGGAACGTTCGGGCATCTGGGTAAAAGGTCTTAGCTGCAATCTCTTCTATAACTTTTTCGGATAGCTTGATGCCCAGGTGTTTGACAATCGCGGCCACCGTTTCTAGTTGCTTTTTATCACTACCGCCACCGGCACTTCCAATTAGGTCTTCGAAACGGATTGTCAAACAGTTGGGTTCATCCAACCAGGGCAGAACAGATTCTATAAAATTCTCCCAGCCTTCGGGCCGCACGCCACCCGGATAGCAATTTTCGGGCACACCATGGATATAAGCCATTAGGCGTTCCTCATCGGACTTCAACGAACTGAAGTACTGGTGCAGCGGATGGTCGGGAGATTTCCATACAATGTAATGAATACCCGAAACTGCCATGTCCCGCAGGTCGCGGATGATGAAAAAAATTCCGAACCCTTCCGATTTTAGAATTTCAAGAAGGGACTTGCTCCAGGGCATGTGGGCGCTCACCACTTGACCGTTCCTTACTGCGTATAACTGGTCTAAGTATCCTGGTATCGTTGCGTCGAGGTGATATGTCCACCGTGGCGCCACACAGGGCAACAGGTTTAACGTCCTGCCCAGCAGATTCGTGCCTCCTTTTGGCATGCTATTGGCGAATACCTTTGGTCCAGTGCGAAACGCCCTTAAGTCCCGAGGACTCAGCGGTATCGCATGACGCATTAAGAAATACTGCATCTTCTTAAAGCAGTACCGCTTTGTCATCAGAAAAGCATGCTTGCTTATCTTCATGATGCCTTTCTTTTCAGGTTCATGCCGCGCCGGGGGCTACGCTCCCAAAAGAAGTTTATTACCCTTGCTTTTGACAGATGCTTATCACGGATGTCCACGTCCCGCCTATTGTCAGTGGGCCTTTATTTAGTAAGGATATAAACAATCCGCTGATTGGTAATCTCTTCGAGTATCGGGAGTCTCGTTCCAATCCATGAAAAGTACTTGACTATTCTTAAAAGAGGCTTCTCTTCTACTGCCTTGCCTACAGAACCTATTGGCACAGGAATATGTTCAACACTTGACCACTTTTGTTTAGCTATTATTTTTCGAAATTTACACAGGGTAATACCATTAACAATCCAAAGTTTTTCCCATGCCCGTAACGGTCTTCTTTTTAGACCTTTCTTATCTCTATATGCCGGATTGTCGTCCAAAATATCCCAAAAAACCTCCATGATTTCCTGTGGTGTAAAAACCCAATGTAAACATGGTGCTGAGGTTACATCAACAAGATGGGTCTGGGTTGGATGATAGTATGAGGGAAACACACACAATAATTTGCCATTCGGACGTAGAACCCTAAAGCATTCATTCATGGTAGATGAAAGATCTGATACATGCTCAAAAACGTCAAACGAAATCACAGCATCGAAAGAGCCGGATGAAAAAGGCAGAGCCTCTGCATAACCTTTGACAAAATCGAAATTTGAATTCAACCCTCTACTCTTGAAGAACAGTGTACTGGTTTCAACCTGACTTTCTGTTGTATCCAATCCGACTATCGATTTTAGTTCATAGCGTTCAAAGTATGCCAATGCAGCTCCTCCGTGATTTGAACCGACTTCAAGAACATCTTTCCCTTTTAGCATGCTTCTCAAGTCTGTCTTGAAATATCGATCCAAGGGAAAAGCTTTGCTCTCCTCGTAACGTGTTTTGGCAATTTGAAGCAACCCATCTTGTCTAGCTTCATTGGTAGTCGCGTTTCTTGCAATAGTATAACCTTCCCATTGTGCAGAAGGTTTATTAATCCGAGAAAATAAATTCATATATTTTTTCAAAATTGCCTTCTTTAAGTTCATTTTGTAACTTCAAGAATTATCACAGAAACTCAGCGGTTCACTTATTTGATAAAATAATCGGTTGGTAATATTGTGTGTTTATCTCGTCGTCTTTTTAAGCGTTTCGGCAGCACCTTCGAAGATCGGGACTTCAAAACCTCGTATCCGGTTTGAGCAGGTAGTGCGGTTCTAAGTTCCCCGCCTTAATTTTGAATTAGTAACCAATTAGGCTAAAACCAGTCTGTATCTGTTTTAACGCAAAGGTTATCTCTATTTTCCTCTGTGTTCGTTGCTCTTTTTGAATGCGAGTTGATTGTATATAGTGTTTTGCTCGCCTGTCCACCGTCTCAACATGCGGATTAGCCCACTGGGATATCTACTAATGAAGCGGTTGCACTTCTCGCTTATGGCAGAAAACACACTCTCCCGTTCAACACCATAGTAAGACGTAGGGTAACCTAACAGTTCATTTGCCCTTTTCATTTCTTCGCATTGGTTTATCTCAATTATCTTTTTCTTTGACAAACGCCTCCGGGGCAGACGCCGAATAATACCGATCCTTCTGCCTCGAGAGAGCCGATCGAATTTAGTATCTCCGGTTACCTTATCATAGGAAATATAATTCTTCCATGAATCTGAAAACTCCAGTCCTGCACAGCGGCAAATCTGACGAATAATGCCTTCCGGATTTCTGACGAATTCCTCATACTTGAAAACTGGAATGTTCCTCGTCTTTATGTCCTGAGCGTATTTCAAGCATTGTACGAAGAATGTTTGCATCTTAACAGGAAGCCTCATCGCCAGAGAAATCCACACATCGATCGCATCTCGAACAAAGCAAAAGGGAACGACTTCGCACCTGCCCTCCAAGGTCTCAAGGCTTAAGAGTTTGTCAGCAGGAGGGGAAGGGTTCTTGTCAAAAGGAAAGTATCCACCAAATGTCCAATCTCTAATAATCAACTGACGTCCGCTCCGCCGGCATATTTCCTCCAGTTCCAAAACACTTTCAACAAAGCCACTGGACTTCAAATCAATCTGATACCAATTCTTTGCCTGGTGCTTAATGGTGCGCGGAGACATCTTTCCATTGCTCCAATCCTCAACCAACGGGTGTACTTCCGATAGCATTATCACATTCGGCAAAGACCCCAGGCATTGGTTTAGCACGGTCCCACCGGAACGTGCAAAACATATCATTGTAACAACAGACATGCAATTCTTCCCATACTAAATATTTTCGCCGGTTTGGTTTCTTCGAACAACTGCAACGTCTCTGTTCTTAGTTGCAGGAAAGCAGGTTCGCTCTTTTAACCCGCATAACCAAGGCTGTGTTTGTCAACGGGCGATATTGTTTTTGCATAATGCTGCGTAACAGAGTGATAACTCCTTATCAAATAAGAACTCGATGCGGTCCAGGATATGAGCAAACAGCCGCCCGCAATAACAGGCGAAAACCTGTGGAAGTATAAACTCATAATCAGGACAAGCACCATATCGCCTAACCAGGTGATACACGGTGCTATGAAAAGGGCTTTTACCCTGCCCAGGCCCATCAGGAAATGATATGCTGGGACCGATAGCAGATTAATGAAGCTCGCAATGAATACAACCCGAAAAGTTAATGGAATGGTGTCCACAAAGGATTTCCTCAACCAAATCTTGAACAGATAATCGGCGAAGAAAAACAATAGGGCATAAAATGGCACTCCCCAGAATAGAATCAGGTGTTGTGCCCGGCGCATCAGCGATCGAATTCTATTGATCGCAGTTGTTGATATTTCGCTGGTGACTCGACTGACTTCGGGCATCAGAGCACGAAAAGCGGTCGCAATTATTCCCCTAATCTGAAAGCTTCCACGAAAGGCAATCTCGAAAACCGGCAAGCTGTCTACACCTGCATATCGAGCCAACATGAACTTGTTGAACGGGATTCCCACCATACGTACGACTGAACCGCCAAAAAGCCCAATCCCAATACTAAAAAGGTTCTTGAAACAGCTTTTGCTGATATTGCTTAACTTCACGAGCCGAAAAGCAATGATTCTGCGGATAAGGACCAGGCTGAGCAGATGCTTCACAAAATGGGAAAACACCGTGGCAAAAAGTAAGCTCTTAAGACCATACCCGAAATAAAGAAGAGGGATTGCAACAAATATCAAAATTATTCGCCCTACTGTTTCAATATAATTTGAAAGATCCATCCGTCCGAGGCCTGCCAGAGTCGCCATCAGCACCTGCACTACGAGGGCATAAACTGACAGTACAGCTATATAAGGCAAAAGCCATACCGCAAGTTTTGAGGTTTCCTCCGTGAACTTGAAGGCGGAAATGATCTGTGGCTTGAATGTAAGAATGACTGCAAGAGTAATCCCGCCGGCAATACACAAAATCAGAATTGCCGTAGCTACGTATCGTTGAACAGCCTGAGTATTGCCCCTTCCCTGTTCTTCTGCGATGAGTTTAGTAACTGCCTGAACCATTCCAAGATCGCTAAGCCGGGCAAAGGCCAGCACTACCCCAAGGGCAAGCCAAAGACCGTATGTCTCGTAGCCGAGGTAGTGCAGATAAACGGGATAGCTCACTGTTAGAACAGCAAGGTTAACGCCGTGGGTGGCCACACTAACCGCCATATTGATGCGAAGTTGCGATGAGAAAAGTTTCTTTAACATATTATCTTTGTCGTCTTGATGCAGTTCTCGAAAACTTCTAATCCCCGGGTTCTGAGACTAACCATTTGGACCTATGTAGCCTTCTTTCTCGAGGTGAAGAATGATTTGCTGTACGCACTCCTCCGGTAACATCGCGGTAGTATCGATAGTTACTTCAGCATCG
>Ga0209636_10001034_pt1 | contig 27778 bp, 21 predicted proteins | sample DeeMarSWOR152_54_FD_187464 | JGI IMG/M metagenome (GOLD analysis project Ga0209636, IMG submission 187464) | Marine sediment microbial communities from White Oak River estuary, North Carolina - WOR-1-52-54 (SPAdes) (version 2) | ecosystem: Environmental > Aquatic > Marine > Intertidal zone >...
GGATGCCCAGTCCACCTCATATCCCTCGTCCGCCAGGTTAAGTTTCAATCCTTTAACCAGGTCTTCTTCGTCTTCTATGATTAATATTTTTTCTTTCATCTTGATTTATCCTTTTTCTGGGCCGGAGAGAGGGAGAATCACAAAAAAGATGCTTCCTTTGCCAGGCACGCTTTCGACTTTAATCCTTCCTCCATGAGCTTCGGCGATGTGTTTAACCAGGGTCAGGCCCAGGCCGCTTCCCCCTGTATCAGAAACAATTTCATTTTTTACCCTGTAGAATCTGTTGAAAATTCTTGACGTATCCTTGGGCGAGATTCCTATGCCTTTATCAGCAACCTGAAGGACTGCATTTCCGTCATCTTTGAATAATTTTACAGTCACTTCTTTAATCTTGGGCGAAAATTTCATGGCATTGCTTAAGAGATTAACCAGCACGCTGGCTACAGCTTCTCCATCAAAATTCATTTCCGGAAGATCTGAGGCAATTTCCTTTTTAATGGAAAAACCCTTTTTCTCTAAATGATAACGGTATGACTCTAATGTATCGCGAACTATCTCAGCTAAGCTGCCTTTTTTAAAATCTAATTCTTTTCTTCCCATCTCAATCCGGGAAAAATCAAGAACATTGTTTATGAGGTGCGACAAGCGCTCGCTTTCTTTGGTTATTATCTCATAGGCTTCTTTCCTTTCATCTTTCTTAAGGTCTTCTTTTCGCTGGAGTGTCTCCCCATAAAGGCGGATGAGAGTGAGGGGGGTTTTTAGTTCGTGGGAGATATTATGAACGAATTCGGTTTTCAAGCGCGTTGTTTCCGATTCACGGGAAATATCACGGACTATGAGAAAAGCACCCATAAGCATTAAAGCTACGATAAAGGTCAGGAGAACTCCGTAGAGAAAATTCTCCCGGCGTGCGGTCCGTTCAAGGTCACTGAACGCGGGCTGAGAGACAAGAAGTTTCCAGGGAAAAGGGAATTGGCGATAAGATAAGCTAAGCGAGTCTTTTGAAACTAATTCCTCTTTTCCTGATAAGATATTCCGGCCTCTCTTATCGATGATTTGAAGAGAGAGTCCGGTATCTTTTGTTAGATTTTCCAAAACTTCTGGGATTATTTCCTTTTTCAGGGAACTTAGGTCCCAACAAAAGCCACCATAAAAAGTCTTTTCTGACTGAAAGTTAGGCAGGACAGAGTAAGAGACAAGACAAAATTCTCCTCTCCGAACGGCAGGCAAGCGTCCTTGTTGTGCCTCGCCTCCGATACGAGAAAGTGTCAGCTTCTCTTTTATCTTTGGAACGGCCTCTCTTTTTAGGAAATCTGAAAAAAGGAGCACTTCTAAATAAGAAGATTGCTGTTTCTGGAGAGTCAGATAAGATTCTCGAATTTCAGGAAAACTCCCTTCAGAAAATTTATCATCGAGAATTGATTCTATTTCGACGATGAAAAAGTCATAGGTAGGAAGGTTAACCGGCCAAGCTCCCTTCCTTATTTTTTCGTAGAGTGAGAGTAAAATTTTCAGGCCGTTCTCTTCTCTATTTCGAAGCTGCTCAATTTCATACTGTTGAAAGGCAGCCAATATGCCGTAAGGATGCCCCGCCTTGTTTAGAAATTGCCCGTATTTTGCAGATAGTTCATCATACACTTTAGATGCTTCACGATATTTTTTGGTGAATAAAAGACAGCGCCCCAATGCTTCCAAAGCTAGTGCTTTGTGCTGGTTAGTGGGGGCAAGCGAAGTACACTTCCGGTACAATTCAGCAGCGCGGGAGTAATTTCTCCCGGAGAATTCAAGAGATTCTGCTTGCTTAAGAGCCTGAGCAAATTCGGTATCTTGTACATTCTTTTCTCCTGGAAAAATCGAAATATCTTCTTTTCCAGTTTTGGGGATAATTATCTGGTACTCGGCATCAACCAGAAATAGTTGCCCTGAGATTTCCTTTGAAAGTTCAGAATAATCGGATAGGATTTGCTCGGTCTCTTTTGGCTCGTTTAGACGAGTGAAATTTTCTGTTTTTAAAGCTTCTTTTTCATGCTCAAGAAGCTTACCCTCAATAAATTTCAGGGCAGATTCGCCTGAAATCCAGAGATTGGATTCAAGAAGTCTCCTGACGGATTCCCGCCTCTCGGCAAAAGTGCTGAAGCTCAAATAGCCGACGACTAATGAAGGAAGTAAAATGGCTAACAGAAAAATAAAGACTATTTTCCTCCTGGCCAATATCCCCTGGCTGTAGATTCTCATTGCTGATGTCAGAACTGGGCCTTGATTTAAATAAATTCATTTAGATTTTATCAGAATCAATTATTAAAATGTCAAAAAAATGTAAAACTTTGTCAGCAAATGTAAAAGAGGATTTTATGAAAAGAAAAAAAAAGATGGGTCGTAAAGAAAATTGCAAAAAGTCCAAAAAGAAATGTCTGTAACCTTGAATTTACTTTATCAAGAACGGGTAATAATAGGATGTGACTTCAATCTCACAACAATTCCATTTTCTTAAGGATGAGATTGAATCTGTTGTCTGAGCGTAGGTTATATAGGGTTTCATCTACAAGAATGGTGGCCAAAGATATATCACTCTGCTCGAAAGCTTTCACCAGCCATTTAAAAGCCAGGTCCTTCTCCCCGAGACCGCTGTAGATTTGGGCGAAGTAATAGGGCCTGATGTACTCTCCTTCTGACCTCTTTTTCAACTCGTCGAGCACTTTCTTGGCCTCTGCTTTTTGTCCAGCAACCGCGTAGCCCCATCCAAGACCTCCTAATATCATTAGGTTGTTTCCAGACATGTCCAGACCTTTTCTAATTTCTGCAAGACCTACGTCATATTTTGAATCTAGTAAATAAGCTTGCCCCATCATTCGATGCATATGGGGATGAATCGCTCCAATGCTAAGTATCTTCCGAAACCTTTGTTTCGCTTCATCCTGTCTACCAGCTCTCAGTAAGTACATACCAAGGTTGGTGTTAAAATACCACGAGAGAGGGTCAAGATCGACTGCTATCTCGGCCTCTACGATGGCTTCATTCTTCCTCCCAGTTGCGCTTAAAAATGCAGCATACCCATCATGGGCTTGCGCATAATTTGGACTGAGCTTGATTGCTTCTTTCAGCTCATTCTCAGCGCCCTTCCAGTCCCAATCGTATAACATTTTAACTACTCCCAGAGAGTAGTGAGCTTCGGCGAGCGTTGGGTCGATCTGGATTGCTTTCTCTGCAGCTTTCTTTGCTTCCGGATACACATCCTTCGGAGGCATATAATCCCACAATCCCAGGGGAATATAAGAGAGTGCCAGCCCCGTGTATGCCTGCGCATAATCCGGGACTATTTTAATTGCTCCCTTGAAGTACAGGAGAGCTTTCTCCATAACTTTGCCCATTTCCTCGTTCAAGAAGCTGCGGCCTCTTAAATATAGGTCATAAGCTTCCAAATCGTCAGGATGATGCTTCAGCAGGAGTTTCTTCTCTTTTTCATGAAGTTTGACCTCAAGGTTCTTCATAACTTCCAGGAGTATTTCATCCCGAATAGCGAACAAATCTGACAGCTTACGTTCGTATTCTTTAGACCAGATCTTAGAGCCATCCGAAACCTTAAAAAGCTGAGCACTGACGTTGAGCTTCCTATCTACTCTTCTTACTCTTCCGTCAAGCAAAGTCTCTACGTACAGAGTCCTTCCAATCTTACGCTTTTTTAAGTCGCTCTCCTTGAATGAGAAAGAGGAGTTGCGAGCAACAACACGAAGTTTCCCGATTCCAGTCAATGCGTTTATTATTTCTTCTGCCACCCCGTCACAATAATATTCTTGGTCCTTCTGGAGGCTCAGGTCCACAAACGGAAGCACTGCAATGGATTTTTTTAGCTCAATTTCCTCTGATTCTGCTTCTGTTCCAACTTCCTCAAGTTTCTCAAATTCGAGTTCTTCAACAGGTACAAACCTCTCTGAAGTAGGCAGATCGTCCTCAATCCTGTTCAACTCAGAGAGAAGTTCCTCTCCTGTTTGATATCTCGAATCTCCTGATTTTTCCATGCATTTCAGTATCACCTGGCTGAGAGCTTCAGGGATCTTATTATTAAATTCTCTTGGGTCCCGAGGTGCCTCATTCTTATGCTTCAAGGCAATGCTTAAGGCGGTCTCGCCATCAAAGGGTATTCTCCCAGTTACCATCTCATAGATAATCACCCCTAAAGAATAGATATCCGAACGCTGATCTGCTTCCTCCCCTTCCACCTGCTCAGGAGACATATACTCAGGAGTTCCGATCATCATTCCTGTATCTGTCACGCCTTTTGTCTCGAGGGAGCGAGCTATCCCAAAGTCCATAATCCGAGCATTCCCATCCCTATCTAACATGATGTTTTGAGGCTTCAAATCCCTGTGCACGACCCCTTTCTTGTGTGCCTGTACCAATCCCTCGCATACTTGCTTGGCAACGAACAAAGCTTTCCCTATACCTAATTGCCCCATCATTCTGACCACGTTCTTTAAATCATCGCCAGGCACGTATTCCATGGTTATGTAATAGATTCCTTTCCCTTTGCTGAGGTCGTATATCCGACAAACATTCTTGTGGGATATCTTGCGGGCAGTCTTTAGCTCGTTCCGGAAGCGCGTGATTGTTTTTTCATTTGCCGCAACTTCAGGATTCAAGAATTTCAGAGCTATCTTCTCATCTATCTCTTTATCCAGTACTTTATAGACACTTCCCATTCCCCCTTTGCCCAGTTCTTCGATTATCAGGTACCTTCCTGCAAATGTGCTGCCAATTTTAAATTCTTTCGTTATGGAGGGAGGAGCTTCTTTGGGAACGGCGATTTTCCCTGAAGGCGTAATCTTGGTGCCACACCTGCTGCAGTACCGGCTATCAGCAGGGTTTTCAGAAGCACATTGAGGACATTTCATAGCTTAATAATCCCTTCAAACTTGTATTTCTTGCTCAGTCTAATAATAATGGCTTTCTTGGGCCGGCTGGAGAGAGCTCTCACCTAATATTTTCATCAACCACCCTTTTGCTAAAACAGCCGTTATCAGGTAAATCAACATCTTACTAAATGCAGGTCGGCTTTGAGCGCTTAGCTCTCTCAAGGAGGATAGTCCTTTCTTTCTCATTTCATTCCAGACAGGAAACCCTGTCAAAGATTACATATTGTGTCACGTTAAAATTAATAAAAAACCATCCAGGTCGTAAATAGCCTTTTGAGATGATTTCTGGAATGATTTTCGTCTTTATTTTCTCACCTAAAAGGATGATTTTCCATCACCATATCAGGCAAATTCAGCAGTACGCATACCTGGACTGTCTTTTAGCCTGCATAATTTATGTCCTACAGGGTGAAATTTTTCTCCTCTAAGAAGGTGATAAGAGAAGATTAAAAATCATCCATGAATTCACCCGTTTAGAGTATTGAATCCATTAGCCTTTTCTAATTACCATACTTGTACCCAAAGTATGCAAAAAAATAGTCACCGATGGACTCTCTAAAATCAAAAAATAAGGAAAGATTAAGGGATGCGCCTGATCCTGAAGAAGTGAATAAGGCAACGGGAGTCCTTAAATACTTTGATTCAGCATTCTCCTTGATAAAGATTTTTCCCCCTAATAATCATTCTGTAATAAAATCTGTAGATACTTTTTATGAGAGGATAACAGAATTTCTTGATGAATACGAGAAGTTAATTATCATCATCGAAGAATTTGGCTTTTCCTACAAGGGCGAAACAATCTTTCAAGAAGAAGAAAAACAGAACAGCCTTCCTTTTTTCTTCTTTAAGGATGGGATGAGAGAGCTATCTTTTCATGAAGGCCTGGAAAAGAGAGAGCTTAAAGATTTTCTTGAACTCCTAAAAGAAGAATCTTCCCTCCCCATAGAAGATAGTGATATTGTTAACTCTCTTTGGGTAAAAGATTTTGCTCATATACGATATTTCGCCATTGATGAATTTCTTGACTTAGATATTGGAAAAGGGGGAGAGCAAAGCACTGCTGATACTAAAGAATTTTCAAAAGGCTCAATAAACCTTACTCCAGAAGATAAGATAGAACTCTATAAGAGAAGCATTGCTTTAGGCCATCAAATAAACCCTATTCTGGAAGAAAAAGAGGATGATAAAGATCTGGAGGACTTTAATCTCCCCTATCATGTAGCAGCCGCGTGTGAGGGAGAAGACCCTCAGTTGGAGGCAATGCTGTCAGAAAATAGAGAAATGCCTTCCATGGTGGCGATGGCAAATTTGCTTTTTGAAGTCCTCTTCTTAGAGGAAAGACATGACCAATTTTCAGCTACTTTAAACGTTCTCTATCAATTCTATAAGGAAGTCGTCCACAAAGCGAATTTTGCCCTGGCTTGTTTGGTTTTAGCCCGCCTCCAGGAATTAAAAGGTATGCTCCCTGACCAATCCGAAAAAAAGGAGAAATCACTGGATATAATCCTCGAGAAAACCAGGGATAAAAGCTTTATAGCTTCGCTGAGAGGATTATTCTTGGACGGCCACATAAAAGATTATAACTCTTTCTTTCAATACTTAACGCTTCTTAGCCCCAGCTCTATTCCCCTTGCTGGTGATGTATGGGAGAATTCAAAAGACCCTTTTCTTCGTCAGAAGGCTTCAACTTTTCTCCAGGAAATTGCCCAAGAGAATATGGCTCCTGTAGCTAAGATCGCAACAGAAGACAGAGTTTCTCTTACTAAGGAAATTGTTGCCATATTAGGCAGAATAGGCGGAAAAAAAATTCTTCCCTACATTACAAGTTTTTCTGTTTATACGCACAAAGCAATAAGGCTCGAAATTATCCACGCTTTGAGCAAGATTAAAGATAAAACTTCCAATAAGATTCTACTACTATTTCTTTCTGATAAGGATGAGGAAGTCCGTACTCGGGCTGCCATGAACCTCAAATATCGTGGAAATAAAGCTGCATTAAACTATGTCATGCAATTGGTTCAAGAAAAAGATTTCACGAACAAAGGCAAGCTTGAAAAAAAAGCTCTTCTAAATTTTTTGGCGCGCACTAAAAACGGTGAAGTTATTGCCCTCCTGCATTCCATGTTGAAAAAATGGAGTATTCTTTCCGTGTCTAAGCAAAATGAGAGTCGCCTCTGCGCAGTCTCTGCGTTGGAGAATATGGCAACTCCTGAAGCGGTGGAAATTCTTAAAGAAGGGATGAAGATACGAAATAAAACCATTCGCAACGCTTGCAATCTCGCGTTGAGGAGAATACCTAAAAAAGATAAACCTAAACAAATCAGTATTAGCGAGCGAAGTGCTTAATTCCATGAAAGAAAACAATAAAAAAGAGAAAGTAGATTATGGTGAGTCCGCTATGAAGACTCTGTTTAAAAACATAGATGCGGTATTTGTCCGCTTCGCTTCTGCCCTTAGAACAGCTCAAATCTTTAAACCCAATAACATTACCTATATAAAACAGGTTAATCTTCTTTTTGCTCTCATTCAAAATATTTTAAGAGATGAAAAAGAAGCTGTGTTTGAGTTTCGCAAAAGCTCATTATTTTTTAACACTATTAGAGTTAAATTTGATTTTCTCAGTTACAACTACTTTAAGCTGTTATCTAAAGAATTCAGGGAAAAGGAAATAGGAACAATCGGCTTTGTTAGTGGATTGGAACAAGAAGAGCTTGCCCAGTTTTTATTTTTCTTCGCTAACGCGAAAGTAAAAGAAAAGAATCCCTTTGAAGATTTCGAGGCAAATGTAAAAAAGAAGGGAATAAAGCATATATATCTGGAGAAAATCCATCCCTATGACTTGGCAGCACTGAAAGGAGAGCAGGAAATTAAGAAAGCTGCCAAGAAAGTCTTTTTCAAGAGCATAACTCACCTTAAAGAAGCCTTCGAGAGAGAAAAAAAAGAAAAAAGGTTTCGACTAAAAACAACTCGAAGACTTGTCCAATCCATAGTCGATCTTGTAAGCCAGGATGAGTCTTTCATGATCGGCTTAACCAGCATAAAAAACTATGATGAATACACCCTCAATCACTCAACAAATGTTTGCATTTTGGGCATTTGTTTTGGAAAAAGATTAGGTCTTGAAAAAGAAGAATTAATGGAACTGGGGGTGAGCGCTTTTTTCCACGATATCGGAAAACTAGAGATTCCTAAAAAGATTCTGCATAAAAGAGGCAAATTAAGCAAAAAAGAAAGAGAAATAATGGAAAAGCATACCTACCAGGGAGTACAAAGATTGATTTTTCTCAAGGAACTTAGCTTTCTTCCAGTGAAAACCCTTTATGTAACCCTGGAACACCACCTCTGGGCAAACCTATCTGGATACCCCAGATACTGGAAAAAGGAACATATCAATCTCTACAGTAAGATCGTTAAAATATGTGATTTTTATGATTCTGTAACCACTCAAAGACCTTATAGAAAGAATATCCTACTTAAAGATGACGCGCTGAACCTGATGTTAGAGAAAAGCGGAACAGAATTTGATCCCAGTTTGCTCAAGGTTTTCGCTAACATGATAGGAATTTATCCCATCGGCACTCTGGTAGTTCTTAATACCAGGGAGCTGGGAATTATAACAGAGACAAAATCGGAGTTGGCATTCCTGCTCAGACCAAAAGTGAAGCTTATCACTGACAGGATAGGCAATAAAATTGACGGCCAAATTGTTGATTTAACAGAAATGGACCCGGAAACAAATGAATACAAAAGGACAGTTGTAAAATCTCTAGATCCCCGCAACTATAACATCCAAATCGCTGATTATTTTTTAGCTCAGGCCCAATAAACGAATTCCCAATTTATATTTGATTTGCCTCGGTTTTTATGAAATATTAGAAGAAACTGATGGAAATTGGAGGGACCAGTATGGATAAAAAAAAGAAAAAAGATCCTTTAAGATATCCGGGGCCTGAGCGCCGATCCGGAGGGGAACGACGGTCTTTGAAGGAACGCCGTAAGGGACAGCGAAGGAAAAGGGAAAGGCGGAAGGGATAGAAACGGTAGAATATCTCTTCTCTTTTGCATCTTGAAGAAACCATAATTATTTTTACTTTCATCAATAAATAACCAACATTTACACAAAAGGGGAGTGAATTAGTTTATCATTTTGACATCACTTTTTTCCTGTGCTATAAGTTTTCTAGATTAGAAGCGAAGAAGTGTGTATGGGCGCAGGATCAGGTAAGAATCATAAAAAATCAAAGAAAACTGCAGAGCCAATCCTGCACGTTCCCTGGCACATTCCCCGGCATCCGCTGCAGAGGGGGGACAATCAAAGCGGGAGGAAATAAACATTGAAGAAGATAGCTATCTCAACGTCTAAAGGCGGGGTTGGCAAAACTTCAACAGCCATAAATCTCGGTGCAGGCCTTGCCCATAAAGGCAAGAAGGTTCTTATTATTGACTGCGACCCCCAGGGAAACGTTGGAGGCCATTTTAATATTGCATCAGAACATACACTTTCAGAGCTGCTTATTGATGGCCATAAGGACGTAATCATTGAGGTTCGCAAGAACCTTGATATAATCACCTCGGGCCGAAAGCGGCTTTATGATGCCCAGAGAGAATTGACCAAAGACGACTTTGGGATATTCAAATTCAAGGAGCGCATTTCATTTATCCAAGGATTTGATTATGATTATATTTTTTGTGATTTTTCCCCAACCGATACTCTTATAAACAGAGCTGCTCTTATATTTTGTGATAAACTCTTGATCCCCGTAAGCCCGGGAATAGATGCCATCATGGGAGCTGAAAGATATATCGAAGTGGCTAATGATATCGCAGCCAGAGGAAATAGACCAATCGAGATTTTTGGAATCTTGATAAACCTGTATGAGACAAAGACAATCATCTCAAAAGAAATTGATAATGTAGCAAGAACAAAATGGCGAACGAAAGTATTCCAGACGAGGATACGAAAGAACGTATCTATAGGCGAAGCCAGAATTCAAAACAAAACCATCTTTGAGTATGCTCCTCGATCTATCGGAGCAAAAGATTTCACAGCGCTAACGACGGAGGTACTCAATGTCAACTAAGAAACTTCACCTGGAAAAAGCCCTCGAGAGAGAGCGCTTCGAACCTATATTAAAGGGCAGGCCATCCAACAAGACTCCTATGGGGACTACATACGAGGAAAAAGTCAAGAGCAATCAATCTTTTGAGGTGCGGTTGAAGAAAAAGTCAGATATGGAAAATATCAAGCCAGATGTGAAAAATATTGAATTGGGCATGACCCCAGATGAAGTCATAAAAGTCGCGGGAAAACCACGATATATAATCGAATGGTACACTGGCAACCTAAAATACAATTATGGAAATGTATGGGTTGTTATCGAAAATGGAGCAGTTACATGTTTAGTGTGGTCCAAACACTTTGAAGAATATTGGGGAAAAAGTGATTACGAGAGAGAAAACCCTACGGCCATAATTAAATAACCGCGAGTCTTAATAACATCATATTTTTTGTTTTTTTCTCATTTGATTTCAAATTTTTCCTGTGCTATAAGCTTTTTAGCGTAGAATTAGAGAAACCTATCCACGTTCATACTCAGGTAAGAAGTACAGGAGATCAAAAAAATTGAAAACTAACAATAAAAGTAAATTCCCACCGCAACAAAGAGAAGAGATAGATCTAAGGAGAATAAGGCTGAGGAGGACTCCCGATACTGAAAAAAGGGAAAAAGAAAAGGTTGAGAGATTCGTGCAGTCCGTCAAAACGGAGAGAGGGAAAGAGGCTCAATCCTTTGAAGAAGAAATCCTTCCGTCTGAAGAAATGATAATGGAAGAGAAAGGAGAGAGGGAGATAACCCCTCCTCAGAGAGAAGAGATAGATTTACAGAGCATAAGGATGAGGAGAACTCCCGATACTGAAGAGAGGGAGAAGGTAGAGGTTGAGAGATTCATTGAATCTATCAAGAAAGAAAGGGGTAGAGTGAAGGAATATCTAATCCCGGAAGAAGAAATCCCCCCGCCCCCTAAAGAAATGGGCGACGAGGAAACTTCAGAAATCAAGGAGAGAATTCCACCGTGGGCAGAGAAGATCAAAGAGGAGCCACCTCCTCCACTAGATGAGCCAGTTCCTAAAGAAGAAAAGCCCCCTCAGCCAGCAGACGAGCCTCTTCCTCCAGTAGATAAGCCTCTTCTCTCAGAAAAAGAGATCGCTTTCCCTGAAGAAGTGGATCAGATTGAGGTGCGATTGAAGACAAAGTCAGATATGGAAAATATCAAGCCAGATGTGAAAAATATTGAATTGGGCATGACCCCAGATGAAGTTATTAAGGTCGCCGGAAGCCCGCGCTATATTGTCGAGTGGTATACCGGCAACCTAAAATACAATTATGGAAATGTATGGGTTGTTATAGAAAATGGAGCAGTTACATGTTTAGTGCGGTCCAAACACTTTGAAGAATATTGGGGAAAAAGTGATTACGAGAGAAAGAATCCTACGGCCATAATTAAATAACCGCGAGTCTTAATAACATCATTTTTTACTCTTTTCTCATTTGACTTCAAATTTTTCCTGTGCTATAAGCTTTTTTAGCGTAGAAAAGGATAAACCTATCCGTGTCCATACTCAGGTAGGAGGCAGAATAGATCAAAAAAATTGAAAATTGGCAATGAAAGTAAACTCCTACCCCAAAATACGGCTTAGAAAATCCGAATAGAGGAGGGGCTTTTGGCAAAATTGAATCGACGTATGCTAGACAAAGCTCAGAAAACAGAAACAACAGCGATCTTTGATGGGATAAGCGTTGTGGGGAACGTGAAGGGATCTCACAATCTTTATCTTAACGGACAGTTCGAGGGGACGATCGACCTTACTGCACTCTTGCTGGTGGGCAAGACGGGAAAGCTGAAGGGTAAAGTTAAGGCAGAGTACGTAATCATCGAAGGTGAAGTGGAGGGTAAAGTAGTCGCCCATGAAAAGGTAGAGTTGCGAGATGGAGGAAAGTATAAAGGTGAAATTTTGGCTCCTGCAGTCATGATTTCTGACAACTCCTTCTTCGACGGCATTGTGCAGATGTTGAGGGAAGGAAAAGTGCCGCCACCAATCTCCACAAAAATAAAACCCCCCGAGATCGAAGAGAGCAAGGAGCCCAAGGCGAGCTAGGCTAAATCAGCAAAAAATTAGGGCAATCTTCTTCCCGGATGTTTTTCAGAGCGTGGTGATTTATACATAACATGCCCCGTTTCTTGCTAATCCGGAGTTTTCCTCCCATCCGCCTTTCTGATAGCCGTTTCTTACAACGGCCTTTGATGAACAGGCACACAGATTCCATAATCAAGAATTAATAATCCCTGAAGAGAGAAGTACAATTAAATTTTTTTACACCTGTCCTCTTTTCAGGACGAAAAAAAGACCGGTTTACTGGGAAGAAAATTGGCATGATATTTGCTACAATCGTAGGCAGAATGAATAAATAGGTGGAGGAGCCAATGAGAAAGCTTTTTTTGATCAGCATTCTGATCTTATTAATTATCTCGGTTAGCTCGACCGAAATTTTGGCTAGGTCACACAGCAATTCATCGTCAAAAAACTATTTAACCGTTTCCTGGTTTTTCAAACCTGCTAGTCTTGGTGCCAAATTTAGAGTCGCTAACAATGTGTATGCAACGGGAAACATTGACTATAGAGACTCGACCGAAGATCTAGAGCTCCAGGGAGGAGCAGTATATTTATTCCCTGCAAAATTTCTTATCTTCAAGCTGTACGCAGGAGGGGGATATCAATTCTCCAGGAATGAAGGATTTCAGTATCCATACGTATCAGTCGGAACCAATTTTTTGTTTCTTTTCACAGAGGTCGTCTACCCCATGAAAAACGGCTTGAATCCTAAATATAGAGCAGGATTCAGCATAAAGTTTTAGTCGGCATTTAACCCGTACCTTGCATCAATAGCATCTCGCCTTAGTCTAATCGCTCTATTATCAATAGATGACTGTAAAAGCGATATCTTCCTGACCCAAAAAAGGGAACAGGCTACTTTTATAAAAAAACACCTTTATAGAATTTATAGAATAGGAAGATTTTTTTATTAGGAAAGAAATCTTTCTGCATTTATAGACAGTTAATAAAAAGTAGCCTGCCCCCTTTTTGCAAGTAAGCATCTCCATTCCCGTGATAACTGGTTGCTATGTTCAGGACAAAGGTTTTGGGGAGGCTTCCTTTTTGAAAAAAAATTTTTGCATCTTTTTCTCAGAATGGTAAAATATCCTGAATCATCTGCTTCTCTAAAGTTAAACCTATGGATGAGTTATTACGGCTGCTTCTTCTGTTTGCAGTCGGTTCTCTGGCTGGTTTCACCAACGTCATGGCAGGTGGTGGGTCCTCAATTACCCTCCCTGCGCTCATATTCCTTGGACTCGATGGTTCTGTAGCAAACGGAACCAACCGTCTCGGTATCCTTATTCAAAACTTATCTGCAGTTTTATCATTTCGTCAGGAAAAATACTCCGAATTTAAACTGAGCTTAAAACTGGCTGCTTTCGCCCTGCCCGGAGCTATAGCTGGCTCCATCATAGCCGTCAACATCAGTGATGAACTCTTCGAGAATATTTTAGGTTATGTCATGATTGGTGTTATCATCTCGATGGTTTTTAGGAAACCAAATCAAAAGAAAAAACAGGGCGAAAGCCTGGATCACAATTCCTGGATTATCTATCCGGCGATGTTCGCTGTCGGACTTTATGGAGGTTTTATCCAGGTAGGGGTAGGGTTCGTGCTTATGGCGTCAATATACCATCTGATGAGAGTCAGCCTTGTCCACGTCAACATGCACAAGGTCTTTATAATATTCATTTATACAATTCCAGTACTGCTTGTTTTCATTTTCACCAGCAATGTGAACTGGAAGTTTGGGCTGGTCCTTGCAGCCGGCTATGCTTCCGGAGCATGGTGGTCGGCAAAGGTTTCCGTGAAAAAGGGAGAAGGGCTCATCCGGATTGTATTGATTTTTATAATACTAATAATGTCTTTAATTCTTTTAGATATAATCAAATTGCCTGAGCTCTCTTCTGTCCAATAAAAAGTCTTCGTTCAAGAATCCAAAAAAACAAGCGTAAATTGACTTAAGAAGAACAAGTATATATTATAAATCTTAACATTTTGACAGTATTTCCAATTGAACTGCAATAAGAGCAAAATAAGATTGAGTATAAAGTGAGAAAAGTCAAATTACACACCAAGATTTTCATCGGATTAATTCTTGGAGTAGTGGTAGGCCTTGTCTTTGGAGAAAAGGCCACTATTATCGAGCCAGTTGGGACAATCTTTCTCCGCCTTATCACCATGATCGTTGTTCCCTTGGTTCTCGTCTCTCTTATGCTGGGAACGGCAAGCCTGGGTGATATTCGGAAGTTAGGTCGCATCGGAATAAAAACCGTCATCTACTTCATGATAACGACCATGATTGCCATCTCCATAGGCCTCGTTTTAGCCAATACGGTCAAGCCTGGCTATGGCCTGAACGAACAAGTGAGGGCAGAACTCTATAAAAATTATGAATCCAATGCTCAGGTCGGTATACAAAGGATGGAAGAAAAGCCTTCGCTCATTGAAGTTCTGGTCAATATTGTTCCCACCAATCCTGTTAAATCCCTCATAGAAGGAAATATGCTCCAAGTTATCTTCCTAGCGCTTCTTTTTGGCATTATCCTCACTTTAATAAAGCGAGAAAAATCAGAAATCCTTATAAAATTTCTTGAGGGTTTGAATGATGCCATCATTCAAGTAGTGCACATTGCCATGAAACTTGCTCCTTACGGTGTTCTGGCTCTGATCGCTGCTGTGATTGGCCAATACGGTGTGCACATCCTCGTCACTCTTCTCAAGTATTCCCTGGTGGTTGTGGGTGGGCTTGTGCTCTACACTTTTTCCGTAAACAGCCTTGCCGTAGGAATTCTCGGTCGAACCAATCCCCTTCTTTTCTACAGAGCAGTTAAGGAAGCCATGATTATCGCTTTCAGCACTTCAAGCTCCAACGCTGCCTTACCGGTGAGCATGGAATGTGTACAGCATATAGGTGTATCCCGAGAATACTCGAGTTTTGTCATTCCTCTGGGAGCCACCATCAACATGGACGGAACTGCCCTCTACCAAGGGGTGGCAGCTGTGTTCATTGCCCAGATCTACGGCATTCCCTTAGGATTTACAGATCAAGTCACCATTGTTTTAATGGCCACTTTGGCCTCTGTCGGAGCAGCAGGTGTCCCCGCGGCAGGCATCATTACCCTGGCCATGGTCCTCAAGCAAATTGGTATTCCCCTTGAAGGAATCGCCTTGATTCTGGGCGTTGACCGATTCTTAGATATGTGCAGGACTACAACAAATATCATCGGAGATATGGGGTGTTCTGTAGTTATCAAAGAAACAGAAAAGAAGGAAAGACAAAGTTGAAATGGACAAAAAGCAAGAAAATAAAGGCAATGGGTCAGCATTTCTTGAAAGACCATGCCGTCCTAAAAAAGATCATTCGATACATCTCGCCAAGCAAGGAAGACCTTATCATCGAAATAGGAGCAGGTAAGGGAGCGCTAACATTTCCTCTGGCAGCAAAAGCAGGAAAAGTTATCGCCATCGAGAAAGACCCAGCTTTCATCCCTTTCCTCCAGAGAAAAGATATTCCAAATTTAGCGATCTTAGAAGAAGATATCTTGAAAGTTGATTTCAGTGAGCTCATAAAAGCGCATGATTTTAAAAATAATGTGAAACTTGCAGGAAACCTGCCTTACTCTCTTTCATCACCGCTGCTTTTCAAGGTGCTTCGAGAGAAGGAGCTCTTTTCAGAATGTATCTTCCTTCTCCAGAAGGAGGTGGCGGAAAGAATTTGCAGCCAGCCCGGATCGAAAAATTATGCTCCTCTATCTATCCTCTTCCAGATTCACTTTTCTGCTCGGCTTCTTTTCATCATCTCCCCGGGAAGCTTCTCTCCTCCTCCCAAAGTTCACTCCGCCTTGATTTCCTTAAAAAGAAGAGACCAACCTCTCTTTTTGATAGACCAGGAAGAACTCTTTCGACAATTTTTAAAAGGGGCTTTCAAACACAGAAGAAAAATTCTTCGCAAGAATTTAGAAAAACTCAACTTCCCTCTGCCCCTGATAGATGAAGCGCTTGATAAATTCGGAATCAAGAGGAATCTCCGGCCCGAACAGTTATCAATTTCCCAGTTTATGGATCTTTTTAATTTTTTCTATCCACAGAAAGAATAACGTGGGTTTGATGAATCAAATCCCTACAAGAAATCAAACCGCTACACATCAATAAAATCCATATATCAATAAAAGGTGGGCTTGATAAATCAAGCCCCTACAAGAAATCAAGCCCCTGCAAGAAATCAAACGCCTGCATTTAGTAAAACAATATAAATATGATATAATTCTGGCAATGAGAAAGAAAAAGAGGGACATATTAGAGGCGTCTTCTCTAAAACTTCTCAAAAAAAGGGGAATCCGATCTTTTGAAATAGTTGGAATCTTCCTCATTTTCTTGGCTGTTTTCATCTTCCTAAGCCTCATCAGCTACGATTCCCGGGACCCTTCCTGGACCAATACAGGATGGGCCAACGCTTCGGTTTCAAGCCAAAAAATCCATAATTATACTGGAAGGGTTGGCGCTTTCCTTTCGGATGCTATACTTCAAGTTTTGGGGCTCGCTTCTTTCCTTCTGCCTTTAGCGCTTTTTTACCTTGGTCTCCAGACTTTCTCTCCCCAGAGGGAGGAGGGATTCTTCTTAAAAACTGCAGGGGCTCTTTTTCTTGTTCTTATCGTCAGTTCCCTTTTTTTCATGATGTTCCGGAGTTTTTCTCTGGGGGGAACAGAGCTCTCGGGCGGAGGTCTTATCGGTAAACTGATATCTTCCTTTTTGATTCGATATTTTGACCATGTTGGAACCTACCTTGTTCTTTTAGTTCTCCTCATCCTTTTTTTCATTTTCTCCACAAAAATTTCTTTTGGGACCATCTTTCGCCTCTTTCAGCGGTTTTTTCATTTCGCTTTCAAAGAAGTCAGGATCCGAATTGTCCGCTACCAAAAATTAAAGCGCCGGGAGAAGATGAGGAAAAAAGTTGTCGAAAAATATTCTTTACTGAAAGAGAAAAAGATTGAAAAAGCTAAGCTAAAAAAGAGAAAAAAGGAAATAGAAAAAGAACCAGCGCCGGAACCAGTAGCAACAAAGCCTGCCCCTCCTGCAATGCCCGAAAAGTATCTATTTCCTGAAATGGAAGGAAAAGGGGACTACAATTATCCCCCTCTTACGCTTTTGGATCCTGGAAAATCCTATGAAAAAATCGATAAAGACGAACTCCTTGAAAAAAAACAACGGATAGAGGAGAAGCTGGGGGAATTCCGTGTCGAGGGAGAAGTCAAGGAATATCACCCTGGCCCGGTAGTCACCACTTATGAATTCTATCCATATCCAGGAATAAAAGTAAGCCAGGTGGCTAACCTCACAGAAGACCTGTCCCTGGCATTAGGGGCAGAATCGGTCAGAGTCCAAAGAATGCCGGGCAGATCTTCTCTGGGAGTTGAAATCCCCAACAATAAGAGAGAAATCATTAAGCTCAGGGATATAATACAATCGGAAAAATTCCAAGAATCTCCTTCTAAACTGACGTTTGCTGTGGGAAAGACTATTCATGGTGAAATTTATATAACAGACCTATCGATCATGCCCCATCTTCTTATTGCTGGAGCTACAGGAACGGGAAAAAGCGTGGCTCTCAATTCGCTTATCGCCAGCATTCTTTTCAAGGCTTCACCCGAGGAAGTCAAGCTCATCCTCATCGATCCCAAAAGATTAGAATTCACATTCTGGGATGGAATTCCTCACCTTATAAGCCCCGTTATCAAGGACGCCAAGAAGGCGGGCAGAATCTTGTTGGATACAATAAAAAAAATGGAAGAGCGATACCAAAGGCTGGGTTATCTCAAAGTGAGAAACATCGAACAATTCAATCACAAGGTAAAACAAATTCTCAAAGAGGAAAAAGGGAAACTCACAGAAGAGGAAAAGGAAAGACTCAAGCCTATCCCCTACCTTGTCATCATCATCGATGAATTAGCTGAGTTGATGATGATCGGAGCTCAAGATGTGGAGTACTGCATCGCACGTCTGGCTCAATTAGCTCGAGCCGTCGGTATTCACCTTGTAATGGCCACTCAGCGCCCTTCGATAGATGTTATAACCGGAACTATTAAAAATAATTTTTCCAGCCGCATAGCTTTTCGCGTTCCCTCAAAGGTTGACTCTCGAATAATCATTGATACGGCTGGAGCTGAGAAACTCCTTGGTCTGGGTGACCTGCTCTTTATGCCTCCTAATTATCCCCGCCTGATAAGGTTGCACTGTTCTTTTATTTCTGTTCCTGAAATCACCAGACTGGTTAAGTTTGTCAAGGAACAGGCAAGCCCGAGCTATGATGAAAAAATTGTCAGAACCCTGAAAAGCCAAACTGACCAGGTATGGGAGGAAATGGATGAGAAGGATGAACTCTATGAAAAAGCCCTTGAGCTAATCCTCCTCACAGGTCAGGCTTCCGCCTCTTATCTTCAGAGAAAGCTAAAGTTGGGCTACGCCCGGGCCGCCAGGATCATCGACCAGATGGAACACGAGGGAATACTGGGTCCTTCTGAGGGCAGCAAGCCCAGAGAATTCTTGGTCGATCCTCAATCGTATCTTGAAAAAATGAAGAAAGAGGAGTGAGTGTTTCCCCGGAGAAAAAAGAAAAGAGAGATAAAAAGAGCCCTTCAAAACGCAAACCTTAAGAAGGCCCTTGAGAAAGCTTCTCTGCATCATTTCAAAAAATTCAATACAACAAAAAATGAAATCCCCTGGGAAGATTACAAAGAAAAGGCGAAGGCCATAAGAGAAGCCTGTGTCAAGCAACTCCCGCAGCTTATCAAAAAATTCACCAAAGAGGCTACAAGAGCCGGAGCTTATGTCTACGAAGCCTCAACTCCTCATGATGCTCTTTCCTCGATTGAAAAAATTCTGCGCCAGAAGGAAGCCAAACTTATAGTTAAATCCAAATCCATGGTGAGTGAGGAAATCCAGCTTAATAGTTTTCTCCAGAAAAAAGGATACACGGTCGTTGAAACTGATCTTGGAGAATGGATCATTCAGCTTGCAAAAGAAAAACCTTCCCATATAACTGCTCCTGCCCTCCACAAGACTAAAGAGGAAATAGCAGAACTTCTCAGCCGCCATCTAGGAAAAGCAGTCCCTCCTGATCCAAAAAAAATCGCGAAGCTCGCGCGGGAAGAGATGCGGAAATACTTCATGGAGGCTGATGTAGGGATCTCAGGAGCTAACCTGGCCGTTGCCGAATCCGGGACTCTCGTCATCATCAGCAACGAAGGAAATGCCCGTCTCGCCACTTCTCTTCCTCCTGTCCACATAGCTTTAGTGACCACAGAAAAATTCGTCGAGACTCTGGAACAATCTGTCACTCTTTCAAAAGTGCTTATTCTCGCCTCCTCAGGGCTCAAAATGACCTCCTATGTATCCTTCATAACCGGACCAAGCTGCACCACTGACATCGAAAAAGAATTGGTCGTGGGTGTTCACGGGCCGCAGGAGCTCCACATCATTATCCTCGATAACGGAAGACTCAAGATAAGCCAGGATAAGGAGCTTGATAAGATCCTCAACTGCCTGAAATGTGGAGGATGCATGCTGGTTTGCCCCATATTTCAATCCCTGGGTGGCCATGTCTATGGAGGACCTGTCTATCCCGGAGGTATTGGTGTCTTATTGACTTCAGTAACGCACTCTCTCAAAGGCTCTTCTTCTCTGCTCGATTTTTGCGCAGACTGCAAAAAGTGCGAGGAGTTCTGCCCGGTGGGAATTCCTATAGGCGACATTATTCTTAAGTTAAAGAGCGAGTGGGGCCTAAAATTATGGGAAAGAGCTCTGTCGACCTTCTTCAGAAAAAAGCACCTTGCAGAGAGAGCGGCAAAGATCCTTTCAATCCTGCAACAGTTGTGGAAGAGAGATGGCTATTTAAAGAGTCTCCCTTTCGCCTGGGCAAAGGGAAAATCCTTGCCAGCCATTAACCTAAAAAAAAGCAAGCCGAGCGAGGAGAAAAAAGGAGCAAAAGTTTACCTCTTCCAGGGATGCATGGTTAAGTTCTTCTTCCCCGAAATTCGCGAAAGCGTCAGTGCCATTCTTTCTCATTTTGGCTTTCATGTCGTCTCGCCGTCTGACCAGGCTTGCTGCGGAGCACCCAGTCTTCACCTGGGGCATAAAAAAGACGTTCATAACCTGGCTTTAAAAAATCTAAGATCTTTCGAGAAAGAAAATCCCGACTATATCCTTACAGTTTGTCCGACTGGAAATTCCCTCCTTAAAAAACTCTATCCCGAACTCGAACCAGAATCTTCCCGCTGGCGAGAGAAAATCTTCGACTTTACAGAATTTATGGCAAAAAAGGAATTATTTCCTGAGACAAAAAAAGCTCGAAAAAAAGAAGAGGTATTCTATCATTATCCATGCCATTATCTGAATGCCCTGAAGCTAAAGGATGAGCCAAGAATAATCCTTCAAGCCTTGGGCTTTAATCCTTCAGAAGAAGAGGAGCCATTCACCTGCTGCGGGTTTTGCGGAGTCTTTTCGCTTAAAAATCCGGAAATTTCTGCAAGCATGTGGGAGAAAAAAAAGAAAAAAATTCTTGAAAGCGAAGCTTCGCTAGTTGCTACAGACTGCCCAGGCTGCCTTTTCCAGCTGAGGGCAAACCTTAAGAAAGAGAGCCGTCCCTTAAAAATTTTTCATACATCTGAGCTCTATGCCAAAGTCATCGAGAAAATTTCAAGTTAAAAAACGTAACGCCCTCACCTAGGTGTGTGGGCTTGATAAATCAAGCCCCTACAGATAAATCAAATCCCTACATAATATAAAAGTAAGAGCATGTCTAAGAATTAAACATTGGAAGGGGGGAGTGATATCAGTGAACCTGGGGAAGGCAAAGCGAGGCTAGGGTTTCCGCTTTTATATGCTGCCACTTTTCTATGGGAATGGAAAGGAAGACATCCAAAAGAGCGGGGTCGAACTGGCAACCTCGGCATTTCTCCATTTCTCTGAGTGCTTCTTCAAAGACTTTTCCTTTCCTGTAGGGCCTATCAGAAGTTATGGCATCTAATGTATCAGCCAAAGCAAAGATTCTAGCTTCCAGGGGAATTTCCTTTCCGACCAAACCAAAAGGATATCCTCTTCCGTCGTATCTCTCATGATGATACAAAACGACGAGAGCTGCTTTCTTTAAAAAATCAAATTCCTCTATCATCTCATAACCCAATAGTGGATGTTCTTGTAGAATCCCTTTTTCTCTATCGGATAGAGACGTGGCTTTTCTTAAAATGAATTCGGGAATCCCTATTTTTCCGACATCATGAAGCAAAGCACCTCTCTGGATATTGACCAAGAAATCCTTATCTTCAATCCCAAGATCTTTGGTCAAAAGCGTCGTGTAACTGGCCACAAGCTTAGAATGGCCGATGCTGTCTTCATTGCCGTCAGTTGCAGCAATTAGATAGAGAAGGCTCGAGTTGAAAAATATCTGCTTTTCTGCGATATCTTCTTCAATATGAGAGGTTTGATCTTTAAAAATATTCCCATAGTGAAGATCCATGTGCCTTAATATATTTCTAGCCGATGACATCTTCCTGACCTCCGTGCTTTCCATACCCCAGAATGAATGCTCCTGCTCCTCTTTCTCTTCATTTAAGACAAAGGCTAAGGGAGGCTTTGAACCTGCCCTATTCCATGGAGCTTCCCCCTCATTTAAGATATTGAAATTATAAGGATTAGATCCAGAAAAAAATTCGTTTTTATCCGCCTCCCCGGAAGTATAAAGCTCAAGATTTCCGCTGATTAAAGACTGATAAAAGGAATTTTTCCTGTATTTTTTATCGTTGGCAAATAATGTATTTTCTCTAATTGCCCGGGAATGATCCCCTCGTGAAGTTTGTCCCCGTCTCCTTTGCGGCATCAAGCTACTCGCTAAAGCCCAAAAGAATTTAATTTGCTTTTGACAAATTGTGAAAACTCTTTTTCAACTACCCATACTCAAATTTTTTGGGCATAAGACTTAGTCGCAATTAAACCCAAAAAATTGAAAATCCAAGCTTGTCAAATGATGTCAATCTCCGTATAATGTTATAGAAAAAGAGAAGCGGGTTAAAAATGAGTAAAAAGAAGCAGGCAATAAATTTAGACGAAATCTACGCTAAATATGGCCCTGTCATCCGTTTTAGAGTTAGAAAATCCTTGGGAGCTTCCAATCCGGATTGGGAAGATATTGTTAATGAAATTATCACTAATGTCATAGAAAAAATAAACAGGAAAGAGTTTCGGGGAGAATCTTCGATCGGAACATTTATTTATACTATCACCAGCCGCAGGATAATAGATTACATAAGGCAAAAGAGCAAGATACTGAAGCACGCCCCGGAACCGGCTCCTTTTCCCGATCCTCATGAGCACGTTGAAAACAAAGAAAGGGCTGAATTAATAGCAGGTGCGATAAAAACACTAAAGCCTAAATACAGAGAAGTCCTTTATCTTTATTACTATAAAGGACTCTCGAGGGAGGAAGTTGCTGAAAAGCTATCCATCACTCCCCATAGGGTTAGCGAACGTGTGAACTATTCCCAAAAACTTTTAAAAAAATTGGTAAAAAAATGAATTTTTTTCCACTTTTCGTTCCTGCTACGACTAAACTTATGGAATTAATTTTATGAGAGGGAAACGATATGAAAATGTGTAAATATGAACATCTCATCGACGATTATCTATTCGATAGATTAGATGATGAGAAAAAGAAGAAATTCGAGGAGCATTATTTTAACTGCCACTATTGCTTTGAAAAAATGGTGGAAAGAGAAGAGCTCATTTCCACAATCAAGCTAAAAGGAGAAACGATCTTTCAAGACGAATACGTTGCTGATATGAGAAAAGGAGCGACATGGTTTGAAAAAATCGCTTCTTTCTTTACTCCCAAGCGATGGGCTCTGATTTCAGTTTATGCGGCTGTGGTCCTCGTCGTCACCTGCGTTCTTATCTCTCGCTTCAAGCCCTCGCCACCTCAATTTTTCATTAGTGAAGATACAGTCAGGGGGGAATCGATAACTCTCATCTCCCCTGTAATAGATATAAAAACAGTCCCCGCAAAATTTGAATGGAAAGATTCAGGCAAAAATGTAGAATACAAAATCTACATTTATGATAATGGTAATAAATTGTGGAACGCAACAACAAAAGATAATTTCATTTTTCTTCCGGAAAGAGTTAGAAAACGGATGACACTGGGTGGAAAGTATTCCTGGGAAGTGAAGGCTTTCTCTCCTGAAGGAACCCTTATTGCCATTTCAAGCAAGGTTCAATTCAAAATTGCCAAAATCGAATAGAATCCTATCTATTCGCTCCCGATCCTGAATATGTCCCTTACTGATCCTCTTCCGCTTCCTCTTCTGCATACATCCGACCCCGACTTTCCTCTTCAAAGGCGAGGCAGCACATCAACCGGCCGCACAACCCGGAAATCTTTGTAGGATTAATGACAATCTGCTGTTTTTTTGCCCTCTGAATGGTCACGGGTTTAAAATCTTTCATGAAGCTAAAACAGCAAAGCTGGCGTCCACAAACTCCCAGTCCTCCGACCATCTTTGCCTCGTCCCGGACTCCAACCTGGCGCATTTCAATCCGCATCTTGAACTCTTTAGCCAAGTCCTTCACGAGCTGCCTGAAATCAATGCGGCCATCTGCCGTATAATAGAATATTCCCTTCTTCTCATCAAAGAAGTACCTGACCATGACTAATTTCATCGGCAAATTTCGGCTGTTAATTCTCTTCAGGCAAAAGTCAAAAGCCTTCTTTTCTTTCTTCCTAAGCCATTTGTGTTTTTTCTCGTCTTCTTCGGTGGCTTTTCGTATAACCTTGACAGCATCCTGGGCAAATTTTTTGTGAGTGCATAACTCGCTCGAAGTATCTATTACAACCACAAGATCTCCTCCTAGCTCTGATTCAACAACACAGAAATCTCCTCTCTTTAATTCTTCATCTCCCTTTTTGGCCCGAAAGACTTTGCCCGAAAGCTCAGAAAGTACATAGATAATCTCAGACATATTCCCGTTCCTTAAAGTATGAAAAAAACGAACTGACAAGCAGATTCACATTAAGATTCTTTTCTAAACCATAAATCGCATAATCGATCTTTGTCAGGCAATCCATCAACGCCTCGAGGCTCATCATTGTTTCTGCTTTCCTGATCTCTTCCTCATAGTCAGGATTCATCAGGAGGCGGCTATCCCCTTTTTCTTTAATCAGGATTGAATCCCGGCAAAAGGATGAGAGCATCTCTAAGATTTGCTCCCAATCATCCCTGATGATAGCTCTTTGAGAGGTAGCATAATTCCTCAAAAAAAGAGCAACTTTTCCCTTTCTGAGAAGAGAAAGGAAAAGCTGCCAAGCTTTCGTTCTTTTATCCTGAACCTCTTCCCATTCCAAGCTTAAGGCCTGTTTAAGACTCCCATGAACAAGGAGAGAGATAATCCTGGCTTTGTTCTCTTCGTATCCCTTGTCCACCAGAATTTTTCCTATGTCTTCTTTAGAGACAGGGGTAAAATTTATTACCTGACAACGAGATTTTATGGTAGACATGATCAGAAAAGGATTATTAGCAACAAGGATAATATAAGAAAAAAGAGGGGGCTCTTCCAGTATTTTCAAAAGAGAATTTGCTGCTTCTTCTTTCATTTTATCAGCATCAACAACAACAAAGACTCTTCTCTTTCCCATCATAGGCTTCAGATTAGCTATTTTTCTCAACATCCTCATCTGGTCAATTACTATCACATCTTTCTCAGGCGAAATCTCGATAACATCGGGAAAATTCCCCGCATTAATTGCCTTGCACGATGTACAAACCTCACAGGCATCGTCTTTTTTTCTCTCGCAGTTCATCGCTTTAGCCAACACCAAAGCCATATCCCTCTTGCCGGTTCCCCTTGGCCCACAGAAAAGCATAGAATTTGGAACTTTGTTTTTCTGCAGAGCTTTCCTTAAGATCTTTTTCACGCGGCTATTGCCTAATATATCTTTAAATGCCATTTTTCATTCGAAAATTGGTTTCCCTTCTGTAAAGACTCTCTTTAGGAACCTGCCAGTATGAGAGTTTTCTGCTTTCGCAACTTTTTCCGGGACACCCTTAGCAACAATCCAGCCTCCTTTTTCACCTCCTTCAGGGCCTAAGTCTATAATATAATCACAATACTTGATAACATCAAGATTATGCTCAATGATTACTACCGTATTGCCCAATTCTACCAACTCTGAAAGAACTTCGAGAAGCTTGCGGACATCATCGAAATGGAGACCTGTGGTAGGTTCATCCAGTAGATACAGAGTATTCCCTGTATCTTTCCGGCTCAACTCCTTGGTCAGCTTGATTCTCTGAGCTTCTCCCCCCGAGAGAGTGGGAGCTGGCTGACCCAACCTGATGTAACCTAAGCCTACTTTATTCAATGTTCCCAGCTTCCTCTTCAGAATCGGAACAGCCTTCAAATATTCGTAGGCTTCATCAACAGTCATATCCAAATAATCCGCAATGTTTTTCCCCTTGTACTGGACAGAAAGAGTCTCTGTATTGTACCGCCTTCCTCCGCAACGGTCGCAGGTTACAAAAACATCGGGTAAAAAATGCATCTCGATTTTTCTGACTCCTGCTCCTCTACATTCTTCACATCGCCCTCCTGGAAGATTAAAACTGAAACGGCTTGCCGAATACCCTCTCATTCTTGATTCCGGAACACGAGAAAAAAGCTGCCTCAGGGGAGTGAAGAGTCCGGTATAGGTGGCTGGGTTTGACCGAGGCGTCCGGCCGATGGCTTTTTGATCGACTGAGACGACTTTGTTAATTTTATCAACTCCTGAAATAGCTTTGTGTTTCCCTGGCCTCTGTTTAGCCTTGTAGAATATGTTCAAGAGTTTTTTAAAAAGAATATCGTAAACAAGAGTACTCTTCCCGGAACCCGAAACCCCGGTAACTCCTGTCATGACGGAGGTCGGAATCCGAACATCGATATTTTTTAAATTGTGCTCTGCCGCCTTTGAAATCATAAGCCATCCCTTTGGTTTTCTCCGCTTTAAAGGAACCAGGATACATCTTTCCCCTCTCAGATACTGCGAGGTCAGAGAAACTTTAGAGGAAAGGATGAGATCTAAATCACCTTCAATTACTTTAAACCCTCCTCCTTCCCCGGCCCCTGGGCCTAAATCCAGGATGAAATCAGCTGAGCGAATCGTCTGCTCATCATGTTCAACAACAATTACGGAGTTCCCCTGATCTCTGATTTCCCTTAACAGAGAAATCAAACGGCGGTTATCTCTTTGATGAAGACCGATAGTAGGCTCATCCAGGACATAGAGTATGCCCCTCAGGCGAGCACCAACCTGCGCAGCAAGACGAAGGCGCCGAGCTTCGCCTCCAGAGAGAGAGGCGGTCGTGCGAGATAACTGGATGTATGGCATTCCCAGTTCAACCATGATTTCAAGGCGTGAAAGAATCTCCTTTCTTATTCTTGAAGCGATCAGCTCTTCGGAAGAGGAGAACTTAAAAGCAAGAAATTCATCAATCATCTTTCCTACGGGCAAGGAAGTCAGCTCATAAATATTCCTGTCTCCTACTTTCACAGCCAGGCTTTCCTTCTTCAGCCGGCCTCCTTCACAGGTGGGGCAGACTTCATCTGTTAGCTCCACTTCACCCCTCACGTCCAAGACGGTTTCAAAGCCAAGACCATGGCAGCGAGGGCAGGCTCCGTACGGGCTGTTGAAGGAAAAATTCCGGGGTTCAAGCTCTGGAAGACTGATCTCACAGAAAGGACATAACAAGTTTAAAGAGTAGTAAATTTCTCTTCCTTTTTTTCTGATTAACAAAAGGTCCCCACCGGCAATCTCAAGAGCCTTGTCCACCGCTTCCTTTAATCTCTTTTCTGACGCGGAAGAAACATTTATTTCGTCTACCAAGATATCGATGTTGTGCTTTTTTGTCTTCTCCAGTAAAATTTCCTCTTCAAGTTCCCTGAACTGACCGTCCACTCTGAGACGAAGAAAGCCTTTCTTTCTCAGCTTCTCGAAAAGACGCTGGTATTCTCCTTTGCGCCCCTTTACCACCGGAGAAAGAATCTTAACTTTTTCTCCTAAGGAAGAATCAGAGATTCTCTTCAAGATTTGTTGAGAGGTTTGAGCTCTGACCTTTCTTCCGCATCGAGGACAATGGGGGGATCCTACTCTGGCAAAAAGAAGCCTCAAAAAATCATAAATTTCTGTGACTGTCCCCACCGTAGACCGGGGATTGGAAGAGATTGTCCTCTGATCGATTGAAATGGACGGAGAGACGCCTTCAATGGACTCCATTTCCGGCTTTTCCATCTGCTCAATATACTGCCGAGCATAGGCTGAGAGGCATTCGATGTAGCGGCGCTGCCCTTCAGCGTAGAGAGTGTCAAAAGCAAGAGAGGATTTTCCAGAGCCGCTCGGCCCAGTGACGACAATCAATTTATTGCGAGGCAGGTTTACGTCAATTCTCTTTAAATTATGCTGGGCGGCCTTCTTTACTCTAATCTCTTCTAACATGAGTTTTTATTTTAGCACAAAACAAAAACGGGGTCAGACTTTGAAGGAAGCATCTGTATAGTAATGCATACGTTTTGCAAAATAGCCTAGCTCCCATCGGGGTCAGACTTTATCGACAAATGATGTCTACATGACAAAATGTAGCCCAATCCTCAAAATGATGACAAAGTCTGACCCCGAGAGGAGAGCGAAGCCTTG
>Ga0209636_10001037_pt1 | contig 27689 bp, 28 predicted proteins | sample DeeMarSWOR152_54_FD_187464 | JGI IMG/M metagenome (GOLD analysis project Ga0209636, IMG submission 187464) | Marine sediment microbial communities from White Oak River estuary, North Carolina - WOR-1-52-54 (SPAdes) (version 2) | ecosystem: Environmental > Aquatic > Marine > Intertidal zone >...
TCGCTAACTTAATGAATGCTAAATTTGCCAATAATATAACAAATTGTTAAGAAATGCAAATACTTTTTCTAATTTTTCCCATGTTACATTTTAACCCTTAACAAGTATAATATGAATATGAAAATTTCAAAGATAACCTTTTTATTGATTCTGACCTTACCTTTGAATTTGTTCGCCAACGGCTGGCAAACCTTTGGACTTTACCGAGGAACTCATCATGAATATCGGGAATCGCTATTTAATCCCAATGGACTGGTAATTGACCAGCTCGGATTGACCAAAACAGACTATTATTTTTCCCAGTACCTGGGCTTGAATGCAAAATTGCTCTCCCTAGATTGGCAATTTGATGTACTGGGAACAGCAGCGTATGACAAAAATTGGGATAATAATTTAAGAGTGAAACAGCTTTACTTCCGAAAAGATTTTTTTCAGAATTGGGATTTAATGGTTGGCAGATCGATCCTGCGCTGGGGGACTGGTTATGCGTTTAATCCGACCGATGTTGTAACAGCGCAGAAAGAATTGAGCGATCCCGATAATGTTGAAAAGCGGGTGCCAGGAAATGATCTGGTGAAGATCGAATATTTTGGAGAAAATTACTCTGCTGCGGTTGTTTATTTAGCCAATCTGAAATTTGATAATAAATTGGCTCTAAACGACCCCAGGCTTGCGTTCCGATTTTATAAGAATTATTGTGGATTGGATCTTTCTCTGATTTCCCTTTTTAATGAGAACGAGAGACCGATTTGGGGTGGCAATTTTTCGTATGTCATCGGAGACCAACTGGAAATTCATGGCGAAATCACCGCTCAGAAAGGCAGCTATCAGAACTATCATCAATCGATCGATGAGCCGAATACTTTGTATACTGAAGATCTGCTGCAACAGTTGAAAAAAAATGATAACCGATTTTTTAATCAATATTTGATTGGCTTTAATTATACCTTTCCGAAAAATATCAACTGGATTCTGGAATATTTTCATCAAGACCAGGGCTATTCCAAAACGGAGTGGAAACGAGTGATCGATCACGTCAAATTTGTTAGTAACTATTTTGAAACACCTTTTAGTGAACTGGCAAAGGGGAATTTGCTGTGGGGCTTGAATGTTTTTTCATCAAAAGGTACCATGCAGGATTACCTGATGAATTATGTGAATTTACCTGTTCGAAACAACCTCGAATTCAAATCGACCGCTTTGATCAATATGCATGATAGAAGTATGGTTATGATTCCAGAAATTGACTTCACCTTAAAAAATAGCTTTACTTTTTATGGAAGATGTTTTATCTTTGAGGGAAAGAAAACTTCAGAATTTGGTGAGTTGTTTCGATCATTTTCCATTGAAGGTGGACTCAGGTTTGTTTTATGAAAGAAATCAAGTGCCAAAAACAGCATTATAAGAAAATCGCCATCTTCGGCGTTGTCATCTTCCTGATCGCAGGGACATTGGATAACCTGGCGTCACCGCAATCCTGGTATTTCAATTATTTCCAGACTTTTGTGTTCACCTCAGCATGCACCTTCTTTTGTGCGATTCTGGTTTGCAACTCAATCGGAAAAATATCCCAATATCCCAGACTCATCTATTACCCGCTCTTTATTGTATTGGTTGTGATTGGAGTTTTGTTGGGAGTCGTCACTGCAAGTCTAATACTGAAGCAAAAAATTATCATTCACAAATACGCTCTCATTTTCAGTCTTTTGTTTGGGATTGTTTCAAGTATTATCATTACAGCTTACATGTTTCTGAAGGATAATCTGGAAGAAAAGATTTCCAGAATTAAAGAAGTGGAGATTGAAAACGAACGCTTGAAGCGGATAGAATTAGAAGCCAGGTTGAGCAGTCTTCAGGCAAAACTAAATCCCCATTTCCTTTTCAATACATTGAACTCGATGGCTGCACTAATTTATGAAAATCCATCAAAGGCAGAAGAAAGCATTGTACAACTGTCTGATTTATACAGAAAGATTTTCTCTATCTCCAATCAAAATTTCATCATGCTACAGGAAGAGATCGAGCTGATCCAGGACATGCTGGAATTGGAGAAATTGCGGTTTGAAGATAATTTGTCATATCAAATTGATGTTCCAGAAACCTTAAAAAATACAAAAATTCCTGGGCTGCTAATTGAGCCTTTGGTAGAAAATGTGATCAAGCATGTTCATGGCAAGAATCAGCAAAAAATTCACATTGATATTACAATAAAAAAGGATGATGATAAACTATCGATTTGTGTTAAAGATAATGGCTCTGGTTTCGATGCGGCAAAAGCTGATCTCGGTTTTGGATTGTACAGCATTCAGGAACGATTGCGGCTGCTATTCGGAGATCAGGGAGGATTCAATATTGATTCGGCGCAGGGAAAAGGGACAAAGGTAACAATTTGGATACCTGTATCAGAAAAAATTATGACAAAATAATTTGGGACAAGACAATTAAAACTAATTACCTTGCCAGTAAATTATTTTACCATTTTTTTTAACAGCAGTTTCAAATAAGATCGAATGAAATGATCTACAACATGCTATCTTTGCTAATTTAGAACTGGACATATAAAATAACCTTGTTAATTCAAAACTGAATATACAAAATATCAAACTTATATTAAAAAATGAAAATCCAAACCATCATCATAGACGACGAAAAATTAGCCCGCTCCCGCCTGAAAAGAATGCTGACAAAATACGAAAATATCGAAATTGTGGGCGAGGCACAGAACGGTCAGGAAGGACTTGAGTTAATCGAGAAACTTCAACCCGATCTTATTTTTCTCGACATCAAAATGCCGCTGCTTTCTGGATTTGAGATGCTAACGAAATTGGAGAAATCGCCCTATATCGTTTTTACAACAGCTTACGATCAATATGCTCTTCAGGCTTTTGAAGAGAACACGGTAGATTATTTATTGAAACCGATCGCAAACGAAAAACTGGAGCGAGCTATTATTAAGATCAAAAAAATTTTACAGAAAGGAACTCGACTGCCTCTTGATCTGGAAAAATTATTGAAGACAATCAAGAACAAAGAAGACGTTATCAAACGCTTTTCTGTAAAAATTGGGGATCGAATCTTTTTGATCTCAGATCAAGAAATCCAATTCTTTCACGCCGAAGATAAATATACTTTTTTAACCACGTCGAAAGATAATTATATTATCCCATTTACCTTAAAGGAGCTGGAAGACAAATTAGATCAAGATTTATTTTGTCGTGTTCATCGTTCATTTATTGTTAACATAGAAAAAATCGAATCGATTCATAAGTGGTTTGGTGGGAAGCTTCAACTGAAGATGAAAAATGGGAAGGAAGTTGTTGTGAGTCAGAATTATATAAGTAATTTCAAAAATAAAATTCACTATCAATAAATTTCCATCATCAGATTCCTAACATTTGACCAGTGTTAACGACAATTTTAATTCGCCTCACCTTACTGTGAATTTTTTTAGCCTTTTTCGATTTTACAAACTGATTTTTATATTGACATTTTATCATAAAAGTCATAAATTATAAATGTGTTTAAAGTGAAAAGAATTAATTTGACATGTTTCATTTTAATTTAGACTATGTTTTTTGTCAAATTGAAGGAAAACTCAATATATACGTATTTAAATCAATCTGTTTTAATCATCTGGTTTTCGATTGGCAAATTTATTTATAAACATGAATATTAATTGAGTTAAGTTCCTTAATTTTCTTATCATTTTTGTAGTTAGATATTATCGTTAATAAGGTTGGAGGTGATTTTCTTGGAAGCAATTTCAAGACATTTTTCAACGATCGCACAAAACTACCTAAGGTTAAGATCAACGGAACTGGAGCCAATACAGTTTATTCAGAATGAGTTAAAAGATGTCCCCAGGATTGTTAGTGCAGATATCGGTTGTGGATGCGGAAGATATAGTTTAAAGCTAATCCAGCATTTGGGTGATAGGATTTTTCTCTATTGTATTGACAACAATAAAAAGATGTTAAGTCAGTTAGAACGGTACATGATGCAGCATGGGATTAGTAATTTTTGTTTGAAGCGAACATGCGCCGAAGAAATTCCTCTTTCCAGGAACTCCTTGAATTGCATTTTTACGTTTAATGCGATCCATCATTTCAAAATTTTTAGTTTTCTTAAAGAAGCAAAAAGAATCCTGGCACGTAATGGGTACCTGTTTATTTATACGAGGACTCGTGAACAAAATAGCCGGAATATCTGGGGCAACTATTTTCCACTTTTTTGTGAAAAAGAGACACGTTTATATAATATTGATGAACTATCAAATATAATTAGAATAGTACCCGGTTTTATATTGAAGAAAATTAAACTATTTAAATTCAGGAAGAAAGCAAGCATAGAGAAGCTTCTTTATCTGGCAAAAAATCATCATTATTCTACTTTTTACCTCTACTCCCGGAAAGAATTTGAAAACGCTTTGAAACTATTTGTGCGTCAAATTGAGCAAAATTTTGAAGATCTAAACAATATAACCTGGTATAATGAAAACATTATGTTTGTTGTGAGAGCGAGTTCGGGGCGTACTTACATATAAATCGTTTTGCCTAGCTTTTGTCGACCAGGTGATTGGCATGTATATACCCACTGGCGTGGTAGTCCATGGTTCAGTGATTGCTTCTGCTGAAAACGGGACCCCCAACTTCCCCATCCTCTAAGATTTAAAGAAAGCAAACAAAATCTCTAGAATTGCACCAATCTGTCAGATCCAGAAAATGAACATACATTTAATCATACTAGTATTTGTGATCATTCCAATCTTGACGCCAATCCATTATTAAATTAGAGTCAAAGCCTTCCGCAAATTTTCCTCAATGAAAGTATGTATTAATAAAGCGTTACGATCAAAAACGCTCATGTTACGTTTGTCAAAAATATAATTACTATGTCTCAATATGTAAGAAAAATATTATTGGATATTCCACCCTATATTCCTGGTTGATCGGTTGAATCGATTAAAGAGGAATTTGGACTCACAAAAGTCTATAAACTCGCCTCCAGTGAAAATCCCTTGGGTCACTCGCCAAAGGCAGTGCAAGCTATTAAGAAACATCTTACGAACTTGCATCGCTATCCTGATCCTGACGCAACCAATTTGAAGAAAAAATTAGCCGACAATCTTAGTAACGTTCGAGCTAACTTATCAGCACAGGATCCGATTCAGGTTCAGGTCGTCGTTAGCGAAATGTAGATATCGTCACTATTAGCATAGTAATAATTTATTGTTTTGTAATATAAGAAAATAATTCTAAAAATCAACATATTTTTTTGCTGTTAATATCCAGTAAGCTACAATAATCAATCTGACCTATTCTCTAATAGCTTTTTCATTTCACGATCAAAGTCGGAAATATATTTTCTATCTTCCTCTTTTCTATATTTTTCGTACTCGACCTGGGCTTTCTCTATAGCTTTTTGATGGCTAATTTTACCTGCATTTATAAGCAACTCTTTTTCGCTAATTTTTAAAAAATCATCCAGTTTTTGTATCCAATCAACCATTCTCATCGGCTTTCTATTGGTAGCTTGTAATTCTGCAAAATCTAAATACATAGCAACAATTAAATTTATTTGATAAAAATTTCTTTCACTACTGCGAATATCACGGATTCTTTGTAATAGTTCTTCAAAATATCTTGATCTGGCTCCCTGTTGCTTCAATCGGTCATCATCCATTGTAAATCCTTTTACAATATATTCATGAATCCTTTTGGTCGCCCACTGTCTAAACTTAGTTCCCTGTTTGGATTTTACTCGGTAACCAATTGATATTATTACGTCAAGGTTGTAATATTCTACTTGATAGGTTTTTCCATCTTCAGCAGTTGTCGCAAAATTTGCGACAACTGAATTTTTTTCCAGCTCGCCTTCTTTGAAGATATTGTTGATATGCTTACCAAGGGTTTTTATATCTCTGTCAAATAACTCAGCCATTTGATGACTGTTAAGCCATACAGTTTCATCTTGTAAATTAACCTGAAGTTTTGTTTTTCCATCCTGAGTTGTATAAATTATTATCTCTGAAGACATAATTTATTCCCTTTTAAAATTAATTTAGGCAGACTCGATGAAGGCTCGTAACTATAGAGGTATGTTCCGAAAGAAGGCCTTTGAATTGTTTGTATTTATTACGATGAAGATTAGATTTAACTACATTCTCTATTCTGTTGCTACTGCCTTCTTCAAAATCTCCTGGATGTAGGTATTCATATTTATCCGACGGAGAGCAGCTTCCAAAGCGACACGACGGTGCAGTTCGGGACTTGTTTGAATCATTAACTTTCCCGAGAAGGGTTCTTCTGGTTTTCTCTTATGTTCTTGACAAAACTGAAAATATTCCTCAATAGATTTCATCATTTCATCTCGAAGCTCTGCTACTGAAGAACCATAGAACGTAATGACATCGTTTGTATTTATTACTGTCCCGTGAAATGAATCAATCTCGGGATCAAACTCGACAACTCCAATATAACCTTTGTATTCAATCATGGCATAATCCCTGCACTTTCTAAAAATCTCCGTAAATCTCTTATCGCACCTTTATCCTTATGCGGACCTGGATGCGGGCGATGAAAAACAGCAACTTATACAAATTTTCGACTTTATTGTTAGGAGCTATTTTCCGCAAACGAAAGAATGAACTGCCGAACCGCATAAAATAAAACTGAGATAGACCAAATCGTTTAAATCTCCGCTCAAAGCATTAAAAGAACAATGGCGATTCGGTCAGTTCCATGCATTGTTAGGCAAATACAATGTATCAAGACTTAGATGATCGATCCTGAATTAACTTTTCTACCTCTTTTTCATATAACACTTCATCACCTTGTCTGTAGCCGATATGCCGATAAATAATTTTTCCACTTTGCCCAACTATCCAAGTTGTAGGTTCAGCAGGTATTAAATCATAAACAGAGCCTCCTTTATACAAAACAAGATTTGCATTTTTAATCTCATTACTTTCCAATAATTCCTTTGCTTTTTCATTTCGTTTTAACTCATTTAGAATAAAAATCATATAGACATCGTCATTTGCCAGATACTTTTTATAAAAGTTCTTGAGATTAGAAATCTCATGCCGACAAGAGCCACAATATGTGCTGAAGAAATTTATGAATATGACTTTACCTTTTTGCTCTGCCAAATTTACTTCCTTATTATCAAGAGTGACAAGAGGTAGTTCTGGCAAAATTTTGGCGTTTTGTATTCTATAATTGGTAATGAACTGTTCAATATCTGTGTTTTCGCCATGATGGTCTTTGATTATTTTATGAATCAATGATGTATACGTTGGATTTCGATGTTCGATTTGTGAATCCATTAATAATGCTTTACAAAAATTTTCCCATCCCTTACCTTTATCCTCTTCTAAATACTCAAGAATTCCTAATCTTAAATAATCATCATCATTTAGTTGACCTATTTCTGACCTGTATTTGACTGCTTCTTTAATTTTGAGTAGAGCTAAATCAAATTTCGCTTTTTTCATCAATACATAAGCATATTGACTGTATAGCCACCCGAATTCTAGTTTTTGCTGTCGTTCATACCCTTCAGCCCAATTCGGATGTGCTCTTTGAAGATTTTCGATTGTATTTTTCTCAAGTCCTCGTTTTATAAAATATTCTTCTAAAAATGATAGGTGTAAATTTTCTGCTCGAATTGCATGATTAAAATAAGTATGAGGATCATGATCAGAAGGAAACAGTGTTGAAAAATACCAAATTGTCACTCCAGTTACTAATATTAATATGGCGATTAAAATTGTAATCAATATTTTCACGATTTTTTTATTTTTCCATCCTTTTAGTCTAACGCAAATTATTGCGCTTTAATTATAATTAAAGAAATTTACTGTTTTCGTTTTTGAAAAGGACTGTTTGAAAATAGATGCTTGGATAATGCATTAAATGCATCTGCCCATGTCTCTTCAACCTGGTTTCTCTTGACCTTCGTCCTTACATCAATTTTTCCATAAGATACGACTTTATTTAGGTTATTATCCCATATTAAGAATTTACCAACATGTATTATCAATGGATCATCTCCTCCTATGAAAATTATGCCGCTATCGGTAGGTATTGAGAGATCACCATCATCTCTTTTATGATGAATTTTAATATCTTCAAAAAATATTGTGTATCCAGTATCATCATTTGTTAACATTTTATTTTTGGAATGTAAAGGGATTTTAACAAGTATTTTGTCTTTGCTATTTATAAAAAATTCTCTTTCATCAAATTGATATTCTTTTGAAGAAATTGTAACCTGTTGAAATGCAGAATGCTGTTTAACAAATTTTGGGAATTCTTTTTCAAAATAGGATAGGTAAATTTCATTTTTAGAACCAGTACCCAACGAAGAAATAAGATCGTCATTCACTTCTATTACAGGTTGTTCAGGAATGAATCGAATGAACAATTTCTCAGCATCGATTAATTTACTTTGATATTCAGGAGTGATTTTGATAAGATTTGTTGTGCATGATATGAAAATAATCGCAACATAAATAAATAATAAGTACTTTATCATGATATTCTCCCTTTTTATATTTCAAAATATGATAAGGGGAGGGAGAAAAATTAAAATAGATATTTATGATAGCATCATTTCTATAATATCAATCTTATTTTTCTAACAAAAAGGTAGCTTATTTTTTCTCACTCCTCAATTTAATACCAGCTTAGCCTGATTTTTACTTTGTTTGCGGCTTCAAATTGTCCATCTTTAAAAGAAAATTTAATCATAGCAATATTAGATAATAAATAATTATTATCATCATCAAGTGTCGCCACATCGTAATTTCGGAAACACCAATCGGGTCCTTCAATTACGGATACTTTTAAATCCTGATAATTTTTAGGAAGCTTATATTTTAAAAAGATGCCAGGCAAAACACGAGGATAATTTTCATAAGCGTTAGGATCTCCCCATGCTGTACTACAATAACATAATCCTGGGGCATTTACTATTTTAAAATTTTCAACTGGACCTTCAACAATATTTTTTAAATTTAAAACCTCATATTTCCATATTTCCTTTGGTAAATTCAAAGTTATAGTTGAAATATTCAAACCTTTTTTTTGACTTTCTTGTCGGCTCATCTTTACAGCTTTCGGCGTTATTGGCACTTTCAATTTTAACGCTGGATCTCCATAATATACTAATTGATAAAACTCCCTCTCATAAGCAAGACGATAATCGTTGAATATGGAAATTTGATATGGTTCTTGATTTTTAAAAAGATAATAGAGATAATTTTTTCCATTTTTGAATGCATCACCAATTGAACAATCAGAGTAAAGCATTTTATTGATCATCTGTTTAATAACATGTTCTTCCGTATCAGGAAAACCTGCACGTGTATTTCCGATGTATCCGATAGCTCTTTTTCAAAACATCCCAAAATGAATGCCTTTTCAGGATCGACACCCGTATCTAACCCGCCAGAATCACAACCCAAACCAATAATTAAAGGCGATGCATTCAAATAGGGCACAACTTTGATATCCCGTGGTAATTTGCTTTTATGTTGATTCCAATAGGGTAATAGAGACTGAGTTTTTCCGCTTGTTGTAAAACTCCAACTATAAGCATCCGAATGTTGAGCATAAACAATTAATGCTTTTTGTTGAAGATGAGGATAGACATTATCTAATCTTCCTTCATCCCCATAGAAACCTCTCACTTTGAAACCTATATAATTCAATTCTTTTTCTACATTTTTTAATAGCGCTTCAAAACTGGCAAATATGATTGGCAATGGCGATTTTCCTGCTTTACTCTTGGGAGCAGGATAAATCATGAGTGCCTCGTTTTGCCAATCGCCACCAATTTCATCATAAGTAATAATTTGAGCGATGTAAAGAGATCCTAAATATATATCAGGACTAACAATACGTCCTACTGCTAATTCCAAATATGCATCCTCATCAGTATTTGCATAAGTATTATCTGTGGCTAATTCTTGTTCATGCATGGTACTATTAAAATAAACAGGATCGCGTTGATAACCAAAAGGAATAGTAGAAGGACTACCAACAATAGCAACACTTTTGGGCAGGGATGTTTTCTTATAAAATTCTATTAATTCTTTTTGAATAGTTTTAGCATGAGGAGCATGTAATAAAACTCTATTTTCATGTTGATGATCATGAAATTTGGTGATACCTAAAATACCTTTCATCCGCATTGAAAAGGCGTAACTCTTCCCATTAATTACCTTTTCATCACCGATTTTTGTAAGAACAAATCCATTTCCATCCTGAATATCAATATAAGGATCATTGAAATGATAAGGCTGCTGTTCTTTGTCACGAACTGGGACCTTAACGTTAACCTCTGTTTGACTGAGCTGAATTTTACCATTGAGATACATTTTCCCATCTTCTTCAATTTGATCTTCAACAATGCCAAAATGGAATTGAATTTGTTCAAAAATTGGATAAACAATCCCTTTATGATAGGCTGCTAAAATCGCTGCGAATAAGTACGATTTATCCTGATTATTCTGGCTGCGATATGTATTCGTGACAGCTACATAATCAAAATCTCCCACAAATGAAGCAATTTCGATTGGGGTTTTTAATCTGGTAACTTTTGCGGTGGATTTATCTAAATTAAAATCGGGCTCACCTATAATAATTAAATGCTTTGTTTTTAATTTTTGCAGCTCGTCTCTGAAATTTTCATCATAAAAGAGTAAAGGACAATTCAGTTTTGATGCCAGTGGAGCCGCCATGACAGCCATTTGCAACTTTTTTTCTGATACAACAACTGTGTCAGATGTCTTCCAAAAGTGATTGGGCTGTTCCACGAATATTCCTTCTACGCCTTGAATATTCGATCCCATAGTATACACTTTTCCAGGATTGTATCTTTTTAGAAAATGTTTAACGGATTCGGAAAGCTTATTATTTGTCACAAGGATGACGGGTCTGCCTTGATTTAGCCTGGCAGCGGCTGGAATAATTGAGAGAAACATAAAGTCCCCATCCTTCAGGGATGTCCCATCGCAAAGGAAAACCGAACGATTTTCGGGGCCATCCAGTTTGAGAATTTCATCAGTCGGTTTTTCCAAGATGCTATCTTCACCAGATTGAATAAATTTGAAGCTATCTCTGATAAAATTGAAATCCTTCTCCAGACTTTCAAAAATTTCCGTTGGCGTCAAACATTGCATTAAATACAACATGTTATCTTTAACAAGATAATATTCCTCCCACCGTAATTGGTATCCTTCATTTGATTCAAAGAATAAACTATGGGCAATTTTATTATCTATTGAAATAGTATCCTGTTTAATCTTTCGATAAGTATTGCCAAATGTACCTTTCCATAAGGTCTCTCGTAGTGGTACTAAATCTTTCGATGTCATTCCAGGTAAAGCTGTTACAACTAAAACAAAATGCGTTGGCACTGAATCAGTTTTCGTGAATGAAGGTTTTATACGTAGTGAAAGATGAGAGCCATTTTTAATTTCAAAGTACCAGGAATCAGGTTTTTGTATTTCAATGCCATAGTCGTCGTTTCGGTAAATGTTAGATTCCTGGCAGAAGGCTGGTATCGATAGTGTAAACATAAATAACACTATTTGAGATAGCATTCGAGTACTATACATCATTTCTCCCTTTTTTTTGAAAAGATAATTACAAAGCTACATATAGAATTATTTTACTGTTTAGTTGCATAAAAGCTTCGGAAACTAGCTGGTCTTGTAGGAGACCCAATTGCTTCATTTGAACCTATATACAGTTTATTGCCATCTTCTATTTTGCAAATTTCAAATAATTTATCTCCTTTAGAATTTAAACCTGGTGCTCCTGTAATATCTTTTGTCACATTCACCTGCCAGTCCGAATAACCACAAAAATTCATTTGATTTACTATATTTACCCCAACTTTATTATGAAAAGTAGCTGCAACTGATATTACTGTATAATCTAAATTCTTTGCTCCTGGAATTATATCAGATTCATCGCTGATAATAAAAGTACATGTTAGAACTAAACTACTGAATTTTGTATTACAATTTTTATCTTGATAATCTATACGCTCAATTTTTACCGTATCTCCCGAAAAAATAAATGTAGTTATTTGATTTTTTAAATCTCCATCTTGCAATACTTGTTGACATGAATCCTGCCACATTCCTTCTAATTCTGTAGAGATTTTACATGAAATGTTCATCAAGAAAAAAGAGAATGATAAGATTAATAGGAAGGCAAAAAAACTCTTTGATTTGAAAAGCATGATACAACTCCTTTATTTATTAATAGTTTTAAAACGGATGCTTTATTTTTATTCTTACTGTGGGGTTCAGCGAAATAAGCTGCGCCTGGACTTTACCAGCAAAACGAAGAAAAAGCACAAAACGCAAACTTAGCACGCAACTTCAAAAAAGGGCCAATCCTCAGCGTCAGCTTAATTGAGTCATTAGGCAATTTACCAAAACCGCCAGATTTACTTTTGAAGTTCATTTATCGTCAACCAAATAAGTTATTATCACATCATCAAAGCTTGCTTCTGCACTCGAAACTGTATAAACAGCTAATTGCCCCTTTTCAAACAAGTCGTTTTCCGTTTCTCCTACTTTTTCGCCATCAAGATAGAATGTGAAATGAGAACCTTTTGCAGCCATCTTTAGATGATACCATCTTTTCAATTCTAAGTCGAATTCCTTAAGCATGAAGGAATCCTCTGTGAATTCATCATCTTTCCCAGGATTAACTTTGTATGAGCCAAATGCAGCCCCTTCTGCAAAAATGTTAGATTTTTTTCCAATTCCAAAGAGATAGCCACCTTTTTCGCTTAATCGCACCCAAACACCTGAATATTTAGGAACGTCTGCATAACGAGTAGAAAATGTCCTCCACATTATCTTTGCTTCAATACCACAGTCTTTAATATCTTGTTGATTATACACCATCAGAGTTGCGTGCTTTGCGTGGGTTTTCATATTAAGCAAACCATTTCAAAAGTATGAGCAGGACCTTCTAATGTATCAGAAGCAATAGGGAGGACTTGAGTCCAGTTTGGCATAGTCCCTTCTTCAAAATCATAAACTCTTTTCACCACCCTTGAACCAGCGCAACCTGCAACGAATACGAATATTAGAGAGATTAGAGATTCAAAATACAAATCATTCAATTTCATCTTTGAGTTCCTTTGGGTGGAAATTACTATCGGTGAAGCCTAACCAATTTTTAGAAGCGTTTGAGCTAACTTATCAGCACGGGAATCGATTCAGGTTCAGGTGGTTGTTAGCGAACAGTGGATATCGTCACAATTAGCATAGTAATAATTTATTCTTTTGTAATATAAGAAAATAATTTGAAAAATCAACATATTTTTTATTGCTTGCAATTTTCCCTGGATTATTTTGTTTGATGGTAGGATTACATTTAGGCAGACGAATCGGCGGTTGCGGTCGGCTGCATTTTTTTTACCAAAATTCTTTATCCTGCTGAATAATCTGAATGCATCAACTGAGCTTTTACTCGTCTTCTGTCTTTTTCCCTGAAATTCGCCTTATTTCTTTGTCAAAATCAGAAATATAGTCTTTATCTTGTTGAATACGGTACAATTCATATTCCTGTTCAGCTTTAAGCCTGGCTTTGAGTGCGCTGACTTTTCCTTTATCCTGCAATATTGGGTAGTTTGATAATTCCAAAAAGTTATGAAGCAAATCAATCCACTCCGTCATTTTGGTCAGAATTTGTCGCTTTGCCCTGTTCTCTGCTAAGTCAAGATAGGCTGAAACGATTTGATTTAACTAAAGTGCATTTTTTGCACATTGCTATTTTCGTCCAGTTCTCTGCTTGTAAAAATATTATTCAGGTGTTTGGTAATGACGCTTCTTTCTTTGCCAAAAAGCTCGCCTATCCTTTTTTGAGTCAACCAGACCGTTTCATCTTTTAACAATACTTCGATATTCACATCACCTTTTGGAGATGTGAATAGTAAAAAGTCTGATTGCTTCACTGGTTTGTCATTTTTCACTATCGAACAATCCTTATTATCATATAATATTTCTGTTTCATTGTGAAAGCTACTGATTGAATAATTTTGCTGCGATAGATATTTATGGTTTTTTTGGCATAACCTCACCTGCCCGCCGACATTAAAATCAGTACATTATGACTAGCACAAAACATGAATAACCACCATAATTTTTGAAATTCATCGAAGTGAGGCGGGTCAGGTGCAGCAATGGTTAGGCGTAATTATTTATAAAACAAACAATTAAAATTTCACAGTGATGCATTATTAATTTCTTAAAATCTATTTTATTTTAATCCAAATTCTTCTAAAATTTGAATAGCTTTCTTTTCGGGGGCATTAGCAATTATTTTATTGGCATATTAAAATTGTTTTCCTCTAAATTATTCTATCAATGTAATAGTCTGGATTGCGATGTTGATGTGCTATACAAGTAATATGAATTGTGTTTTCCTCAAAGATATACAGAATTAAAAATGGAAATCTTTTTAATAAAGCTCTTCTTGTTCTTTTTCCTACCTTAATCCAGATTGTTGGATTTTCAATGATTATTTTAATAGTTTTATTGAACTCATATAAAAATTGATCTCCTAATCCTATTAGCTGGTCTTCATAATAATTGTAAGCGTCAATTAATTCTTGATCTGAAGGAGGAATAAATTTTAGTTTCATTCTTCTAACCTCTTCATAACTTCTTCATATGAAAGAGCTTTTACTTTTCCAGCCTTATAAGCATCATATCTTTTCTCAGACTCCTCAATCCATTTATTTTGGATTTCTATATCTGGTTTGTCTAAACTTTCGAGTATTAGTTCGACTAAATGAATTTTTTCTAACGATTTTAGACCTAATACTTCTTGTTGAAGATCTTCATTTATCATTTTGTAATCCTTTCAATAATTAAATGTTGTTCAATTAACTTTGTAAATATAATTTTAATGAAATACAATAGCAAGACAAAAAGTTTATATTGTTAAAAAAGGTTATGAAAATTGCTTTAAGATGTTATTATTTAACGCCTAACCTAGTTTATACTCCTCAAAAAATATTCTTGACTTTAGATAATTAATTATTAATACATCAATTACAGAAAACAAAGGAGTAAAAAATTGTACTTAATTTTCAAAAGCATTTGAACTAACTCATCAGCACAGGATCCGATTCAGGTTCAGATCGTAGTTAGCGAACAGTAGCTATCGTCACATTTAGAATAGTAATCATTTATTCTTTTGTAATATAAGAAAATAATCCGAAAAATCAATATATTTTTATCGATATTTTCTACATTCTATTGTCTCATAATGTGCTGATACCTGATCCCAGCGCTTTAATATTTGCTTTGCAGCATCAGGAACATAACAGCGGGTGTAATCTTCTCCTTGAAAATCTATTACGTTTTGTAATGAGTCAAATGTCATTATGGTGATAAACTCGACTTCATCGTCTAAATCCCTACGGAATAGTTCTATGCTCTGGTAACCCGTTATATTCTTGGCTTCAATTCCAGGAAATACTTCATTGTGAAGAAGATTTTGGTATTTCTCAGCATTTTCTGGAGTGGTCCAGCCATGCCATACACGTTTGATTGCCATTTGAATCCTCTTTAGTTATTTAGCAGTTGACGATTCTGTGCTTAACCCGCTTGCAACAGTGGAAATGAAATTAAAAAAAGGCTTTTTCTTAATTTTTATCAAGTTACATATATCATTTTCAAATATATGATTTTCTATTCTAATCCAAACCCATTTGCCATCATGATATTGCTTTGTTGCTTCTATTAGTTGTAGAATTTTTTTTGTAAAGATATTTCTATTTTCAAAAACTTTTTCTACTTCTTTTTTGCCAAAGACTAATAATGCTGTAAATGATTTCCTTTCAGGCAATAAGGTTACTATGGTTTTCTGTCCATGTTTATATTTAACTGCCCAACCATATTTTTTACCACCAAATATTATTTTACCATCGAAATTATAATTATTATTTATGAAACTGGTTATATTATTCCATACCGAAACAATATTGCTATCACCGAGAAACGATTGAATAATATTCTCATTGGGAATTATTGCTTTGTTTAACATTCTTGAATGAGGATAGTTTTCTTTTCTTAACTCATCCAAGATTTTTTTGTTTTCATACGGCTTGATAAATTTAACATATTCTTTTCTTGAGATTTTAATATCATTTTTTTTTAAAAGGTCTTCATAGACAACGACTCTATCTTTCAATTTATCACAAATATAATCATCACATTGGGAGCAATTTTCAATACCTTTCTCAATTACACATGGTCGAACTGGGCAATCTTTATCTATTAATTTTGGTGTTAAACAATCAGCATTAATACATCCTTCACAATATATATTCTCTGGAGGTATCCTAAAGCCATAGATCTTATACCATCCGTCGCTAAGCAATTGTCTTTGATCATTATTTTCAATATTTTCTTTATAAGCCAGACATAAATCACAACGAAAACCACATCGTGTAAGTAGTTCTCTATTCATAATGCGATCTTTAAATTGAATTTAAAAACAATGATGGGATAAGCTCAATATTATTAAATTTATGTTTAACGGCTAGCCCAGTTTATACAGATCAAAAAATATTCTTAACTTTAGATAATTATCTATTAATACATCAATTATAGAAAACAAAAAGAAAAAAAATTGTACTCAATTTTTAAAAGCGTTTGAGCTAACTTATCAAAACAGGATCCGATTCAGGTTCAGGTCGTAGTTAGCGAAAAGGAGATGTCGTCACAGTTAGCATAGTAAAAATTTATTCATTTTTAATATAAGAAAATAATCTGAAAAATCAATATATTTTTTGTTGCTTTTAGCCAAACCTTTCTTCATATTTACTTTTTGACAGAATTTCTTCGGCTTCCAGATATGTCCATTCCAGCAAAGTCATAGATGGATTATTTTTTTAGAAGGTGGGATTAAATAACATGGACATTTAGAGTTTTCTTGCCAGCTAAAAATATTGAGATACAAGATTTAGATGGGAAATCCTCCTTCGGAGGATCTCTATTATAGTAGTGATCCGACTAAGGCGGACTTGTTTTATCCCACCTCCTTAAGAATTCCTGCACTATTCGATAACCGATTGTATAAGCACTTGCAAAAGGGATATCATTATCTCCAACAACCATTCTCATATTCAATTCGGCATCCCTGCTATTGAAGATCGTTTTTTTTTTTTGTTCATTATTTATCACCAATTAAAAACCTTGACCATCATCGCCAGATGTTATTTATGTGACTGTCACAGCGTATCCTCTGTCGACAAGTTTCGCCAGTGTTCCACTCATTAGCGTCTCATCGTCGGGATGTACCACAACGACCAAAATGTTTTCATGAAATTTGATTTCATCTGATTGGCAAGAAAATTGTCCAGGTAAAACACAGATGAGCATGTAAATTGTTAACTTGATGAATTGTTTTCTTACCATCATTTTAATCTCCAATAAAATGTTCGCCTGCAGCCATAGTAAAAGATATTTCCTTATAATTCCATTGGGTAAATCATCGACTGGTTTGCGAGAGAATGGATGCATCATTCTTAACAAAAATATTGAAGGCATTTCTTGAAGGATGTTATGCTTATTAGAAAAAATAATGAAGCAATTTGATTTATTATCTAACGCACGTTTCAGTTGCCCGCCGTTATTTCATAACCAAATTAACAAAAATGCACAAAACATCCCTTATAAATTATAGCTACGAGAATTCTCCGAAGCAAGGCTGGTCAATTAGAAATGATTGTTAGCCAACTACATAAAAACTTAGTTGGTATAATAAGTACAGACCCTTTTTTAAATAAGATTATTAGGGTTAAATAATTCTATTCGATCTTTATCCAAATTATAGAATTTAAATTCATCTCCATCACGCCAAAGAGCAACAATGTCAATGGAACTACAAAAATTAATTATATCTGTAGTTGGCATTCTGGAATAGACGATTATTTCATTTACAGTAGTTAAACCCATTTGATTTCGTACAATGGAGTAGTTATAGTATTTAAGTTGACCTACTCCTTTTATAGTCTGATTTTCAAGATCAGTGAGATTGCTCGATAATGTTTTAACTTCATATAATAATGCAACTTGTCCTTGAACAGCTAAACAATCAAATTTCCCTTCGTAAATTTTAAATCCAGAAGTTTCATTTATTTCAGCGAGCATTCTCACGCATTCCTGATGCTCAGAAAGACGTTTTTGCCTGATCCTAATTGCATCAGATATATCGATACTAACTTTGGTAATTTTACTAAGAGTTGGATCTCTTGCTATTTCTTCAGAAGATGTACCCCAATATTGTTGCCTTACAGTATAGGGGGCTCTAGAAATTACTGTTGTATCAGATGAAATTTCATCTTCTGTAATTATAGTGTGTCCTACTGGATAGGCTTTATTCTGTACTCTCTCAATATCACCTAATTGTTCAGCAATGGCAGGTAAAATTTTAACAGCATTCCTAGCCATACTCAGGGTTGTTGATATCTGTTCAACAATCTTTTCAAAATCCAATTTTGCAAGATTCAATATACGCTCAAACTCTTCTTCAGAGTCATTTTCAGCTTCAAGTGCTAAAAGTAATTTACTTGTTTCTATGCCAGGAATAGTATTTACCAAATTTAATAAAATCCTATATGGATGACTTATTTCACCATCACTGCCCTCTAAACCAAGCTGAAGAAATGACCTTCGCCAAATATCATTACATTCCTCATCAACACTAATACTTAATAATTGCACCGCTGATCTATTTAAAATAACGGTTTTATCTGGATTAATATGAATGAATCCGAGTAACTCAAATAGTCTCCTTATGTCTCTCGCAACAGTCAAATATCCCCTATTGGAAGGAGGTTTTTGCTTTTCACTAAGAAGATATTCATCCGCAGTTAAAGATTTGTCTCTATATGTGTATACTCCATCATAAGTTAACCTCTCTCCAAAATTTTCGTCTGTAACAGAAATGTTATTACTACTAAATTCTTGTATTATGTTTAAAGCACTGTGAAGCTTATTAAGGTCATTGAATTGATGTGGAAAGTTTTTCATATATTATAGTTCACATTATTTAAAGTCATTTTTTAACATTAACTTTAAAATATTCATCATAAATTTTGAAAAAGAGAAGGCAGCACAGATTTTAATCGTTTATTAGAGATTTCCAAATAGGCAGGATTTATTTCAGTAGCAAGAAATTTGCGATTGTGCAATAAGCAGCTAACACATTCAGAACCACTTCCAGCGAAAGGTATATAGACCAAGTCTCCAGGATTAGTAAAATGCTTTACAATTCTATCGCACAAAGCCAAAGGTTTTTGAGTTGGGTGATCAACTTTTTCATCTTTAAATCTTCTACCAGCTAGAGTAGGTATATTCCAAACATCACCTGCATGTTTACCTTGCGGATTAGGAGACCAAACTTTACCGTTTTTAGTAATTTTATGTTTAAGTCTTTCTTGACTTTTGTAGGGAACTCTTATGGGTATATAACTAAATTTATCTGTTTTTGAAAACCATAAGATTGGTTCATATGTTGCTGTTGGTCCATTTTTATATGTAGAAAATCCATTCTCATAGTGCCATATTATTTGCCTACGATACTTCAGATTTCTCTCATACAAATAACAGTGGAGATAACACATATAATGATGAATACCATAAATGAAAATCGAGCCAGTATTTTTAAGAATTCGAATGCATTCATCGATCCATTTCTTTGACCAATCAAACCATGATTGGGGTGAATCCCATATATCACTTTTGTTACCGAAATCTTTATTTAGATTATAAGGAGGATCAGCGATGATAAGGTCTACAGACTCATCATCAAGCTTTTTCATAAAAGAGATACAATCTTCTAAATATATTTGATCTAGTTCTATTCTCATTTTGTTATTATTTTTTTAAAACCAAAATGTATTGGTGATGAATATTTTCGACATAACTAAAAGGATATCCATATGGATATAATTTTTTCGCATTTTGTAATAGAATTTTAATTCCTTGTAGTATAAATCTCTTTTTACTATGTGATTCGGTCAATTTATAAATTAGATCAGCATGATATGGTACAAATTTAGATTTATGTCTGAAATCACTCACAACAACGCACATGTACTTATCTTTTTTAAGTACTTCATAACACTTAAAAAAGATTTTCGAAATTTCTGCTAAGAAATCTCTATAACTTTCTATATTACCTAAATCAAGATTATTACCATTGCTATAATTAATATCATATCCATTATTGATTCTCTCTTTTGCTTTGTAGTCCTTATCTTTATTTAAAATTTTCCAATAAGGAGGAGAAGTAACAATAAAATCGAAAGAATTTGGCTCAAAATAATTGAGAAGATTACGACTGTCATCACAAATTAAATGTTTATTATCTATATCATAACCGCATTCTTCTTTGAGTCTGAGCTTAGTAATTTCACACCATTTTTCACTTAATTCAATCCCAAATCCTTCACGATCCAATTCAAGACAAGCTTTTATTGTTGAACCAACACCTAAGAATGGATCTAATACTTTATTTTCTCGTTTTGTAAAAAATCTTAAAAGTTTCGAGACATCTGTAAATGAAAATGGTGCAGGATGCATTTTTTCGTATTTAGCTTCTTTTGAATTCGCACCAAGCCCTTTCTGATAGAAAAAGCTTTTTGTCTCTTGTATCCATTCTTTACCTGAAAGGTCGTTTAGATTATTTCTCTTATGTACCTTTCCATCGTTATTATCTGAATCGATAGTCTTTTTTGGGATTTCTAAAAATAAATCATTAAAGGTCAAGTTCTTTGTGTTGGACATTTATCTGCCTATAATATTTTATCTTTTGTTCTGCTAGTTTAAGATTCTTTTCAGAGATATTATTTTCATATAGTTTCTTATAAATCTGCTGAAGTTTTCCATAACAAGCTTATCAAAATATTCATTACATTTTTTGAAAATATAATAAATATTTTTAAGAAAGTAAAGTAGTTTTTTAAAGATTTTAACATTCACCTTCCCTCATATTTACTTTTTAACAAAATTACCTCAGCTTCTATATCTGTCCATTCCAACACAGTCAAATCTGGATTATTTTTTAAGAATTCCTGCATTATTCGATAGCCGATTGTATAAGCACTTGCAAAAGGGATATCATTATCTCCAACAATCATTCTCATATTCAATTTTGCATCCCTGCTATTTAGAAACTTCGACATTCCTTGTTCGATATTCGATATTCATTATTTTTCTTTAATAACGAATATCGAATACTGAAATTTGAATGATGAGGTTTCTCAAATACAAACAGATTCTCGGATAGTTTTTTACTTGTGACTATTTGAGATTTTACAACCAGTAACTTTATTTTAAATCAATAATTATGATGGGACAAAAAAATACCCTGGTGGGATGAATTGAAGGTCACGAATCCCGAAACCCAAATCCCAAGTCCCGTTTTTTATAATTTATCACCAATTAAAAGCCTTGACCATCATTACCAAATGTTATTTATGTGACTGTCACAGCGTATCCTCTGGTGGCAAGTTTCGCCAGTGTTCTACTGATTAGCGTCTCATCGTCGGGATGGGCAACAACTACCAAAATGTTGTCTTGAAATTTGATTTCATCTGATTGGCAAGAAAACTGTCCTGGTAAAACAGCAATGAGCATAAAAATTGTTAACTTAATGAATTGTTTCCTTACCATCATTTTAATCTCCAATAAAATGATTGCCAGTATCCATTTGAAAAGATATTTTCTTATATTTCCATTGGGTAGGACATCGAGTAGTTTTTGGGAAAATGGGTGCATCATCGGTGACAAAAATATTGAAGGCATTTTTTGAAGAATGTTATGCTTATTGGAAAAAATAATGAAGTTATTTATTATCTAACGCTGGCTTACACAATTTTTTATTATAATATCTAATACTAGCACTACCTACTCTTCTTCAATCCGATTATATTTTATTATTACATATTTACTTTTACCTTTTAAAGAAGCGTAACCAGTTATTAAGATATTGTTCTGCGAATCCAATGCAATTTCAACAGGATATTCATTCGCACCTTCTTCACTTTCATATCTATATTTTCTTTTTTCTGCTCCAGTGCTATCATAAACAATTGTTACAATATCAAAATCTGAACCAGCCCAGCTGTATCCTGTAATATAAATATTACACAATTTATCAATTGCCATGTCAATTAAAAGATCAGTAGAATCTCCTGTACCATTATAACGAGTAGTCCAGAGTTCATTACCGTGAAGATCGTACTTTAGTACTCTGTAATCAGAGCTTGTATTTAGTCCTTCACTCGATCCAGCGACATAGATATTTCCCAATCCATCGATTACATGACCTGTCATTTTATCTGACAGGTTATCTGGTCCATCGTATTTTCTTTCCCACAATTTTTTACCGAACTGATTATATTTAATTATTAAGAAATTATCATTAATCGTTCCTGAGATAATACAATTTCCCAAATGATCTATGCCAATGGATGGAATATCTGAATTTAGAATTCTCTGCTGATAAGCCTGTTTCGCTTCCCATTGTAATTTTCCTTCACGATTATATTTTAATGTAATTAAGAGAAATTGATCTTCAGAATCATGATTTCTTTTACTCAAGTCTTTATTTGTTTTACTCCAGAATGGATGATATTCAGCTACAATATAAACATTTCCTAAATCATCAATTGTTGAACATGTCGACCACTCCCAGTCAGGACCAAGCAGATCATAATTATTATTCCAAATCAACTCAAAATTATTTTTATATTTAGCTGTAGTATAAATATCATGCCACACAGGCGGACGACATCTACCTGTCATATAGATATTGTCATCATTATCTATTGCAAGTATTAAATCATATTGAACTCCAGCACTGGAAAATACATTATCAAAGAGAGCTATTTGTTGATTATATGAATCTAAAATTTTATTCCCATATCTGTTATATTTAACAATTAATCCGATTGTGAATGTCTGCAAGAAGTCCCCAAAATCTAAGTATGATTCAAACTTTCCTGCAATATAAACATTTTCCTCTCCATTTACAACAATATCAGAGGGGCTAAAGTTAAGAAAAGAGTCAGCATTAACATGAAAATGTTTAATCCATAGTTGACTACCATCTGGTGCATATTTAATGGTTGTAATATCGCTATCGTTAATATACCTCTCCTTTTCATAGATAGAATATTTTTGCCACTTACCCTTATTGGGAATATTATAAGAATCAGTCCCCGTGATATAAACATTTCCGTTCTTGTCTACAAAAAGCGCATTCGGTGAATTTTCTGTATCTTGATCTCTAAAATACAATTTTACCCAGGCTTCATAGGCACAGCTTAGTAAAGACTCTGTATCTGCGATATTACTGCGTACTATGCTCCAGTACAAAGGATATTTTTTCTTAGAAAAAATAGTCGAAGCTTCATTAAATAAATCAATAGCTTTGCTAAAATATAAATTTCGTTTATTTGCAGGTAGATTAATATATGCTTTTCCCAAGTTATTAGAAATCATAGCCCAATGTATGGGAAAATTAGGCTTGTTATAATATTTCAAAGACCTTTCAAATGCAGCAATGGCTTTTCTAATATTCTCACTATTTTTATCTAAACGTAAATTTAAATATGCAATACCTAAGTTATTTTGAATTATAGCCCATAAACGACTAAAATTCTTTTCAATATCCTGATGAAGAATTGCTTCAAAATTATTTATAATATTTTCGAAATTTGGATTTTTCTCAACCCTTGATATTTCGACAGTAGCCACGTTTAGATTGTTTTCAGATTGAACACACTCTAACGGGAATTTTTCTTTAGAAAATATTTTTGATGCTATTTCGAAAGCATTAACAGCCATTTGTAAATTTTGTTTTCGATTTCCACTGTCTAGTACTGCGAAAGCAATACCCAGATTGTTATTTGTTGACGCAAATTTAATTGTATCATTTGTCGACTTATAATATTCGTTGATCTTGGTATAATTTTTAATAACCTTTTCCAAATTCCGATTTACGCCTTTTTTACCCTGAGAATCAAGCAAAAAGCTAGATGCGAGATAGAAAGTAATATCATTTAATAGCGTAGAATCTTCAATGTCACAATGGATTGATTTTTCAAAGCAATTTATAGCGTTAGAAAAATTACCTTGATTATAAAAATCATAGCCATTAATGAAATGTGCTAATGAAACAGGTTTATCGATAAGTTCAGGTGGTAAGTTAGTCTCACCGATAATTTGCGCAATCATTGCTTGCTCACCAGTGAGAAACAAATCAAATTTTTTATTATCTACTATAGTTATTCGGGGATGAATTTTCTTTTCTCCAATACGAATTCCCCATAGAACCATTAAAGCTTTGGTTTTTTCTCCGAACTCTCGTGCTTTTTGATGAGCTTTCATTAATCCAAAATCTTCGTTGACCTTTTTGTTATATGCATGTACTTCAATATTACTCATCAATTTGTCTTCGCTCAACTTAGTATTAAGAGTACTTATCCAATCATGTTGTAGGGAGTTGTTTTCATCATCACCTTCGATTCGAAGCACAAGAATTCCAGTAACATTTTCAGGAAATGAAAACGTTGGAGATGTCAAAAAATAATAAATTAGACATATTAATCCTGCCACACAAAAAACAGGAATAATATATAACACTTTTCGTTTCCAAGTTTTCTTCTCTTCCTCTTTTTTACTTAAATAATTCCAAAATAATTTTGCAATATAAAATGATAATCCCGCCACAATGAGATAAAAAATAGGTAATTTGTTTGAAAAAAATTCTATTATACTATCCATAAGAGGTAATCCCTAACTTTATTTTTATTTTGTAATTGTTTCAACCAGATAGTATTTTAATGGTATCTGATTTGCTGCAGAACAACCGCACTACTAATATATATCAGATGAATAACTTGCATGTAAGTCACCAAGGGGTTTTAACACACAGATATTTAAGATGTAATCCAAACCTTAATAAAAGCACTAAGCATAACTAATTGAGAACAAAGATCTTCGGTCGGCTTTATACGCTGGTATAAGCTTTTTTCATATAATTCCTAACCATTTCTGAATGCTTATATAATCATGTAGATGTAATTGATATTTTAATTTTTCCTGAAACTCTTTTGCCCAGTAGTAAAATATGATGTAGTTACAATTATACCTGCATTTGCTTTTTGCTCTTGGACAACACCATATAAAGAACGAACGATAGATACTCCAACTTTATTCGGTGGAGTATATCTTTTACATTCAACTAAAAAAAGGAATTTACCAATTGCATCATTTTTAGCTGCGTATATATCTATCCCACCATCTTTAATAGGTGGTGATAACTCTACTTGAAAACCTTTCCGATATAATAGTTCGGCAATAAGCTCTTCAAATTTTCGTGACGAAAGATTATATAATTGCTTTGGATCTGATTTCATTATTGAAATTATTTCATCATTGATTATAGCTACATTTTTTATAATTTTAGAACGATTTGTTGAATCTTTTGATAGAAGTTTGCCATCAGGTCCAAGAATACCTGAAGTTTCGAAATTTTCAAGCGCATGAAAAAATTGATTCCAAGTTATTTCTTTATCATTTATTAATTTACTTCCTAATTTTCCTAATAAGGGATTACCTGCAACATACTCCCAACATTTATCTATATTTTTTTCATTTTTTTCATGGAGGAAATATCCTATAAGAATTTTAAAAAACTCTTTTTTGAGTCCAGATAGTTCTATTTTAATATGGTTAACTTCTGGGATATCTATTAATTCTCTAGAAGTTAATATGATTTTTAAATATGGATATTTTGAAAATAAATTAATAATTTCTTTTCTTATATTAGGTTCTATTTTATGAACATCATCAACGATTAATAAGCTCGGTTCTTGAATACTCATTTTAAAATTTCGATATAGGATTTCATTTAATGATCGTTGGTCAAAATAATTCTTCTGAATTATGCTACCAGAGAAAGTTTTCTTTGACATTGATGCAAAATGATGTGCTAAAGCTGTTTTACCTATTCCTGCACGTCCATGAATAATCGCTAATTTTACACCGTTAAGAAAAGCATCTCGAAGTAGATGTAGTTCATAAGCTCTATTTATGAAATAATTCTTCATTTTCAATATATTAATATTCAGAGGTATTGATTATTTTGACCTTAGATAATTAGTTATTAATACATCGATTGTAGAAAACAAAAGAGAAAAAAAATTGTACATAATTCTTAGAATCGTTTGAGCTATCTTATCAGCACAGTATCCGATTCAGGTTCAGGTCGTAGTTAGCCAACAGTCGATATCGTCACAATTGGCATAGTAATAATTTATTGTTTTGTAATATAAGAAAATAATTTGAAAAATCAACATTCTTTTTGTTGCTGTTAAGGGGGTGGGATAAAATAACTTGAACATTTGAACTATTTGTATCAAATAAAAATAATGAGTTATAGAGTTGGCATGAGTATCTTGTTTTATCCCACCCCTTAAATTTTCCCTGGGTTATTTTGTTTGATGGCAATTTATAAATATTATCAAGTTATACTTATTTCAAAAACACATCGCTCAGCGCCACGTAGAACAGATTCTATAACATCGACCTTAACTGATTTCTCTAATACAGTTTCGTACTCTTCTTTAAACAAGCCTGCAGAACAATCACAGAAAGTAGGTGGTGTAAATTCTTTTGTGGCGAGAGAGCAAACACAATCATCTCTTTTATCTGATGCAATTTTTATTATTCCTTGTTTTTGATCATAATTTACTTCTTTATGGTATTTTCTGGCAACTTCATCGATATAACCTTCTATATTTCCCCGATATTTTTTATACACCCCAAATACTTTCCCACATTCACGTCCTACTTTTTCTAATATTTCTTGACAGGTTTTTTCTTCTAAAGTCGAATACATAATCTCGATTAATTTTGCTAATCTATATTGAGTAAATTTGAATTTCCCTTTTAACGCTTTAATTTCTTCGTTATCATCTTTGGCATTTGCTTCATCATAAGCGAATAAACCCATTCCTGCACAGCTACAAGCTCCCAATTTACAGAAACTATTGATAAATTCCTTTCTGTTCATTTATCACTCCTTGTTGGATTTATCGTTGTAATTTTTGTTAGTTTATCAATTGCATGTTTTTCTTGATCGTAGGCTGCTTCCAAATATTTAACAATCTTCTGCCTTCTTGGCTGATTATCCCACTCTTTCCAGATATTGTTTATTCTGAATTTTCGCATTTCTTCTGAAGCATTATGGTATGCTTTGCCCACTTCCATTAATTCATCCTTAATTATATTATCATTTACTTTGTCGGCTAATGAGAAAAAGAATTGCCCTTGCCAGTATCGAGCTGCTTCCTGATAGATAAAGGGATGGCAGTTATAAATCTCATTATACTTGGCTGATATTGATGGATTTAATAAATCTGCAATGAATTGTTGTAATGCTTTTAAACCAAAACATTCGCTTTTACCTGGATGGTTTTCCTGCCAATCAACAATTACTGGTAATATTTCTTTAATAATATCATCTGGTGTAGCCCGTAATGAGGCATTATATTCCTTAAAGAATTGAATACCCATTCCATTATTTTGCACCAATTTCTTAAAGCTTTCCCACGATACGATACCA
>Ga0209636_10001038_pt1 | contig 27674 bp, 37 predicted proteins | sample DeeMarSWOR152_54_FD_187464 | JGI IMG/M metagenome (GOLD analysis project Ga0209636, IMG submission 187464) | Marine sediment microbial communities from White Oak River estuary, North Carolina - WOR-1-52-54 (SPAdes) (version 2) | ecosystem: Environmental > Aquatic > Marine > Intertidal zone >...
TCTATTGAATCAAATCAAGGCTTTTTGAATCACTTATCCACAAAATAATTGAGTAGACATTAGAATCATGCATAGCTCATCTAAAGTGATGTAAGCTAGAGCTGACAGAATGTATCAAAGTAAACACTTAATGAAAGATTTCAATAACACATCATTTCAAGTTGTATTAGCGCGCGCCTTTTATTGAATCTGTGTTTTGATTAGTTTTCGTTTGTAGATGGCTATGGCAACTGTTAGCAGGACAAGTATAAGTAGCATTGATGTCCAAGTTGGAATTTCTGGTATCCCCTCAGTACCTTGAATATCAATCGCATGAGTAGAAAGGTCATAATTAATACAGAAAATGTAATGCGTGCCATTGTGAGTCTCAGTGTAATCTACATCTTCCTCTAAGAGTAAACCATCCTTGTAAACTGTAAATTCACCCCAAAGCAAACCGTCAGGAACCGAAACATTGCAGTACCCTGTTTTGTTCGTAGGCCCTGTTACGTTAAAGCTAATCTGCTTCAGCAACTCGTTGAAATTGAAATTTGATATAGTAGAGTTACTCATCATGGTGACGTTAAACGCATATCCATCATGAACTGTAAAAACAGCTGGCCACATGTTAGTCGCTGTCATTCTCCACAACATCGACATGTTCATGTAATAGTTTGTGGTGATAATCGTATACGAAATCACATAGGAAAAACTTTCTTCACATATAACTCCAGTCTCTTTGTCCCAGCAGAAAAACAATTTCTGAGTACCAAGCGTAAAGTTTTCATGTACTACGGGGGACGTAATGTTTACGTAGTTTACTTCTCTGTTCGCGCCCGCGTAGCTTCGCGTGACAGTGCCATTTATGGTAAGCCTCATCGGCTCCTCACTGAACCACGTAAGATTTGCTGGAATTTCGTCGCCCGGACCAAGGTTTGAAGGAATTACGCCAATGCCAATGTTTCCTTCCCCGGTTGCTACATCGCCCCACATTATGTCTATTTGTTCTGTTCCATTCGTATAGATAGTGGTTGATCGACACGTGACATTAGTACCGGAAACATCCAATACCTCAACATCGGTCCACGACATGTTCATTCCTTCGGGTGGGTCTTCTTGTCCAGTTACGTTTGATGCATACTCGAAGGATATGTCACCATATCCCGCCCAGTCACCAACTTCGACACCCACAGTGTACTGAGCACAAGCATTCATTGCAGAAAACATCAGCGCAACAGAAAATAAAGAAACCCAACCTACCAACACGATTTTCTTTCCATACATTTCAGAATCCCTCTGAGTTTCTCTATATTCCCTCCTAACTAATATTAATATTTTAAGGAACTTCTATCAACAAACCAGCCCTCACCGTTACCTAAAACATACCCTAGAAACAAGCCAAAAAAGAAAAAATGAGGGTTACCAATTTATAGCGTTAAACCTCCTAAACCTATCTACATTCTGAAACCCGGTGAAACAACCGTTGATTCCCATCCGAGACGAAAACCGTTCCCAAACAACCCCCCACATAACACGAATCCTCATACTAATAAACATAATAATGTTCATCCCGCTCCTATATTCTACATTCTTTCCCGAAGACACAACAGTACGCCAATTTATAACATCACTCTTCATGGTCCCAGCCGACATACTTCAAACAAAAAACCTACACACCCTATTCACTTCCATGTTCCTCCACGCCGACATCTTCCACATCGCCGGAAACATGCTTTTCCTCTACGTTTTCGGAGACAACGTCGAAGACGCTTTCGGACACTTCCGCTACCTCCTATTCTACATCATCTGTGGCCTAGCAGCAGATTTCGCACACATACTAAGCCTCACAACACCCGCGGAACTAGCCATCCCCACCCTAGGCGCGTCAGGAGCAATCTCCGGCGTAATGGGAGCATACATTTTGATGTACCCAAGGGCACGGATTCGAACGCTAATCTTAGCGTACTTTATAGCCGTCGTGAGCATACCCGCATTTTTCTTTCTCGGCTTCTGGTTTTTGCTGCAGCTGCTTTACACTTGGGTCGACATAGCTGGCGGTGTAGCCTACTGGGCACACATCGGAGGTTTCATCGCTGGAATGATTTTAGCTTTGATTCTTAGAAGAAGGAAAAGGAAACGGCTCAAACCGGCAATCCCTTACTATGCAGAAACCCAAATCTGACTTTCTTTTATAACCACAAGAGTTAGAATGGGGTCTGTCCGCCATGAGGTCTTCATACCTAACAAGGTCGGTCTGGGACGGCTACATCATCCCCCATAAAAGGTACAGCGTCCCGCATATTTGAATATTTACGGAAAGAACTCAAAAAATTTACAAGTTGATGAACAGTGAAGTCACAATAGAATCTGCATAATTGGCTAGGAAATTAATGAGTTGATCAGCTTATACACACGACATTCCTGACATTTTTCGTACTTGGTTTCTTTACAGCCTTTACACAACATTTTATTAATCTCAATAATCTCAGAATTCATGACCAAAACCTCATTAACCATTAACTAAAATTAGCCACCTAAAGCTAAATAGGCTTGTTTCGCAAACCGAAATATTCCCACAACGAAATAAACACAAAAACGCTAACTCACGTCAACACCTTTTTGCGAAGCGCCCTCAAAGTCCCAGAAACCCCTAAAACATAAATAACCGCAGGTTTTCCACCAATCTCCGTTATAGAAGCAATGGACGCCCTAACCCTTTCAAGAGCTGTGTGGAAACAGCGAACAACCGCGAATTTCATTTGTCGATCATATTCCATGAGGCGCAGGTTAGCTTGGCTAGCACCGTATTCTCCAAAAAGCTTGAGGACAGCGTTCCAAACAGAGTCCATGACATCCCTTTCGTTGACAAACTGCTCACTAACAACTTTAAGAGCCAGATAACGCTTCCTCACCCGCTTAGACACCATTTTTCCTCCCTACAACTCGTATACCCGGAGCCACATAACCCGGACTCAACTTTACCCTGTTCCGTTCAACCAAAGCGGCAGGATTCTCTGAAAGAGCGCGCAAAGCAGATGGCATGGACATGTCGAAGAGGGTTGTGAGGGCAGCATAGTCGTGGGGTCCTCTTATGAGATATTCGTTTGTCGCTCCGCTGGAAAGGGTGACCGGCACCTTGAATCTTTCTGCGATTGCCACCTCCCTTCGCAGACGAGAAAGAAGACGGAATCTTGAAAAACCTGTTAACAACAGAAGAGGAGCCATTTCTATCTCAAGAGAAGACAAAGCTTTCGAAGCAAGTTCCGCTTCTGCATCATCAAAAAATCTTTTACGTAGATCTGTGGCAGGAAAGTGAAGCAGATCAACTCTCCGATCTTTAGCTGCTTGCCTAGCGACACCCTTCGAAGTGCACGTTACGGATATTACTTCGAACTTACGCCTGAAACGTCGCAGATCATTAAGAAGTTCTCTGGGTGTTTTTGGAGAGAAATCAACCCTTGTGACGAGGTCTATCTTGGTATCATTGCAAATGTGCTGCAACTGGCTTATTTGATCTCGCGAGGCATTGAGCGGAAGAAGTATGCCAACTAGGCGGTATCCCAGCTCAGAGGATTTTCTAACCATTCTCTCTACTTTATAGAGGTCTTTGATTGGTGCACGGAGATGTAGATCGACAAACTTTCTCATGTCAACATCCCGAGTTCTTGACAGATCTTAACGATGTCTTCAATTTTCTTTTTTCTGAATCGTATGCGTATGCGAATGGGGTCAGATGTGCAAAGCTTGAGTTTGCCTTGGAGGGCGGCTTGTTTGTCTAATCTGATGTAAAGACTTCCCTTTTCCACGTGCAGATTGACTTCTCTACTTAACGTTTCCTTATCCAACTCGCTAAGGTGGGAGGAAACGTTCTCAACTAGAGCCTTGATTGTTTCCTTATTCTTAATTTTGGCTTCAAAAAGTGTGATGGAATTTCCATAATGTCCCCGAAGGTTACTTTTTTTAAACACTACTTCTTCCATGTGGTCGCTTGGAAGAACATGTTGCACCGCCTCAACAACTTTGTCAACATCCTCAGTTGCGTGGGCGAAGAATCTTATGTCGATGTAGGCGATGGGCGTTTGAGGCAAAACACGCACCTATGTCACATTTATTGGTCATGGCTAAATATTTAACCTAGCCATATAGGTGTGTCTAGTTATTTTTTCCAAAATTTCTGGGCTTAACGAGTCTTCTCCTATCTTGAGAGTTTCAGGCTCAGCTATCTTTAACATGGCGCACAATTCCTCGGCGTCGAGTTCGCGAACAAGCATCTGCAACTCTTTCTTAGCCGAACTCAAATGCTTTTCAAATGCTTCCTTGTCGTTAAGTAATATGCCAGCTACGGGACAAATGCTTTCAGACTTTAAAAACCACTCGATTTTGCCAGTTTGCAGATTTATGTCGAAGGTAACTGGACCAGCGACACATGTTTCCGGCTTTACCGAATGCGCAAGGCATTTTCCGGTTTCCATATCAAAAAGAATGCAGAAACCATCACTTGTTTCTCTTGGGAAAGTGTAAGTGGTTATATCGAAGAGTTTTTCAATTTTTAAGCCTTGAGTTGTAAGATAGTTTTCTATACTTTCTTTTCTTTTCAACGTTATTGGCGGTCTTGCGTTTCTGCAACAATTAAATTTGCACTTGTTGCATACTTGGAAAAAGTTGTTTTGCCTTGGGGTGTTGATTGTATATTTTACTGTTTCCATAAATTTCCAGCTTTGCCTTTTTTCAATTTTCGAAGTGCTAGGAATACACTTCGTTCTTCTTTAATTTTTCTACCAGCTTCAAATAAATGCTCAAAATCGCTTCACTTAAACAAGTCTTCTGCGCTTTTTTCAGCACATCTCTACGAATAAGAGTTGAAAGGCTGCCTTCATTAATTCGTTTGCCAACAATTGGTAAGTATTTCTTCTCCTCAACCAAGGCATTTTCCCAAGCCATTCTAAAATAGTATCTGCACACATCTCTAGCTGTGGGACCTTTCGGATGCTGCACTTTCGCTTCTAAACCATCCGTGATTATGGAGTTTAGGTCTTCTATCAAAATGTCACGTGGCAAATATGGCTCCTTTTGGGACAACATTCCTCTCAAGCTGGCTCTTATTAAGCAACTTAAAGCCACGTCAGCTATGATACATTCTTGTTCGTCCATTATTCGGATTTCTATAGCCTTTCGGTCAAAACGGAAAATCGCACCACGGGAGTTCAGCCATTCTTTGTTTAGAAGATATTTTGGAGCGTTTACTTTCTGTAGTTCTTCCGTATAATTTCCTATAGTGATTTGCCGATACTCTTTGAACGAGTTTACATATTCTGGAACTATGCTACCAGTAATCGACGGAATTTCTTTCTGATTTATCTGATAGAAATGTAAGCGGCTGTCGGTGTATTCGCTGATTTTAGATTCATAGACTGGCGAAGAGGCTGATATGGCTGGAACATAAGGTAAAATGTTTGTTAAGGCGTTATGAAGCTGTATGGCTTTTTTCTCATCGCCATAAGAAAGGTTAAGTTGAAAAGCATTAATGTTCAGCCAGCCATGTTGATAAAAATTGAAAATGCGACTTAAGGTTTCGTATATCTTGCGGTCTCGATGAGACCAAATTTTCACCTCTTCTAGTCGTAATAAGGGATGCATCCCTGTGCCGAGCAACTGTGCATCATGCTTTTTCTCTATAAAATCAGCGATTTCTAGAACAGCCTTTTGCATGTTTTCCTCGAATGTCTCAGGCGAATAGAAAGGCATGTTTGCTTTAAACTCGGCAACGTGTGACTGCAACTCCTTTCCAAAAGTAAAGCTTTTCAAATTCACGTAATTCACGATGCGTCCGTTTAATTCTTTAATTATTGTGTCTACGATAGGCAACGGGTGTAGATTTTCGTCTACTAGAGAAAATTCGTGTTCAGGACCAAGGACTTCTAGAGTCCCAAACGTAAGATTAGCACCTCAGACTACGATTTTCATTCTTTTGAGGAAGAAATAAAATTTGTGGTAAACCAGCTTTGCAAGCGCGTACTTTTTCTTGTAGTAATCAAAGTGTTGTTTAGAAAAAGAGTATACTCGCATAATGAATAGGATTCCACCATGGGCGATATGTCTTTCTCATGTATGCTTTTTTAGTTCGGTATTCTGTCTTTCATCCCGTTCTTCGCGTATTCTTGCGTCCAAATTTCGAATTTAGGCTCTGCCATCCATTTCTTTTTAAACGATTCCACCCCAGAGTCGCATGCCCATCCTAAATCAAGCCATGTGTAGCCCTTTTCCTTAGCATAAACGATTTCTTTAAACAGAATAAAGTCTGCTAGCGACGGATAGTCTAAGTAGAAGCCCAAGGGTATAGTCATTGTGGTATCATTTAGAAAGTCGACTACGTCAAATCCTATGAGCATACTATCAGAAAACACATTGAATAGAACGGGAGACGCAAATTTTTTCAAGTAATCTCTTATGCCTAAGTATAGCTGGCTATCCAATAAGTCACATTTCTTTTCCACTTCGTGGCAAGCTACGAGATGATAATGAGCCGGAGTCGTTTCCCTTCCAATTTCCAAAGAATATCCTCTTTTTATGGCGTTGTGGACTCGATACCTCAAGTGTTTATACGAGTTGCCTGTCAAGTTTTCATTGAACTTGGGAAGATAGATTTGGTAGTCTCTGTCAAAATTCGTGCTCGTACAATGAAAATCTTCAATGTCTGTCTGCAACTTCTCTGGTGAAGTGATCACTATTTTTTCAGGGTCAAACAGCTTCGCGGTGTTTTCTGCACATTGGATTTTGTCTTCGTATCCGTTAAGTTCAAAGAGGCTTAAGTATAGTATTTTGCTTAAACGGTCAGAATACAGTAGGTACGTATCTTTGTAGATGTAAGGTTCACCGAAGGCAAGAGAATAAAAACTTGCCAGATGCTCGTCGAAATGTCCTAGTCTTTGATAAAGAACCATCGTGTTCTTTGTGAGGCGTTTCAATACAGCCAAAGAGTACCAGTGCCTCTGTACCTAGTTCAAAGAGAATTAGCTTTTGTTTAAAAGTCTTTCGCACCAAGAATACATGCGGTACGCCTAATACGGCTTCAAAGGAACGCTAACCACAAGGTTAATATCCACCTGTTAATGCTATTGCATTACATCAACATAAGAGGCATAAAAAACAGAGATGATCCCCACAGAATTTTTCACAACAAGCGGAAAGGCAACAAGTCCGGTTTCCGAACTAAACGCTTTCGACCTTGCTCTCAAAAAGGCTGGAATCGCTCAGTGCAACCTTGTTTCAGTCAGCTCCATACTTCCAGAGAGATGCAAACAAAGGAAACGGAGAAAAATAACTGCAGGGGCAATAACCTACGCAGTGATAGCAAGAATGGATGGAGAAGAAGGAACAACGATTGGCGCGGGAATCGCATGGGCTTGGGAGAAGAACAGAAAATACGGACTCGTTGCCGAAGTCCATGGGTATATGGACTTCAAAGCGTTAAGAGAGACTCTTGAGTGGAAAATCAAAGAGATGGCGAAGATAAGAGAAATAGAACTTGATAAGATAGATTATCGAACAGAATTTTTGAGGGTGCCCATGGACAACTATGGTTGCGTCATATCTACACTAGTTTACACTCCATAATTTCTGAACTACTGAACCCTTCTACACTTCTCTCTCTTTTAGTTATTCGATTCTGCTCAGTTTTCTTTGTCCAAGATAGAGGAACACAATTCCCAGTAGCCAAATCACCATAGTTTGCAAAAGCAAGGTGTTTAAAAAGCTTAGTTCTAGAACAATTTGGGAACCAATGAAAATCCCTATTGAAGCAAACATGGCTACTTGCGCGTTTATAATTAACCCGCTCATCTGTGCGCGAGCATTTTCCGAGAATACTGGGTTCAGGAGGGCTAGTCCTAGAGCTAAGGTCACGTTCGCTGCAACTAGTTGCGCCGCGAATCCGGTGTAAGTCAACAAAGAAATAAGTGTGGTTTGAGGAATTAAGAACATTGAAACCGCTGTGATCACTGCTGCGATCGGAACTGCCACCAGCAAACTCTGTAGCAACCTCGCCTTAACAAACCGTCTCACTCCAAAAGGAGTTTTTTTATATATGAAGAGGCTTTCCTTGCCTGCCGTCGCCACTTGACCAACCACTAACACAGCGAGGAAAGGAAACAAAAATAAGCCCATCATAAGAGCACTTTCTGGATCCTCAGTGCCTGCTCCAAAGAAGATGTTCAACATAGCTACTATACCCACTATGTAAACGATTCTTGACAGGTTTTCAAGCCTTCGACCATAATCCTTGAAGACGGACACTAGGAGAGTGCCGAAAGATCCGCCTCCTCCCAGATATCTAACGGTTCTATATAAGAAGCCGTCTGGTTTAGCCTTAGAAGCCGTGAATGTAGTGGGTTCAATGCTGTAGGCACGATTAGCCGCTTTAGTGCCCAGCCAAAGCACCGCTACGAAAAAGGCAACAAGACCTCCGAATCTGGTCAGCGTCTCAAAACCAACCGCACCGATGTTTCCGGGGTTAGATACGAAACCGACGATAACTTCCGCACCCCAAGAACTGGGCAACAGGCTGAGAACGGCTCTAACCGTTCCGCTTGTCCCGGGATCGGCAAGGGCTTCAAGCAAGCCTCCACCCATAATTGCGTACATTACTGCAATCATTGGTAAAGCAAGGACAAGTGACAGGGCTCTTCCAATATCTCTTCCACGAGCGGACTTTGCAAACTTTGTACGTACCAAGGCGGCAATCACCGTGCCAATCCAGATAGCAGAGAGAGAAATGACCACGAAAATTATGACGATTATCGCTATCTGAAGCATGTCCAGCCCCAGCGGATTCAGAGCAGCCGTGAAAAAGCCAGCGATGACTGTGATGGCGATGGCGTAGAAAGGCATTACGCCCAGAAACTCTCCTAGCAAAACGTCACTTGGCTTTACGGGGGCTGCGAGAAAGATCTCCACCTGCCCAGCTTGCAGTCCCTGTAATGTGTATGTGATTGGAAGTATTATGAGGTAAAAAAAGATCAGGAATATTAGGATCGGCACCATTGCTACAGCAACCTGAGATAGGAAAAAAGCGATTAAGTCGTTGGTGAAGAGGCTTACGATTTTTGGCGCAATGAACGCCACATAAACCGCTAGCAGCCCAATGACCAGATAAGGAAAGTAGGGTCTTATCTTACGTATACTGTTTATTCGGATGCGGTATTCGTTCCTCGCAACCACTAGCCACTTAGGCGCCGGCACCCTTCTGCTCCCTCCACGCCAAAAGCTCCTTCTCCTCCACTCCTCCGGTTAAAGCGATGAACGCCTCTTCCAAAGTCTTCGTTCCTGCCTGAGCGATAATTTCATCGACTGTACCTAAAGCGATGAGCTTGCCCTGGTTGATAATGCCTATGTGGTCACACAGCTCCTCCACGATGGGGAGGATGTGGCTGCAAATGAAGATGGTTTTCCCTGCACTATCAGCTAACTTCTTTATCAAGTCCTTCACCATGAGGGCTGCGCGGGGGTCTAGCATCGACGTGGGCTCGTCAAGGAACAGTATGGTAGGGTCGTGGATCAGGGCTGCTGCGATCAGGATCTTCTGTTTCATTCCTCGACTGTAGCCTTCGAGCAAGTGGTCGCGTCTGTCATAAAGCCCAAATAATTTCAGTAAGTCATCTATTCTTTCTGGCAGAATGTCAGTGGGGACATCGTAGAGGGCTCCAATAAACTCCAGAAACTCGTAGGCGCTGAGCTTCTCGTATAAACCAGGCGACTCGGCAAGCAAGCCTGTGACTCTTTTTACTTTTGTTTCCTCTTTGAGAATGTTACTGCCGTTTACGGTGGCTGTGCCGCTGGTCGGCTTTATGATGCAGTTCAACAGGCGAACGGTTGTCGTTTTACCTGCTCCGTTTGGTCCGAGCAGGCCAAAGGTTTCTCCCTCGTAAACTTCGAGGTCAAGCTCGTCCACGGCTTTGATCCCGCCTCCCTTGCCATAATATTTAGACAACTTGTCTGTACGAATCAAAACTTTCATAATTCATTCCTCTGTCCGCGCAATTTTGAACTTTTGAATAAAACGGGTCTTTATAAACATTCATGTCAACACTGCGAATTGTTGCCTACGAATTGATGTTCACATATAAAATTCAAGTAGAAAAACGTGAAAATAGACAGTATGTTACACCGGTCCCGTAGACATTGCGAGCGCATAGTTAAGTTTGTCTTTGCTTGCTCACAGCTTTTCGGCTTGGGCGCATTTTTTCCGCGCCTCTTCCTTTATGCCGTAGACCGCGCACTTCTTTGCCTGCGCTTGTTAAACCTCTAAACACACGTCTTGTCTGATTTGCTATCGGATGATCCGGCAACAAATGTGTATCAACCATGACAACTTCAAACCACTTGAAGCGACCGTCTTCCCAAACCCAGTAAGAATTCAGCACCTCTAAGTTCGGAAACTTCCTCGCCGCCCTCTCTTCAGCAATTAGCCTCATGTTTTTAGCTACTTTATATCTCGTAACACCCATTCGTTTTTGTCTACGCCCTGACTTGGGTCTGGTCTTTCTCGTGCCTGAACGTCTAACGCGAACCCGAGCCATAACAAACCCTTGCTTGGCCTTGTATCCCAAGTTCCTTGCTCGGTCAAGACGTGTAGGTCTTTCAATTCTGGTAATTGTTGGTTGTTTGCGCCATTCTATTGCTCTTTGCCACATCAAATCTTTTACAAAAGATTCCTCTGGTTTTTTCCAAGCCTTCGCGATGTATTTGTAAGCCATTTTTGTTGTTCCTCCGTTATGGGTGGTTCAACCTTAAGGTTACATTCCTATGGAACCTGCTTCTCCAAACGGCTTGTAGCTATGAGCCACAAAACAGTTAATAAACCTTTTCAGCCTTTTCTACGAGTTTGGCTTCTTTCACGAGCAGGTATCCGCTATTGTTTTCCCAAATTCTCTCTGTGCTAAGCACCTTAATTTTTTTCTTAAAAAACGGTGCGTCGAGAACCAAGGTTTCGTATTCGCCGCCTTCACCCACCAAAGATATCTTATATTTCTGATTCAATTCGACAAGGTTCTTCAGAGTTGTCGAGTCAATTTTTCTTCCAAGCCAGCTCTGATCGAAGCCGTAAGCATACACGCCTACGATTATAACCTCAAACTTTAGGTCTATAATTTCTTTTAGAAGTTGCATGGAATCTTGTTGCCAGAGCGGCGCAACAGGTCTAAGGTTTAATTCTCGGCATATCTTGTCAATTCGTTCCTTTTGATACCGTGATGATATTGCTCCGTAAACAACTCCCTCTATGTCGAGGGTTGCAAGCAGGTTTTTAAGGTCTTCAAGTTCTGTTTCCTTAATTCCAACGGTTTCAGCCTTCACCAAAGGAATTTCAACAGCCTTGGCGAAGAGGTCTGTTAGATGAATGTTGGGAAAATGGAACATCCAGCTGTCTTCTCGCTGGGGAATCATGGTGACTAGAAATGTTACTTCATAACCAAGTTTTAACACTCGGTAGAGGGCTAGAGCAGAATCTTTTCCGCCCGTAACCAAAGCTCCTACGCGCATATATTATGCAACTCAACTTACCTTACGAGTCCTTTTGTTAATAAGTTGCTGTCTTCTCGCCAATTCTGAGTGGAAAGAGTGGAAGGGAGGTACTTCAAAAAAGTGAACGACGACTGGGCGCTAGATTTCTTTAATGTTGGAGTAGGGGAGATCTACATTTTGTGTAGAGCCTCTCTTTTTTTGCAGTGGCCTCGCAAATGTGGAGGATACCAAAGAAGCTATGCTGGTTTTTGTGTGGGTGTGGGCTTTTTGGGTGATCAAGCGTTTCTGTAAGAATTCGTAGCCGCAGTCACACTTGAATCCAACAATCTCGTTGTTTTTTGTTAATAGGCTGTGGATGCAGGATGCTGTGCATCCTGTTTGTTGTTTGTGCAGTTTCCAAGTTAAGGCGAGTTTGTCTAAGGTTAAAGACTGAAACGTTTTTGCTTTGAAGAAATACCAAAAGCTGTAGGTTCCTACGATAAGCCAAGAACCCAAAATCAACAAATCCAACATTTTCTTACACCTGCATTTTCAACTGTTTTTGCGTCCTACATATCTACAATGTGTCTCCAATTAGACACATCTAACAAATAGCTTCTGTTTAGTCGCATATAAACATTTGCATACTCGAGACATAAAATGGCATATTTGATACGTATATGCCATTTATTGGCATCCCAATCAATGCACCTACCCCAAAAAAACAGGCTAAATTTGTCGAAAATCGGCATCAAAAACACAAGGATGTCGGAAACGTCCAAGTTCGTGACTAACGCAAAAGAGAAACTAGTAAGCAATATTGATGAAGCGTTTTTCATTCAGCCAAAATTTCTGGAAATATTCCTCGCATCGCAGAAGCGCCTCTTTAACAGGCAAATCCCGCAGAGGAACAGTGATCAAACCCCAGTCGCACTCCACCTCCGTAGCATCTACCCGCAAAGCAAAGACGTCATTTGAACCAATGAAATTCCGGCTAGCAAGGTTTTTCCTATTAAGGATTAAAGCAGCGAATTGCCTGTGAGTTTCAGTCTCTTTGGTTAAGGAATAAACGATGCTTTCCAGTTTCTGCTTGGTGAAGCCCGTGTTCACAACGTCGTCGACGATGAGGAGGCTTTCACAATGGTTAAGCCTATCTCGAAAGTAGGCGGTCCATTCTAAGCTTGGAAAATAGGATTCTACATGGTGCTTCATGTAGAGGGGTCGATGAGCGACCATAGGAACGAAGTTTTCAACAACAGAGTTCATTCTTGCTAAAGAATAGGCTACGGGAAGCCCCTTCAAAACAACTCCCAAAACTAAGGTTTCTTTAAGGTTAAGCCGACGATTTGCCGTCTCACTCAACTTTTGAATAAGACCTTGAGCAACGTAATTCTTTCGCATTCTCCGACAAGCCCAACTTCTACTGAAAAATAACCTCTTATTACTTTTTCGTTTACTCGGAGTGACCTTTACGCCGATCTATTAATTATGCGCGCGCCTCTGCACAATGACCTATCGGAGAGACAGCCATAATATCGCTGACCAAATGAAGAGCACAATTAATGGTATGAAAAGGTCTGCATATTTCCATCGTGTCTCAAAGAAAAAATCGTGTGCCGGTGACCGTGCATCCATCATCATGGCTCTCCTATATGTTCTGAAAACCGTTATCTGCAATAGACCTGCAAGACCAAATGCGACGCCAACGATTATAACACCATAAATTATGCCAGGATATTTCAACACATTTGTCTTAGGCGGAAAACTGAAAACAACCAGCGCTATGGAATTAAGCGCCATTGTCATCGAGGCGAGATCCCATACAATAGTGCGTAGAAGCATTCGCCAATTTTCATTTCGCGTTACATGCACCATCAACCACGTGGGGATTATTAACAAAAAAGGAAGAAACAGCAGCTTCAAGGAAAAACGTATAATGTAATTAAAAGCAGATACTTGTGCTTCATCTAATGGATCATATGGCAAAGCAGTCACATACTGAAAGATGGCGGCAGACACAATGCTCAGAAACACAAGAATGATGTCCATAGAACGGTCAAGTCTTTCCACGCGTTCACTCATTTCACTCAAATTTCCCATTTTTCGTATATTTGCACACGTATCTTAGCTTTTCGCCACGAGACCTTGCGCGCGCTTCATAGTTGTGACAAAACATTGAAATTTTCATGCTTATTTTGTTGCACGCGCATAAAGGTAACGCCAGAGTGTCGCTTTTACTTTTTCGACACCTTTCACAACTTCTTTGCCTCTTCGATCAAATTTTGCGTCTTCTTTTTCCACTTGTCGAATCCTTCAGGTGAAACTGGGTAATTTTGATACAGAGTTTTGATTTCATTCATAAGGTGGACTGTCGTGCGTAATCGTTTAAGAAGGGAAATTTTTCCGATCCCCCTAAAGATTCGCCGAGTTTTTTCAGTTATGTTGAGGCGAGTATCCTCTCCCATACTCGTTTTAAGAAGGTCATCTTCGGTGATTAACTGATATTTCATTCCGTAATTCAAGTCTTCGTCGCTTAATCGTTGAAGAAGAAGACGAAAGATATCAAGACCCGCTTGTTTAGCTCCATACAACTGCATATACCTAACATTGTAGGACCACATGTTTTCTCGACCCACGTTCCCCGTCTCCAGAGCCTCAATTATAGTCTCTCCAGCTATAGTTCCAGCCATCATTGAAGGACCCATTCCACCGCCGTGAATGGGATTCACTTGGCAGGCAGCATCTCCAACGATCAAGATGCCATTTCCAACCATGCAATTGATGGGTCTCCGAGTTGGAACATGACCTCCACCCCCGCTAATGGTAGATGACCCCTTAAAGAGGGGCATGGACAAAACTTTGTCATAGAGCCGATTTTTGGGATTGGGAAAACCTTTGGACATAGCTACTCCCAATCCTACGTTAACTTTCTTCCCGCTTTCCGGAAAAATCCAGAAATATCCTCCGGGACAAATATTTTGACTAACATAAATTTCACAATAGTCTGGTTCATTTTTTTGCCCTTTTACTTCACGAATTTCGCGGTAGCAGACCACCACATCTTCTCTGCTAACATTTGCGTCAACTCCGATTTCGGGAGGAAGCTTCTTTTGTAAAACCGCTGAAAAACCACTAGCATCTACTACAACTTGACCAAACACTGAAAACTTATTTTCTTTCTCTATATTTCTAGCTAAGACACCATTGACCAAATCATCTTTTATGATTGGTTCTACTGCTTGAGTTGATTCTAGAAAAGTTGCCCCGACTTTTATCGCCTTTTTCAACAATCTCTGCCCAAAGAGATGCCGGTTAACCATATAACCATGAACACCTTCTCCCTTAACGTTGACTGCGGTTTTCATGTTTGGTGAATAGATCTTAATTCCAGCTATCTTTCGTTCCAGTTCCTTTCCTGTAGGATATTCTAACCCCAGAGTGTCGAAATGATGCTTTCCTATGGCGTCCCCACAAACTTTGTCTCCTATTTCCTGCTCTCTTTTTCGATCCATCAAGCAAACGTTAAGGCCTGCTTCGGCAACGGTCTTCGCCGCCAAGCTTCCTCCTGTTCCTGCGCCAACAACAATCACATCAAACTTTTTCAATAATCGTCACTCCGGCAGGTTCTTACTTCCTTATTTGCACTAAAAAAGCTTCATAACCTTTGCGATATTTAGGGGGAGAAATATGAGGAAACTTTAAAATACGAATTAGGGTGAAGTGATTCTAGGTGAGAAGATGATAGGAGCAGTAGTCTTTGTGATCGCCTTCGTTCTGTTTACAGTGATTTCTCTTGTCATTAATCTGCCTCCTGGATCCTGGGTGGTACAAGAGTTGATTCCTGATATGCAGGGAACACAATACGCTGATTTGGTCAGCGGCATCATAAACGGAGTGATCTATGGGGTCATCATCTGGGTCGTGTTTAGCTTGGCAAAAATGGCGTTGGAAAGAAAGAAGGGACCAAAACAACCAGCTGAACCTAGTCCTCAAACCATTACTTAATTCTCTCGTCCCTGACAATCGTTAAGCTTTAGAAAAAGGGAAGATGGCTGTTTAAGGTATGAATCATTAGGAGTTGTCAAGTGTCAGAAATGTGGAAAATCTAATGCATAGCTAACAAAATCTTGAAAGAAACACTGGTCTCAGAGGATTTCTTGTATCGAATCTTTGATTCTACCCAAAATCTTAAGAACAGATCAACATGGAATGATAATACGAAGGCGTATTCCAGCATATTTTTTTGGATTTCCCCTTCCTAGACAAATTAAATATACAAGAGTAGAGGAGGTGATAATGCAGCATGGGTAAGTATCTAGTGCTTTGGAAAGTAGATCAAGCTAGAGTGCCTATTAGTCCTCAAGAGCGAGGTGCTGGATGGGGTGCTTTGGTAGAGATGGTTAAGGAAGACCTAAAGAAAGGTATGTTGAAGGAGTGGGGGGGCATTTGTTGGTGAAATCAGCGGATATGTAGTCTATGAAGGAACTGAAGTAGAAATTGGCAACATTCTACAACAGTACGTTCCATGGGTCCATTTTAAGGTACACGCTGTAGCTTCAGTGGATCAAGTGAGCGAAAATATTGAAGCCTTAACTAAGTAGTTAGATGAATTTACTTACTAGGACGAATAAGACTATATCCTCCCTACTCTTTTTTCCCTCAGTTTTATAAGTCTAACATTGAACAGCAAGAGCAAAGAGAAATAAAGAGGGGATTAACTTTTAGACAAATAATCAAAAACCACTTAATGGTGTAAAATAGCATAAGGATGATAAAAACATACAAAAGTACTCCATTTAATTTAAAAGCATAATCGCACAAAACCTGTTTTGTTGTGCAGTCAAATGGTCTTGAAAATTGAAAACGTCATGATTAGCGACGTGATAACGGTTGAAGCTGGGGCTACTGTTAGGCAAGCGGTGGATATCATGAATGAGCATGAAATAGGGTGCCTAATTGTGGTAGACGACAAAGAAAAACCCGTTGGAATTTTAACCGAAAGAGACTTGCTTAGAAGGGTTCTGGCTAAGCGCAAAGACCCCGTGAGAATCAAAGTTAGCCAAGTGATGTCCAAACCCCTCGTAACAGTAACTCCTCACATGGACCTCGAAGCCGCCGCGAGACTTATGTTTAAGAAAAAAATCAAAAAGCTCCCAGTGGTGGAAGATGGACAACTTGTCGGCTTGGTAACCTTAACCGACATGGTGCGCGTCCAGCCTCACATTATTAAAATATTAAAGAAGCTTTCCCAAACAGAACTAGCACCGAAGCGGATTAAAAAAATAGTCGATTACTACGTAGTTTAAAAGAAAGAATAGATTTTCACTTTTCGCGCAACGCTGTGAACTGACAATAGCCTTCACTTGGAATGGACGCTTCCATCCGAATGTCCACTGAGAGGTTCAAGCTGTTGTACAAGGCTTCCAAAGCCGACAAATCGATGTATTTACAAGTTAAAAGTTTTGCAACATCTTCTCCACATTTCTCCTTAACCGCATTCAGAAACACGCAAGGACCAACTCTGTGGGTGAGCTGGGAAGTATTGCTAATAGCTATCGTCAACGTTTTGCGCTGGGTTCCCATGTTGAAGATTTCTAAAAACCTTTGGCATACGTGTGGAAATGCTCCAACTCCCGTTTTCTCGCCAACCTCTTTCATAACTTCATAAGTTCTGTCGGAATATTTTTTACCCAGTCCTATTGCTCTAGCCATGAGACTTCTTCCATACTCTCCAAACAGTTTCTTTGCTACCTCTTCGATTTCTTTCGTCTTCTTGTTTGCTATGTTTTTTGCGAAGTCATCGACTAGTTTGTTTACATCAAATTCCTGTGCAATTGCGTCAAGTATGTGCTGGTCGATGTCGAAGGATATTTCCTCGCTCATTTTCATGCACCTTCGGGTAAGGTTATTTTTATGGCGTTTACAGGACAAACTTCGACGCAGTCGTTGCACACTACGCACTTATCTCTATAAACAACAAACAACCGATAACTACCTGATTTCTGGGGGTATGTTTCTTTGAATTTTAACACTTCCTTTGGTGCCACGGCGAAGACGGCGTGTGGACAAACTTGAAGGCATTTCTTACATGCGAAGGGCGTCAAACATTTAGATTCATCTATTTCAATTTTTGGTAGCAAACATCATCACCAAACATCTTTAAGGGCTGGCAAACTAGTTCTTTCCACAAGGGTTATCGCGTCCCTTGGACAACCCGTTTCGCAAAGACCACAACCAAAACATTTGAACATATCAATGTTGGCTTTACCAGTGGTAACTTCCATTTTTATGGCACCGAACTGGCAACGGCTGACGCATGTGCCGCATCCGTTACATTCGTCGTAGTTGACCTTGGCTACGTGATGACCCTTAAGTAAGGCTCCTTGAAGCCCATAATCTAAACGTAGCCTAATTTCAATGCAGTCAGGGTAATCACAGTTACATATTCCACCAATGTAAGGTGCACCAAAGACCATAACTGTATGAACCATTCCCCTTTTGTTCCAGTATCTAAGAAAATCTTTGGCTTCCTGTGGCGACATGAATTCGACGCCTCCCTTGTATCTTTCGGGCCATCTTTCCCATTTGTACATGCCAGGTCCTATTCCTATACAGGAGTACGTTTTCGAGTTTTCTTGGGTTGCTCGAGCAAGCCTTCTGCAGATACAATCTATCTTTGCTAGGGGGTAGATGAGGTCTACAATTTCCAAAACGTCTTGAAGGGGAAGCACTTGCCCAACAGGGTTTTGCATAAACATTTCCTGCACACCTTGCAGTTGCTGATTGAAACTTTCCATGCTTACATCCTTTGCGTCTATTACTGACTTTATGAGCTCCAATTCCTGTACTTCTTCGAGTCTTCCAACAGCGGTTGATGGCCCCTTTTTTGGCAATCCGTAAAGTCTTCGAGCGTAGTTTTTGGGGTTCTTGTACCAAATGTCTCCTTCACCGTAAAGTTCACATAATCTACACAAGGTTTAGACCTCTTGGTTGGAGAAGGAACCCTTCTAGATTCATAGATAAAACTTTTGCTACCGCGATGAGAATGCTGTTTTTGGAACAAGTTATATCCGAAACAAAGGAGAAAAAGAAGAGATAGAGTGTGTTAAAGATGAAGAAAAAAGTGAAAATTATCGATCTAAGCGTTCCTCTAGAATCTGAAGCAGTCAGTGAAATGCAGACGCCTGAAATCGAGTACACTCCCCATGAGACATCAGTGGAACTCATTGAGGCAATTTTCGGAGTAAAAAAGGAAGACTTAGTCTTTTCGAAGGGCTTAGGCTGGGCTGTCGAAACAGTTCATGCTTCTACTCATGCTGGAACTCATTTGGATGCTCCATGGCATTATGGAAAAACTTCGGAAGGAAAAGCCTCGAAAACCATCGATGAAGTGCCTCTTGAGTGGTGTTACGGAGACGGAATTGTCTTAGACATGAGACACAAAAAGGCGGGAGAACTCATAACTGTAGAGGATTTAGAAAAGGCTCTCAAGAAAATCGGCTACACTATTAAGCCAGGTGATATTGTGCTAATCATGACCGGAGCCGACAAGCATTGGGGTACAAGCCAGTACCTCTTTGACCATCCGGGTATGGGCAGAGAATCAACTCTATGGCTCCTTGAAAAAGGAGTGAAAATAATTGGAATCGATAGTTGGGGCTTTGACCGTCCCTTCTCTAACATGGCTGCTGACTTCGCCGAAACTAAAGAGGGCAATGTTGTATGGCCAGCCCATTTTGCAGGCATGACGAAAGAGTATTGTCACATTGAAAAATTGGCAAACTTGGACAAGATTCCGAAACCATACGGGTTCAAGGTAGCAGTTTTTCCAATAAAGATCAAAAGAGCAAGCGGGGGTTGGGCACGACCGGTAGCCATTGTTGAAGAGGAATAAAAGAAGAGACTGCCTCTCCTCTCAGCCTGCTTTTTTCGCTTTGTAAGCATCCCAGCTGTTCACTATGTTTTGCATGAGTTCTGGTTGGATGTTGTAGAAAGTATTTATTTTTCCTTCGGGAAAGAACATTCTAATTAGGAAACCTCTTTCAAGTCTGTCCATTTTAAACATGCTCAACTCTGGCTTCTTTGGAAGGATGTCCTTGTATTTGTTGTAAAAGTTTTCAATGACAGGCATGATGCATTCTTCCATTAGTTCTTTATTTGTTACGTTTTCCAAATGAGGAAATCCCATTTGGAAGGAATAGTCGATTATGTTTCTTTTACCTGAATAGTTGAGTATGGTGCTGTCTAAGACTTTTCTATTCGGTATTTCCGTGATGTTGTAGGTAGGTGCGTATATCTTCGTGTAGTTAATGGTTATCTCCCGCACCTCTCCTTCTATGGCTCCTATCTTCACATAATCCCTGACCATAAACGGCCTCGATATCATGATATATAGACCAGCCAAAAAGTTTCCAACAGTCTGCGTGGAAGCAAAACCGATGGCCGCTCCAGTCAAAGCGGAAATTCCAATAAACCACTCGGTAGACACGCCGAAAAGGGATAGAAGAGCAACCACGCCGACTGCAGAAATAATAATTCTAGCGATTAACTTGAAAATGTTCTCAACGTGAGGCTCCAGCTTTAACCGTTTTGAATATCTGGAAATTGCCCTACGAACCAATCTGTCTGCGACAAGCGCGATGATTAGGATAGTTAACCCTGTTAGAACGAGCAGAAGGGTTTCCGTTGTCAATAAATCTGAAAACATGACCTCATCCAATCCTATGCAGGAATTGAGTCAACTATGCTGACAAAAAAATCTTTCCACTTATCTTCTGTCATAACCTCTCTTAGTGCCTCGCTGTAGATTGTAATGAGTAGCGTTTCCCTGTTCATGGTTGCTTCCGTTTTTTCGTATCTTTTTCCAACTTTGGCCATTTGCCTCGCAATTTCCTGCGCCAGCTCCTTAAGTTCATCGGAGGTTACTTTTATGGCTTCTCCCCGCTTCTTCCCGATGAGGTGAAAAACGCTCAGCATGCCAAGTAACCGTTCTATGTGGAACTGAAGAAAATATTTTTGTAGATAAAGAGGTGTTTTATCAAAGTCTTCTATGAACAGGTTTGAGGTTGGTTCGTAGTACTTTTGAAGTATTCCGTGTGATTCTGCCTTAGTACGCGCGATTCTGATGAGCCTCGCTTTGTGCAACAATTGAAGATGGTGCTTCATTGATGGTTTGGTGAGATTCAACTTTCTAGCGAGTTCGGTTTGAGTTTGTGGCTCATGCCTAAGTTGACGCAGTATCTCTCGGCGTACCGGATCCGCCATCACTTTGATGATTTTGGGCTGGTGGATTACTCTAACAACCGTCCGTGCCACTTTAATCACCGCTGTAACAAACGTTTAATAAAGCTTATATTTGCACGGGATACATATTAGGGTTGTCTTATCGAGAAGTTAAATAAAAACGATTAGAACATTATTATAGTTGCGTGTGGGTCTTGGCCTTGTCTAATAATAAGGTAGCGCGAATCATTAGATTGGTTAGTAACAAATGTGAAAATCAAATTTACGATAACGGGAATAGAAAAGTGCGCTTCTGCACTTTTTAAGATGTGAAAAATCATAATAAACGCTAAGGTGTCATAATGAAAATCTCTAGTCATGAACAAAATCGATGTTTTTGGGACGAGAAATCCAATGCGTATAGAGATGCACAGTGGACTGGAAGCAACATTGCAAAGTTTGATTACGTTCAAACTAGGAAGGCTTTGTTAAGGAGTTTAAATCCAACGGGGAGCGACAAGATTTTAGAAATCGGCTGTGGACCCGGAACATGGACCGGTCTAATTGCAAACAGGTGTTCAAAGTTAGTGGCAATAGACGTATCCGAAAAAATGATAAAGAAAGCGAAGGCATATACCAACAACGATAACGTAACTTTCATCAACTCAGATTTCATGGACCACCATTTCAGAGAAAAGTTCAATAAGATTTTTTCTGTGAGAGCTTTCGAGTACATCTCAAACAAAAAAGAATTTTTCCGAAAAGCTTGTTCCTTACTCAACCCTGATGGAGAACTTGTGATAATAACGAAAACCAGAGATTCTTTGTGGGATTTTTATAAAAGATTGAAGAAATCTTTAAGATTCTACAATTGGAATGATTTTGACGAGGTACGCCTTTATTCGTGGTATGAAAACATTCCAATTCGTCTTATAAAGATTTTATTGATAAGGAACAAGTTTTCCGTCACAAACATTTCACCCGTGATAATTAGACTCCCAATTTTCATGAGAGGAAATGATGAGGTTCCTCTCGTACCAAAAAAGTTGGAAAAAATAACACTTCGAATTTTCGGTATTCTCTCTGAAAGTTTATCTAAAATGCCCACCTATGCCCCCTTTTTCCTTTCAGAATCTTACATGATTCACGCGATTAAAAATATGGTTACCAAACCTACACCTCAATAAGATAAGGTAATGAATTTGTCCAAACTTTCCATTTCAGTGGTTATCTGCACTAGGAACAGAAGAGCAGCGCTAAAAAGATGTGTAGATTCTATTGTAAACCAGAGTTATCAACCCCAAGAGATAATTATCGTAGACGATGCTTCCGGAAAGAAAACAAAAGAAGCGATCAGCAAAATCGTAAAAAACTGCAAAATCCCAACGAAATTAATTGTCAACGAAAAGAGGATGGGACCTCCAGCATCAAGAAACCGGGGGATTAAGGCTGCAAAATGTGACATCATAGCCTTCTTGGATGACGATTGCTCTGCTGACAAGAATTGGCTGGAGGAGTTATCAAAGTACTACAAATATGAGTCAATTGTTGGCGTCGGAGGGCCAGTAATTGAAATGGGGAGGAAGGTTAATGCAAAAGCAAAACCCGAGAGATACATGTATATCTCTAGATCAGGGAATGTGGTGAACAACACAAGACTAGGATCAGAAGAAGACCTTGAAAAACTCGATGTCAAACCTGTTAATTTCTTTCAGGGAGGCAACATGTCCTACAGAAGGAATGTGCTGATCAGACTTCATGGCTTCGACGAGAACTTCAAAGGCAACGGATATAGAGAGGAGACCGATTTGGGAATCAGGAGTAATAGAATAGGTGTTCAGATTTTTAACCCCAACGCTTATACTTCTCATTACTCTGCCAAAAAGGGGGGATGCAGAGACTTCGTGAAATTTAACATGGCACGCTTTTTATATTGGAAAATCAGAAACACTTGTTTGCTCTTACTGAAACATTACTCCCTTTTGAATGCCTTGGAAAAGATCAAACGTCGATTCGAAAGGGAAATCCTAGGAATAGCCAAAGGAAAACCCAACTTGGGTACTAGAGAAAAGTTTTATCCACGTGTTTCTAAGTTAGTTTTGATTATTTACATTTTTGGTGGTGTTGTAAGTGGCCTTATCTTGGGATTTTGGGCGCACCTACGATCAAACTATGGGTGACAAGCACCACAACTACGGTAGCTAAACCTGTTGCAATAAGCAGAAGGTTTTCCGTTGTTAGGAAATCTGAAAACATATGTCTCCCCATGCTATGCAGAAATTGAATCACCAATGTTAGCAAAAAACCTTTCCATCGTCCCTATAGTCTGTTTGCAACTTTTCATACTTATGTGCGATTTGCGGCAAGTTGGGCTATCTTTGCAACTTCCAGCACATACGATAAAACGAGTGAGTGATGTTATCTGGAACACAAAGCAGATTCGAGAACTAAAATCGAAAGCCTTTGCATCACTCTCAAATCTTCCGATTCAAGGTTCTTTTCGTAAAATGTTGGTAGCCCGGGGGAGATTCGAACTCCCGTCAGCGGGTCCAGAGCCCGCCATGATTGACCGCTACACCACCGGGCTTCTTTTGGGTTCTGTTAGAAAAAAGTTTCGCCTTCCTAATAAATGTCGCACCGTGATTTTCATTGGAGGAAGTGTGGAGAGAAAAGAGAGGATTGCTAAGTATCTGCTACATTGATATCACGTACTTCGCAAACAATCATAAGATTTATATATTAAAACATTCCCTTTGCTTAAATACGGCGGGCCAGATGGACGGTTTCTGACTCTGACCATGATGAAGAACCACAACAGTGACGGATTTCTCGCCACAAAATCACTGAGGGAAAAAAATCACGCAGAAAAAAGAAGTTTCGCAGCGAACCGCGGAAAAGTGTCCTGAGTGCGGTAGTACAAATCTTGTTCATGATTATGATACGGGAGAGACTATCTGTGGAGGTTGTGGTCTGGTTGTTCGTGAGCAGATGATGGATAAGGGTCCGGAGTGGCGGGCTTTTACTCAGGAGGAGAAGGCGTCTAGGAGTCGTGTGGGGGTGCCTACTTCTTATTCTGTTCATGATAAGGGGTTGTCTACGGCTATAGGTCGTGTGGATCGTGATGCTTTTGGGCGTAAGCTTCCTCTTTCTACTAGGCTTCAGATGTGGCGGTTGCGGAAGTGGCAGATTCGGTCTCGGGTTCATTCTTCTGTGGATCGGAATCTTGCTCAGGCTATGGCGGAGTTGGATCGTCTTTCTGATAAGGCTTACATTCCTGGGCCTGTTAAGGAGAAGGCTGCGGTTATTTATCGTAAGGCTTTGGATAAGGGTTTGGTGCGTGGTAGGTCTATTGCTGCTATTGCTGCTGCTTCTCTTTATGCTGCTTGTCGCACTACTGGGACTCCTAGGACTCTTCGGGAGATAGCTGAATCTAGTTTTGTGGATAAGAAGGATGTGGCTCGTTGTTATCGGCTTTTGCTTCGGGAGCTTAAGGTTCAGATGCCTATTGCTGATCCTCTTACGTATGTTTCTAAGATTGCTGAGAGAACTGGTATCTCCGGTCAGACGCAGGGTATTGCTATTAATATTCTTCATGAGGCTAAGAAGAGGCGTGCTGCGGCTGGTAAGGATCCTATGGGTTTGGCGGCTGCTGCGTTGTATATTGCTTGTTTGCAGAGGAATGAGAAGAAGACGCAGAAGGATATTGCTGAGGCTGCTGGTGTTACGGAAGTTACTGTTAGGAACAGGTATAAGAGTTTGAAGAGGCAGTTGAACCTAAAAACACCAGATTAACTAGCTTCTTCTAGTTCCATTGCTATTGGGCCTTTGTAGCCGCATTCTTCGCAGACGTATTGTCCAGGTGTTATTCCGTACATTTTTGGGTATGTGTCTGATCCGCTGGAGAGTTTTATTTTTGGGCTGTGGCATTTGGGGCAGAGTTTTGGGGTTGGTTTGGTTAGTTTTTTGTGTTTTAGGTTTTTGAGTACTTCGCGGAGGTTTTTGAGGGTGCTCATGTGTGTTTGGCTCTGTTTGGTTATTGGGTTTCGACGTTTTCTTCTGGGTAGCCTAGTTGGATGAGGTAGGATTTGACTTTGTCTCTGTGGTCTCCTTGGAGGATGATTTCGTCGTTTTTTGCGGTTCCTCCGCATGCGCAGAAGGTTTTGAGTTTTTGGGCTAGGCGGCTGAGGTCGGTTTCTTTTTCGTCGATGCCGTCTACGATGGTTACTGCTTTTCTCCATTTTCTTGTTTCTAAACGTATTCGTATGCGTTGTTGTTCTTTGCTTATTTCTTCGCAGACACAAATGTCTTGGGGTAGTCCGCAGGTGGGGCAAATTTCAGCCATGTTACTCAATTAGAAGATGTGATGTGAGGGATATATAAGATTTTCAATGTAACAATACGTATTAACATGTAGTCTCTCTGTAGATAGACCCCCTAGTTTTTTCTTTAAATACTCCCAACATTCTTCGGTGAGTTTGCGGCAAATCAAGTGCTGATGTAGATTCCCCTATTAAATTTTTAACATAGTTTTCAACATTCTCAGCGCACTTGCGGTACATTCGAAGCGCGCGCGCATTGTTTTTAGGCTTTATCACTTAGTAAGCGCACGTTTAAAAATATGGGAATTAACGTTTACGGCAGCAGAAAATGAAAATTCCCGAGTTGGGTCTAAGCCCTCAGCGCATGTTAAGCCCGTTGAGACATTGTCTTTGTCGCGCGCTTCTCTTCCGCCTTTTTGATTGGCGCGCTCAATGCCTTGACGCATTACGCTTTGAGTATTGTCCGGCCCATTGAAGCAGAGTTTTTGTCGCGTATCAGTCTTCAGCCGTTTCGACCGATTCGCTCTATGCTCCATTGCAACACCAGAGCGTGCTCCCCAACTCGGGGTGTTATACTGCACAATCGCTGCTTATAAAGCTACATGTACAAGAATACACCTGCTCATGTAGATTACTTCTTTAGCGCTTAAATGCTTAAGCCAATACCCTTATAAGCTGGTAAGCACATAATACCTTAAGTGGATAAGCAAATTTAAGGTGGATGGAAAATGATAACAAAAACAAAAGTAACACCTGGCATCAGACAATTTGCTTATTGGAAAAACATCTGACATGTGCGAATCTTGTAAAACAAACAAAAAATTGATGGTGGTTGGTAATCGAGATGGGACGAATAAGCGTGGCGCTATCTGATGAACTGGAAAAGAAACTCAGGTTCAAGACCATCGAGAGATTTGGCGGGAGAAAGGGCGACCTATCCAGAGCTGTCGAAGAAGCCGTGAAAACATGGGTTGCCAAAGAAAACTAGATGTGTGAAAAACTTGTTCAATAACAATGCGCGCAAGCTTGATTTCAAAAGTGAAAGTGAAGATCGGTTTATGTCTGAAAAAGTGATTTTGATAGACGGTGCTGGATGGGGAGACCTTATATTAGGCGTGGTAATCGGCGCCCTCAATCCTCCAGACCCCAGATACATGGAGCGTAGAATCCCAGTCTCATCCTTCCAGCCGCCAAACTTCGAGAATCAACAATATTTGGATGAAACAGTGAAGATTGCTGATGAAATCGTTGAGGTCATGCGGCCTGACATGGAAACTACTTTCAAAGTATGCTCAGGATACGTTCTCTCCAGCATACGTAGACACCTGAGAGACCGGGGATTCAAGGTGGAAGAAGTGGAAGTCACAGGTGAACTCCAAGAAAAGGTTGAACGAAGCTACATAAGATGGTGCAATGAGATAGGAGTTCCAGCAGAAAGGCTGGAAGATAAAAGACGTTTCTGGACATTTCTAGAATGGATTGCGGAAAGACCTTGGCTAAGAGAAAAACTCGTAAAGACGGGATGGAAAAGTTGGAAAACGAAGTGGCGAGAAAAAGCATTCAAAGATAGGTTTTTAAAAGATTAAACTCGCACATAAAAAAGAGGGAAGGTTAGGCGCGCATTAGCTCTCTTTCGCCTCTATCAATTCAACCCTTCTCTTTCCTTTTGTGAGCGTAGAGACGTATACTTTGCCTTGTATTTCCAGTCTCATCAAGGTCTTGTTTAGGTCTCCAAATCCTGCTTCTTCATGGGTTTCCTTAATCAGGTCGTAGAGCTCTACATCTGTCAGGGGGCCTTTTCTCTCCAAGATTTCCACTATTGTCGTGTGTAGAGGATGAGGTTTCCAGGTTTTTGTAGACAACTCTAGATCCTACGCCGCCGGTGTTGTGGTTTTTTCACTTGCCGAACCTGCATAAAGTTTTTGCGCGCGCACCAAAGAATACACACACAGTTTCAGAACCTGACATACCTGAACCTATTTGGACAGCAGGTTTTATTTTGGAAAGAACACAATTTACAATTGAGAGGTTAGGTGACAGAACATGAGTAGAGATGAGAATTCCCGCAGGAGAGAAACGAAAACGAGCAAACAGAAGGGACATCAAACGAGAAGAACTCGTGGAGGAAAGAAACAGAAGAGAAGGTAAAAACGCAATTAATATTACATACATACAGAAGATTCATAAACAAGGTGAATTTTATGCCTAGAAAGTACTATGAGCGTGCAGAAGATTGGATGGTCACCTGTCCTGTATGCCATGGTACAGGCACGGCAGGTGAAGGGGATTCGAGAAAACGATGCCCAAAATGTGATGGAGCAGGAAAACTAAGCTCTACCCCGCAAACGCGGAAATCAATAAGGAACTCTACTTGATGCGGCATCATAATCGAATGATACAGGCCAAAATCGTTAATAGTAAGCATTAGCGCGCGCGAGGTGATGATATGGGTGAAGTAAAATCGAATGTAAGCTATGAATGCAAAAAATGTGGTGCAAAATGAACTTTGGTTGAAAACGTGGAGTCTATCAATTTGAACGAAATCAAGAAGTTACCATGTGGTTGTCCAGCGGAAAACGGTATATTTCAAATTTTCCATTTCAGACGTCATAAGGGGTAAGAAGAGACATTGACAGCGGACGCTGATTTAGTCTTCTT
>Ga0209636_10001039_pt1 | contig 27660 bp, 30 predicted proteins | sample DeeMarSWOR152_54_FD_187464 | JGI IMG/M metagenome (GOLD analysis project Ga0209636, IMG submission 187464) | Marine sediment microbial communities from White Oak River estuary, North Carolina - WOR-1-52-54 (SPAdes) (version 2) | ecosystem: Environmental > Aquatic > Marine > Intertidal zone >...
GCGCTCTATTTTTCCATAACAATTAACACTTGAGTCCTTATGCTTTTAGAACAATCTCATAAAAGTTCCTAATAACTGTTCTTTCCTTTGTATCACTCTCCTTTCATTTATCAGTCAATTAGGAAAAGACCAAATGTTTTATCTGGTTATTTTAAGCACTAGAAAAATGAGTGTAAGCAACAAGCCTACAAGTAACATTTTTACTCCATGAAAAGCATGTTCATGCCTGACAGTTTTCCAAGAAAAATGCCTAAACAAAAACATTGTTTGTTAAACAAAGGCGATTTAGTCGTAGAAAGGTTAAATGGCACCTAAAAGTAGAACTATGACTACTATGAGTATTCCAGCGGCAACCGTCTGGACACCGTATAACCAAATGTTCTCCTTCGCGATTCTTCCAAGATAAAGGCCTAAAGAAAACAATGTGGCTAAGGTGAGAGTGAATGAGGCAATGTAGGCGTCCCAGATGACAAACATTCCCGTTAACGTGAGGATGAAGGGAATAAGAGCAATCACCGCCGTCAACATAGGTGATGCGCCGTCAATAAATGCGGCATACACAGAAACAAAGTCCGAAGCTTTATCATGTATGGAGTTGCTGAGATCGGTGAGCATGGCAGTCTCGAGCGTTTTAAGATGTCTCTTTCTCTCAGCCTTTTCAGTCATATATGCGCCGAAAAGGCCGGACACCCCCATAGCTAGACATGCCCCTAACCCTGCGGTGACAATTATTTCAGGCTCTGTGACTCCCACGATCCAAGAGCCTATGATAATTCCAAGTGTGGTCATTGAGCCGTCAAAACCGTTCTTGATGAAGTATCTTCTGGCAATAGGGCTCATTTGCGTAATCCGTAGATATGACCTAATTCTTCGAAAAAAAAGTCTAACGCGTTTCATCGTGCGTTAACCAGCTGAGAAGACGGTGCTTTTCATCCTCGTCACTCATTTGCATTATAGCAATACGTTTAGCTTAATATAAATATTCACATTCTGGCAGATCTATCCTGAGGCGTTTTCACTTCTTCAACAATTATGTTACCAGCCGCAACTTCATCGACAGAATGGATGGTGGCTCCCATTTCTTCTACTTTATTCTTGATATTTTCAAAGTCTATGCCATTTCCAACAATGATGATCTTTGCATTTTCCACTTGTTGATCTATTTCGTAAATGATTATGTTTACGCCTTCTACGCCATCTAGCCTACTAAGTGACTCAGAAAGTTCGATTACACCAGGTTTGTGCGGTTTCAAGACATCTAAGACAAGTCTTCTTATCATCTATACAACCGACTGCGTATAATTCTTCCATGCGTATATTTAACTATTCCTCCGAGTTCTAACAACGAATGTTGTGCAGTGCTAAAGCTGAGATGTAGGTGAACTGTGTTGATTAGACAACTATATATCTGTTGAATCAAGTATTCTTTTTCAAAGGGTTGATTTCATGGAAAAAGCAGAAAAATATGTAAAAATGTCTCTTGGAATGGGTGCTGAAGATTCAAAGGTCATATCCGTAAATGACCTTGTGTTTGATCCTAGAACTCTTCTCAAATGTATGTATGGTTGTGATGATTGGGGGAAGAATTGGACTTGTCCTTCCACTCCAAAAGCTTTGAGGCCTTGGGAAGCTGAAAAAATACTGAAAAAATATACTTGGGGGATACTGGTTCACACGAAAAATCCTAAGCTTGCTCAAGAAATATCTTTTGAGGTGGAAATGAAAGCGTTCTTTGATGGTTACCACTTAGCTTTTTCGATGTTTGACTGTTACTTGTGTGAAACATGTGTCTTTCCTGATCCCTGTAGGTTTCCGGAGAAAGCTAGGCCGTCAATGCAGGCGTTGGGTATTGATGTTTTTTCTACGGTGAAAAAGCAGGGGTTGCCGATAGAGCCTCTTAAGACGAAAGGTGAGAAGCCGAATTATTACGCGTTAGTGTTGATTGAATAAAGTTGACTTGAAAAGGCAATTATATATTAGCGATTTTTAGGTGAGAATCTTTTTCAGCTAATAAATCTACAACTCTTTGAAAGGGGAATGGAAATTGGGAAGAGCGGTTCTACAGTTACTGTCAACCGATGAAATACGCACTATCCACGACGCTACCCTACAAATTTTGAAAGATGTTGGACTGCTAATACGAAGCAACAAAGTTCTCAAAATACTAGACGACGCAGGCGCTCAAGTTAACCATGAAAAGTCTATAGCCAAAATACCTGAAGCCATAGTCAAAGAAGCTCTAAACAAAGCCCCGAAAACCGTGAAGCTTTCTGCCAGAGACCCAAAACACAACATCACTATCCCTTCTGAAACAAACTGCTACCTTACCACAGACGGTTTAGGAGTTTACATGCTAGACTTAGAAACTGGAGAACGAAGACTAGGCACCAGAAAAGACCTAGCGAACTTCGCAATTCTAGCAGACGCTCTAGAATCAGTTCAAGTTTTCTGGCCAACCATCGTAGTCTCAGACGTTCCAAAACCAGTTCATGAATTGCATGAGTTTGTCACATCTCTCAAAAACACCGCGAAACACATAGAACATGAAGCAATGAACGCTAAAGAAGCTCAATATGAAATTGAAATGGCATCCGCAATTGTGGGAAGCCGAGAAGAACTTAAGAAAAAACCTATAATCTCAGTGGTTCAATGCCCAATCAGCCCACTTACATACGAGAAAGGATCAATAGAAGCAACCGCAGAATTTGCTAAAGCAAACATCCCTGTTGTTGCCATGGCTATGCCCAATTTAGGCGCCACCGGACCAGTAACCATAGCCGGAAGCATAGCTGTTGGCAACGCTGAAAACCTCGGAAGCCTCATCGTCACTCAACTAGTCAACCCAGGAGCACCCTTCATATACAGCATAACTTCAATGTCAACCGACATGAAAACAGGCATAGGCGCCAGTGGCGCACCCGAAGCCACTATTGCCACTGTTTCTGCTATTCAACTTGCCAAACACTATGGACTTCCATGCGAGATGGGCGGCTTTGGCACAGACGCTAAAGTTCCCGGCGTTCAAGCAGCATTTGAGAAAGCATTAGATATTTCGCCGCCAGTGATGGCGGGTGTAGACTTGATTGCGGGGATCGGTGGGTTAGAAGGGTCCAATACTCTTTGCCTTGAGCAGATGATAATTGACAGCGAGATTTGGCAGTCAGCTCTTAGATTCGCTCGCGGATTCGATGTAAATAATGAAACGTTAGCTTTGGATACCATACGTAATGTTGGGCCGGGTGGACACTTCCTTTCGCAAAAACATACGCTCGAACATTTTGAGAATGAACTGTGGATGCCTAAAATAAGCGATCGAAAGCCCTACGCAGCTTGGGAATCCGGTGGAGAAAAAAAACTGGTAGATGTGGCAAAACAACGCGTTAAATCCATACTAAAAAACCATAAGCCGGAGCCAATTGATAAAGCCATACAAGAAGAAATCGACCAGATTTTGAAAAAATATGAAAAGGAACTCTTAGGACAATAGAAGCTTTCTAAACATTTAGACACGAATATACCGTCAATGATCTAATGAAGTAATGGAAACCACCAATGGCTTTCAACTCAAAAACTATAAATAGTGAAAATAAGTGTTGATAATAGTCACTAGGAGAAGTGTATCTATGACAGACGATATATTGAATAGACTTAAAGAAGCTGTTATCAACTATGATGTGGATAAGGCGGTTGAAGCTGCCCAAGAAGTAATCGAAACTGGTTTCGACCCGCTTAAAGCAATTGAAGAAGGCTTAGCAACTGGTTTACAAGTTGTCGGAGACAAATTTGGAAGTGGAGAAATATTTCTCCCAATGTTGATGATATCAGCAGAGGCTACGAAGAAAGCTTTAGCCATACTAGAGCCTGCGGTAGAAAAGGGAAAGAGCAGAAAGGTTCTGGGCAAAGTGGTCATTGGAACCGTCGAGGGAGACATCCACGACATCGGTAAAAGCATCGTCGCAGCAATGCTTACTGCAAACGGCTTCGAGGTTCACGACATTGGATGTGACGTACCAACATCAAAGTTTGTCGAGAAAGTGAAAGCAGTCAATCCAGACATCATTGGAATGTCAGCTCTTTTGACAACCACCATGCCGAAGATGACTGAGCTGATCGATGCTCTCAAGAAGGCGGGACTCAGAGAAAAAGTGAAAGTGATCGTAGGTGGAGCTCCGGTCTCAGCGGCTTGGGCTGAACAGATAGGAGCCGATGCTTACGGTGAAGATGCCATGGCAGCCGTTGATGTTGTCAAAAAACTTGTTAGGTAAATAACTGGAGATTTTTCCTCAAAAATTAGGTAATATGTGGGATCCTCTTTGGGTTTTTTCCTAAAGAGAAACTATTTGAACATCCTTAGCAGTGACGAAGTTTATGGCATACACATCGCAACTCTGGAAGTTCTAGAGCGCACGGGAGTGTTAGTTCGAGAGAAGAGAGCCCTCAAGCTTTTGGACGAGGCTGGTGCCATCGTAGACTACAAAAAGAATCTTGTTAAGATTCCAGCTTATCTCGTTGAAGAAGCAGTGGCCAAGACCCCGAAAAGTTTCATTTGGCACGCTAGAAATCCGAAAAAGAGCATTAGAATCGGAGGCGAGCCCACTAAGTTTGGTCCAGGGTCAGAATGTGTAAACATTATTGACTTGGAAACAGGTGAATGTCGTATCCCAACTAAACAAGATGCGGAACAGCTGGTTAGACTCATGGACGCACTTGAGAATATTCACATAAACTATCCTCCAGCTTCATTATCTGATGTTCCCGAACAAGTTTCCGATATTTACAGTTTCGCCATAACACTAAAGAACACTTCAAAATGCATACTGGGAGGTTCTTATGGAAAAAATAGCGCACGTGACTATATCAGACTGGCAACGGCATTGGTAGGTGGTGAAGAGGAACTCAGGAAAAAGCCGACCATTGCTTGTTACATAGATCCTGTAAGTCCACTAATTCATGATAAAGTAATGATTGAAGGTCTAATGGAATATGCAAGCTATGGACAACCAATTTTCATAACTGTAATGGCTTTAGCGGGGGCCACTGGACCTGCTACGCTCGCTGGAATATTGGTGCAACAGAATGCGGAAATTTTAAGCGGCTTATTGATAGCTCATTTAGTGAATCCTCATGCTCCTGTGATTTATGGAACAGTGTCGTGTCCAATGGACATGCGAACCAGCGTCTCATCAACTGGTTCCCCAGAAGTCGGCTTACTAGGCGTTGCAGCTGCTCAAATAGCGAGGTATTACGGGATACCCAGTGATGTGGGAGCTCAATCCAACGCTAAAGTACCTGATGCTCAAGCCAGCTATGAAAAAACAATGTCTCTAATCATGGCAGTGATGGCAGGAGCGGACTTAATAGACTTATTTGCTGGTTCTATGGAATCTTACAGAACTACAAGTTTCGAACAGATGGTTATTGATAACGAGTTAGCTGGAAGGGCTCTCCGATGTGCGGAAGGAATTGAAGTAACTGCTGAAACAATAGCAAAAGACGTGATTGACAGAGTTGGTCCTGGAGGCCATTACTTAGCCGATAAGCATACATTAGACTGGTTCAAAAAAGAACATTATCGTCCAATGATAAGTGATAGAAAAACTAGAGCTGACTGGGAAAAGTCAGGGAGCAAAGACATTCGGGAAGAAGCTAGAAACCGAGCAAAGGAAATATTAGCAAGTCACGAGCCAGAGCCAGTTGATCCAACCGTTTGGAGAGAAATAGAAAAGATAATCAAAGACATAGAAAAAAGGGAATCGCGTAGTTAAATAATTAGGTAGAACAAGCTTAAACCTGCTGTCAAAAGACGAATTAGCTCTCATTCAGAATTCAGCAATTTTTCAAAAACCGCAATTATCTAAATTCTTACCGCGAATTATTTTAATATCAAGTTAGAGTTAAATGTGGAGAAAAAAATGGAAAAAATCATCACCGTAACGTTTGAACCTGAAGGACGCAGAGGGAGAGTAGCGCCTAGAACTAGTATATTTCAAGCGGCAAGGGAAGTGGGCGTTGGAATTAGATCTGAATGTGCTGGGGAAGGAACTTGTGGAAAATGTAAAGTTATTGTTAAGAATAAAAACGCTGCAAATGAAGTGACAGATGTTGAGAGGGAGCACTTATCTTCAACGGAAATTGATTCAGGTTATAGACTAGCTTGCCGTGCAATCGTTAAACAAAATATTACGGTGATGGTTCCTAAAGAAACCAGAATTGGAACACGTAAAATCCAAATTACTGGTTTAGAAAGACCTGTGCCATTGAACCCTTCAGTTAAGAAATTTCACGTTGTGTTACCAAAGCCTACATTGTCTGATGTTAGACCAGACTTTGAAAGACTCCTTGACTCTCTAGAAAAGGAGCATGGCCATAAGAAATTAGAGGTTGATTATGAACTTTTGAAAGAACTGCCTGACATTCTTCGCAATGCAAACTGGAACCTCACAGTTACGATCTGGAACGATCACGTAATTATCGCGGCTGAAGCAGGAGACACCTCGAATAAACTGTTTGGATCAGCCGTTGATATTGGCACGTCGAAAATAGTCGGCTATGTTGTCGACCTGATGACTGGTCAAACCGTGGGCGTAGGGTCTATTGAAAATCCGCAAATTATGCACGGTGAGGATGTAATATCGCGAATCACATTTGCTATAGGTGGTAACGAAAAGCTGAGAGTGCTACAAAAACTAGCAGTTGACGGAATGAATGACGTTCTACATGAAGCGTGCACTCAAGCAAATGCTGATCTAAACAACATTTACGAAGTAACAATTGCTGGAAACACAGCGATGCACCACTTTTTATTGGGTATTCAACCAAAACATCTAGCCTTTTCGCCTTACACGCCGGCTGTAAGAAAGTCAATAGAAGTTAAAGCCGAAAAATTGGGCATAAAAATTAATCGAAATGGCAATGTTCATGTTTTACCTGTTATAGCTGGTTTTGTAGGTGCAGACGCTGTTGGAGATGTCTTATCCAGTGGAATTCACGAGTCAACAGAACTTTCTTTGCTTTTAGACATCGGAACAAACACGGAAGCGTTTGTTGGTAATGCTGATGACATTTTGTCTTGCTCCTGCGCTTCAGGTCCAGCTTTTGAAGGCGCCCACATTAAGCATGGAATGAAAGCTGTGACTGGGGCAATTGAAAAAGTACGTATCATTCCAGACACATACGATGTTGAGTATGAAACAATAGATAACGTGAAGCCTGTGGGTTTATGCGGGTCTGCTATGGTTGACATTGTGGCTGAAATGTTGAAAATTGGGATCATAGATTATCATGGAAGACTCAACTCTGATGTAGAAACGTCGCGATTAAAAACCGTTGATGAAGTTCCAGAATTTGTGTTGGCATGGGAAAACGAAACCGCAACTGGAAAAGAAATCACTGTTACCCAGAAAGATATTGGCGAAATACAACTGGCGAAGGCTGCCATGTTTACAGGATGCTCAATTCTGATGAAAAGGAAAAACGTGAAGAAAGAAAACCTTGACCGAATTCTCATTGCAGGCGCTTTTGGAAACTACATTAACCCTGAGAACGCGAAATTCATGGGGTTAGTGCCCGACGTACCCACAGAAAAAATAGAGTTTGTGGGTAACACTGCTATAACTGGAGCCAAAATGGTTCTGGTCTCAAGGGAAGCAAGGGAAACTGCGGAAGCTCTGTCTAAGAGAATTAGTTATCTTGAGCTTGCTGCTGATCCTAGTTTCAGTTCCGAATTTTCTCAGGCCCTATTCCTCCCACACAAAGACCTAGATAGATTCCCCTCAGTTAGTAAACATTTGAAGTTTGAAAGGAAGTAGGGAATAGGCTACGCTATTTTGTAAAGCGGATGCTGCCTGTCAAGTGCCACCTTCTTTTCGAAGAGAACATAACCATACGCAGCGTCTGTCATTGCTACAACAGGGAAAACATACTGCGCATCCTCCGCTGGCCCGAATAAGACAAAGTCCGCTCCCGCCGCTACAGCGACAACACATGCAGATGCAATGGCTGGCTTTACCGCCTGTTTCCCCATCTTTGTCTTTAAGCCTTTCCACAAGCTGACCGCGTTATGGGCTCCATTACCAACTGGCAACCCGAATTTATCCTTCAGTTCAAAAGCTGCGCGAGATGCCATTCCAAGACCTGGAATGTCAAGGACGCAAGTATCTATTAAAGGCTTTTCGATGCCCGCTTCCTTAGCTACCACTAAAAGCTGTTTGATAGCCTTAATTCGACCTGCTGTGGTGAATTCTTTAGGGTTGTAGGCGAGGAGTAGAGCACTCTTTAGGCCAACTTCCTTGATTTTATCAATTTCCTCCTGTTTATATTCTGGTATTAACGAGTTGTAGATTAATCGATCTATTAATCCAACTTCCTTCGCGTATTCTAGTCCCGCTATTTTCGATTCAGCGGTTGTTCCATCAATCATGATGGGCGCATCTGTGATGCTTGCTGTAAACTCAACATATTTTCTCATGAGTTCTGGTGTAGCGCCAACTACATCAAATACTCCAGGGTTTCCTGTCTTATCTGAAAATTCTTCTTGGAGATTGATTTCCTCTTCTATTAGTTTGCGATCGAATTCTCCGGTTTTTTTATCGAGGACGGCTTTATGTCCGTGGTAAAAGATGGTTCCTACTAGAACCGTGGGGGTTTGTCCGGGGATTCCCCCAACCTTAACTCCTCCTATGTTAAAGGTTTGTTGTTTACTCTTGAAGTCGAACATTTTTATTCACTCCTAACTCCTCTGGATATTCGTTTAGTTCTTTTTAAACTTTTTTGGTATGTATTTAACGTTTTCTAGAATAGTGCACAGAAAAAAAGAATCTTACTTCTTCATTATTTTCGGCGTTTGTCGGCGTTTAGTTGAATTTTCCTAATCATGTATCCTATGAGAAATCCGCCTATCGCGCCTATCCCCAACTGCAAAATAATTGAGATTAAAGCATCACTCATTTTCATGTTCACCTAATGTCGCACTGCTCTTTATCATTTAAGCTGGAGGCTGATGATAAGCCTTATGAAAACGCCGTAAATATTCAAAATATCCATAGAGAAAAAAGGAAAACAGTATAAACCTGATTTAAACTTCTAAAAACCGAGCTTGAACCTCCTATACGTAATGTAGTCAACATATTCTCTATGTTCATTTTCAGCCTGATGCTGAACTGTGAATTTTTGTCGCCGCCTTTTCTCCTTTATCTGACTTGTTGTTATTAGAGAATAAGCATCGCTTCCAGCTCCTGATCCATAACTGACTATGACAATTCTTTCATCTGGTTTAGCTTTGTCTAGGACAGCCGCTAAACCCATAGGTGAGGCACCAGAATACGTATTGCCGAAATTGGCAACCTTCAAACCAGGCATGTATTGATCTTCTTTGAATCCTAGTTCCGTAGCTGCTTTGACAGGGAATCTGAGGTTTGGTTGATGAGAAACAAAATAGTTAACATCGTTGACTTGAAGTTTCAATCTTTCCATAAGTCCTTTAGCTGCCTTCACTACATGCTTGAAGTAAGCAGGCTCACCAGTGAATCGACCTCCATGTCTCGGATAAGGCTCAAGATCTCTTCTCCAAAAGTCTGGCGTGTCTGAAGTACAGGAGTACCAGCCTTCAAGTTCAGCGATGACGTCGTGCATACCAAAGATGAAGGCAGAGGCGCCACATCCGACGAAGAAGTCTAGTTCTCCTCCAAGCTCATCCCTAGGGGCAGCTTGAGAATTATCTGTGCCTATCACCATGGCATAGGGCGTGTGGGCGCCAGGGTAGTACGCGAGTGCCGCTGCGTCTTTGAACATACTGGTGGCGGCTTTGCACGCAAACTCTGTGTCAATGGCGTCTACGCTCTGCACGCCGTCTGTTTGTTCCTCTTTGCCCAGCTTTAACACTTGAGCTACTTTAGCGGCTATTGGTTTAACCGCGTAGGGGTTAGATTCTGAACCTACATACACTTTGCCGACAAGTGAGGGATCTACTCCAGAGTGGATCAGAGCCATTTTTCCAGCTTCAACAGCTGTGGTGATGGCGTCTTCATCTATGAATGGCACAGATCTTTCTATTGTCTTTTCTTTAATTCTGAATTTGGGAACATACGCTCCGTATCCGACGATTCCCGGCGTTTTGTACTCTTTTTTTGGTTTAACTATCTCATGTTTCTGATGTGGATAATACTCGTCGGCGAAGGTGAAGGCTAGGGAGATTGTTGGAATTATGTCGCTTTGCTCCACAGCATGCCGTCTTCTGAACCTTGGAACAACCTCTCTGTCTTCAAAACTGGATAGGTCTATCTCATCCTCTTTTAAGATGCTGTCAGTCAATCTACCGGGAACTCTCACCTTCCCGTTGTGAAAAGAAACAATGCCGTAGATGTATGATCCCAGTTTCGTAAACTTGTTTGTGGGTTCATTGATGAAAGTGCATACTTCCAGCATACCTTTCTCGTAAAAGAAGTCTCTGTCTTTCATTTTGCCAAAACTTTTTCTTCCACAACTTCCGCAGTAGTCTCTGGCTCTGAAGTATTCCTTTCCACATACGCCGCATAGACTTCCTCTGAGTCTGTCCCCGATGTAGGAGACTCTTCTTTCAATCGGTTCGCTGCTCATGTTAATCTCTCCTTAGAATATGCGTGTACGCTTTAGTTCCGAACCCTTCCAACTCTAAAGTACATCCAAACCACAAGTTTCCATCTGCCTCCACCTGTCTCTCACTGGCTTCACCCCTTAGTTGCTTAACAACCTCAAAAATTTGAGCTCCACCAGTGGCGCCAAGCGGGTTTCCGTCAGCCTTAAGTCCACCGTTTGTGTTTACAAAAAGTTTTTGCCCATTGATTTCATAAAATCCTTCGTAGTCTTTGCAGCTGTTGTAAATGTCAAGCCACGCGTTTCCTCTTTTTGCAAATCCCAAGTCTTCTAGAGATATCATTTCCAGTAGTGTGGATTGATCATAGAGCTCAGTTATTTGGATGTCACGTATACTTATACCTGCTCTTTTAAGCGCGTTTTTCATCGCTATTCGGCTTGCGGTAAATCCTGTTCTTTCATCACGTGAGGGAAAAGTAATGTAATCCGTGGCTGAAGAAGAACCAACAACATATACGGGCATGTCAGTGTATGTTTGGGCGACCTCTGAGCTCGCCAAAATCAGGGCTGCTGCACCGTCTGAGACTGGTGCAAAATCAAAGAGCCCCAAAGGCTTATGTGCTGTAGCTCTTGCTTTTAAAACTCGATCCACATCGATTTCTTTTTGGAACTGGGCGTATTTATTCTTCGTTGCGTGTTGGTGATTCTTCACAGCTATCTGCGCCAAGGCAGTGTTGAATTTTTCAAGAGTTTCTCCGGAAATCTTGTGCTTCTTTATGTATTCTCTAAGCATGAGTTCATGGTTTGCCTCAGGTGTGCATCCAGCGTAGTAGCTCCATGGGTCTTCTAGGAGCATTAGGTCATCTCTGATTTTGTCCCAACGGTCCGTCATTTTTTCCACTCCGCCCACTAGGACTAGGTTATATTTTCCAGATTGTACGGCGTGGCAAGCATTTAGAAGGGCTGAACTGAATGACCTCATTTTTTCCATGGGGATGTGGAGTTCTGATAGTTCAGACAGGAACCCTTCTTCGATTCCAACTTTGTTGGTGATTTGAAGGAAATAGTCTGAGAAGTAGCCGGCATCAAGATCTTTACGCTCTATACCAGCGGCGTCTGAGGCTTTAAGCCAAGATTCTTCTACCAGTTTTTCATGGTCTTTCTCATAGTGTTCACCGAACTTTGTTCTACCCACCCCGATTACAGCGGGAAATTTATGCAGCATAAATTCACGGTCTCCCATTAATCGTCAAAGTTTTATCTCTCTCACTCGGTCTCTTTTTTATTTTTCTCCACTCTCCTATAAAGAGAGGAGAAGCATAAAGGCTAGATACTGCAAACTAATAATAGAGTTTATCTGACAGAGTTTCTTCCACTCACGAGAAGGATCTCGCTATGAACAAGGGTTATCGCCTTATCGTAACCGTGAAGAAAGTTCGGGGCAAATGTCCCGTTTTTAAAGTTGGAGATAAAATTGTCATTGAATCGCCTAAAATTATCCCAGAGAAAACGGATGCTCTCTGTGTTCATGCGCTTGGGTCCATGCTGTCCATGATAGTCGCTTTGAGCCATGGCGTCGGCTTTAAGGAGTTGGGTCTCGCAGTGGAGGAAGGTGACGTGGGGTATGTTCAGTGTCTCGATCCTGGTCCTCCTCATACTCTCGGCGGAACGGTTTTGTTTGAAATAAAGCGAGAGGCAAGACAGTGAATTTTCAGCTAGGCTACTAAGCCAAACGCTTTTATGGTGAACTCGTGGAATAAAATAAGCAATAACCTTAACGATGGCGGAGTTGTTTATGCTAACTACCTTTACCCCCAATTTAGCTGCACAAATCGGAACTGAGACACTTGGACAACTATTCACCTTCATCGTAGGCTTAATTGTCTTAACTATCATCTTTTACGTTGCTGGACGTGTAGTTGTCGGTGGAAAAAAGGCACTATTCAGCGACGCCTTCGTGATTTCCCTTCTGGGAACAATTGTAATGAATGTCTGTCTATATTTCTTTCACCCATTAGTTGGTGCGATTCTTTCTCTAATTGTTTGGTTACTCTTGATTAAACATTACTATGAAACAGGCTGGTTAGGCGCTATAGCCGTTGCGATAATGGCAGTTATAGTCTCAATGGTTATTACAATTCTCCTAGGAATCCTTTTAGGTATTTCTTTATTGTTTCTCGGATAGTTCTCACTCTTTTTAATCCTTAACGGCAACTCCATCTCAGAAGAAAGAGAAGGGCACGCGCAAGTTTTGCTATGGATATTGTGGAACTTGAAGGGAAACTGGTGGCTAAACGGGGCAAGCTAGGTGGCAAAAAACAGGTGTGGAGGTGTCCGAAATGTCTAGTTGACGCGGTGTTGCCTTTCAAGTCTTCTCAACCAAGCTGTACGGAATGTGGAGGCATAACTCAACCAATGTTGAAGCCTCTTATTGAAAATGGAGAGATTGTGGCGGAGCTTCCGAAACCTAGTGAGATTCGTCTGTATGTTTTGGAACAACTTGAGAGGCTTTCTATTTAGGATGTTGCGGATGTGTGTTTTCGTTTTCAAAGCATTTAAATATGATGTGTGGATTATCTCATATATGACGTATGGCTTAATATGTGTAAAAACAAACGCCAAAGACAACGAGGAGAGAAATCCTTTGAGTGCACAAACATACATGTCTAAACTAGATGAAGCTCAAGGATACGGTGAAGTCTGGGAATTAGTAAAAGAAACTGTTAGAAACACGTTGGGAGAACGTAGAGTAGGTATGATGCTGTTCCTCGACGACCTTCCATTACACGTAGGAGCTTATCATCCTCTTGGAACCAACAACATCGTTTTGAATCGCGCTATCATAGAGATTGTTGAAGGAGTAACGAAGTCTAAACGTATAGTAAATGCTTTCGTATACACTCTCTTGCTTCACGAGTATCTTCATGCTCTTGGTCACATTCCAGAGTCAGAAGTTCACTCTCTCGTGTACCAAGTTTCGAAAGAATCCTTTGGTGAACAATCCACCGTTTCACAAATAGCACGGAGAGGACTACGATATATCCTTGAAAACATTCCTCTTGATCAAATTGTAACACCATCAAAACGAGCAGTGGAAATAGTAAGAGACTTTGACAAAACAAATCATGGATATATAAGCTAGCTGCTCTTTTGACTGGTCAAACATCTTAAAAATATTTTTGCGCATACGACTTAATGCAGAAAATTAGCGTATTGTTTGTGGAGATTCTGTCGGGAAAAGCTTATTTTATTTAACTTTCACAGAAAGATGGCAGTTGAGATGTGATATGAAGTTTTCCTTCATAAATCCCAGTCCTGCTTCAGGCACTCCCGACATGGTTGTTACTGCATGGCCTCCATTGGGCCTGCTGTATTGTGCAGGAGTTTTATTGAAGGAGGGAATTGAAGTGTCCATACTTGATCAAGCAGTTAAAGGTTTTTCCATGAAGCAGACGTTGGATTGGGTGAAGAAGGAAAATCCTGATGTCCTTGGTTTTTCGGTTTTGAACAGTTCTTCACGAGAGGCAGTGAAGCTTGCGGGACATGTGAAGGCGGAGAATCCAAACTTAACAACTGTTTTTGGAAATTATCATGCAACTTTCAATGCTGAAAGAATTCTTGATAAATATCCTTTTGTGGATGTGGTTGTTCGAGGAGAAGGGGAATATACTTGTCTTGAGTTGGCGAAGTGTTTAGAAAAGAATGGTGATTTGCGAGAAGTTAAGGGTATAACCTTTAAGAAGAATGGAAAAGTTGTTTCTTCGCCGGATATGCCGTTAATTAAAGATGTAGATGCTCTTTCTTTTCCAGATCGCAATCTGATAGATGCTCGATATAGTTCAACAATTTATGGAGTGAAAGTTGCCACCAAAAAATTCACTACGCTTGTTTCGTCGCGTGGCTGTCCTTTTCAATGCAGTTTTTGTGGTTGCAGAAAGTTTGCTCGGGGAATGTGGAGACCACGGTCTGTTAAGAACATTGTGGAAGAACTGGAACTTCTGCGGAGTCAAGGTTATGAGCAGTTTCTGTTTGTAGACGACAATTTCACTTTGGACCAGAAGAGGGTGGTGAAGTTTTGTCGAAGCTTGAGAAAGGAAGGACTGGATATTGAATGGTTCTGTGACTCACGGGTGAACAACTGCAATTACGACGTGTTTAGGCAGATGGTTAAGGCTGGCTGTAGAATAGTATATTTTGGAGTGGAGAGTGCTAACCAAAGAATTTTAGACTACTACAAGAAGGGGACGACTCCAGAGGAGGCGGTGAGTGCTGTTCAGAAAGCTAGAAAAGCGGGTGTTGACGTGATTGTGGGGTCGTTTATATTGGGGGCTCCAGACGAAACTAGGGAGGAGATTCAGAACACGTTGCGGTTTGCAAATAAATTGGACATTGATGTGCCTCAGCTGAACATTCTTGGAGCTTTTACGGGAACTGACCTCTGGGCTGATTTGGTGGCTAAAAGCTTCATTGATGAAGATCAGAAATGGGAAACTGGCGTTTACGTTCCTAAAGTTTCACCTTATGCTGTGCCTTTTGAAGAGATTAGTTCAATGGTTTACGAGTATTTCCGAGCTTTCTATCTCCGCCCCAAATTGTTATTAACGGAAATATTGCGAACTGTGAAGAGTTCCTACAGGTTTGCGGGGCTTGTTAACAATGTTGCTAGGCTTAACACTATCATAGACACTGTGAAACAAGGAGTTACGCTAGACTAATTTCAAAAGAGCAAACGAAACTTTTTCATCTAAATTAATTAAAGAAACCTTGCAAAACACATGCGCGTGAATTGGTGTGATGGGATAGTTGGATGTTTTCGTCTGTATAGGGAATGCATTAATTTTAAATAGTGCTCTTTTACCTAAGTATGAATGAGCAACATGGCGGACATTTGTTCTATATGCGGACTTCCACGTGACATCTGTGTTTGTGGCGAAATCAGCAAAGAACAACAGCGAATTCGAGTTAGATTAGAAACACGCAAATGGGGACGAGCTGTAACCATAATCGATGGCATCGACGACAAAGACACAGACCTAGGACGACTCGCACAAAAACTCAAAACCTTCTGTGCCTGCGGAGGAACAGCCAAAAACAGCCAAATCGTACTGCAAGGAGACCATCGCCAAAGAATCCAACCATACCTCGTTGAACTCGGATACCCCGCAGAAAACATTGAAGTTCAATAACTAAAAACGGAGCAAAAAAGCGTGGGCATACTCAACGACTTACGTGACGTACTTAAGAGTATGAAACGAAGAAACAAAACCATCAAACTCTGCCCCAAATGCAGAAGCCCCAAACTAAAACTTTCCAGCAGTTTTGACGTGTGGTTAACACCTGAGCAATATGTCTGTGAAAACTGTGGCTATAAGGGACCAATAATACTAGAAGTGGAAGAAGAAAACCTTCACAAAACTAAGCCAAACCACTAATCCAGCAATTTAAGATGTTAAATCAGTCTGGAAGAGCGATGTTTAACACCCGCTTAAGACTCTTATAACGATTCCTAACCGTAACCTCAGTCACACCCGCAGCTTCAGCAATATCCTTCTGCGTTTTCTTCTCATTATTTTTCAAACAAGCAATGTACAAAGAAGCAGCAGCAAGCCCCATCGGATCTTTGCCCGCAGCAGCACGTTTCCGCTTCGCCTCACCGAGAATTTTAATTGCAAGCCCCTGAGTTGGACCGCTGATGCCTGTTCTTTCAGCAATCTTAGAGATATACGTAAGCGGATCAGCAATAGGCATACGAATATCTAACTCACGAAGCAAAAGCCGATAACATCGAGCAACATCCTTTTTGTCAACAAGGCTAGCTTCAGATATTTCTCGAAGAGTTCTAGGAGTTTCACTGGTTCGACAAGCAGCATAAAGAGCAGCAGCCGCAATAGCTGCAATAGAGCGTCCTCGCACTAAACCCTTATCCAGAGCCTTACGATAAATAACCGCGGCCTTTTCTTTAATCGTTCCCGGAGCGTAAACTTTGTCAGAAAGACGGTCAAGCTCTGCCATAGCTTGAGCAAGATTTCGATCCACTGAAGAGTGAACTCGAGACCGTATCTGCCACTTTCGCAACCGCCACATTTGAAGTCGCGTGGAAAGAGGAAGCTTGCGTCCAAACGCGTCGCGGTCTACGCGTCCGATGGCAGTGGATAAGCCTTTGTCATGAACGGAGTAAGAAGTGGGTATGCCCACACGGCTTCTAGATTCTTTTTCTTCTCGTGTAAAAGCTCGCCACTCAGGACCCTTATCCATCATTTGTTCGCGAAGAACTAGACCGCAGCTTCCGCAAATAGTTTCCCCAGTGTCGTAATCATGAACGAGATTTGTACTACCACACTCAGGACATTTATCTGCGAATCGTTGTTGCTGCCTTTGTGTTTCTCCCTTTTTCATGGGTTTTCCTTCGATGGAGTTGTGTGGCGAGAGATCCGTCACAATTATGGCTCCTCATTAGAAGAGTCTTCAGTATCAGAAGACGTCCATCTGGCCCCGCCGTGCTAATACCGATGCGATATTTTAATATATAAATCTTGCGATTTTCTTAACCGTATTTCCCATAAAGTTTTAAGATAAACTACTAAAATTCCCTCAAAAATCACTTTTCAACTCGTTCGTGTGCAGCATCCTTTTATTTATAGTAAAGTAGCGTTAAACTGATGTTAATTGTGCGGCAACAGAGGAAGGATTTAATCAACAGCCTAACTGTAGAGTATGATGAGAGATTTATTAGAAAGTATGGATATCTCTTGAGTAGCCCGGAAAAGCCCGGTGGAGGGAAGAACGTTCTTTCCGCCGAATGTAGTGGTTAAGCATGGCGGGCTCTGGACCCGTTGACGAGAGTTCGAATCTCTCCCGGGCTACCAATCTTGCGTTTTTCACTGTTTTCCACTGAATAGATGCTTGAGAATTGGTTGATCAACGTTTTCAAGTGATTTTCACACGTTTTAGAAAGATTAAAACCTAATTCACGTGTTTTTCTAACTAACTCAGCATCTAGATACAATACCACATTCCTTTTCTTGCCCATTTGGCATTCACATCCATTTGTGTGCGGAGGGATGCTAAGTTCTATGTTATAAATCTGATGCGAGCGCTTCTTTTTTTTCTCAGTATAACTAATAGGGTGAGTACTATAGCAATGATCGCTATTGGAATGGCCAGTTGTATGATGGGAACCAGTGTGTAATGCATAGTTACGAGTCCAAACAAGGGTAGATGCCAACCGACAAAAACTGTAGACTCGTCATGTGTCTCGATACTCCCAGCGTAAGAATCAATCAGCATAATGTTTGTGTTCCTCTGAGCAATGAGCTCAGCTATTAAGCTGCGTATAAACTGAACAGAAGAACTGGCAAGAAAGTTAGCACGCCAGGTTACTGCTGAATCCTCAACATAAAGTGTGGACACACCATCCAACGCGTTAATATACTCGACGGTAGAACATATTATGTCCACAGTTGCATTGTCTGCGTGTGCACTCCCGCTTCTCCTGCCCTCCATTCGCACTTGTTTCACAACCGAATTCCTTATAGAAACCGTAGAGTTGTCCGAAACAAAGACGTTCTCTATTGTTGAGTTTTCTATCTCAGCTGTAGAAGTATCATAAGTTAATACTCCATTGAGGTGTGCATTGTCTACGCCATAAATTATTTGCTGGGTTGTGTTGTTCACATGAATTGCGGAGTTATTATACGCTACTATCTCCCATCGTCTTTGCAATTCTGAGTGAGTTATGTTTACCTCAGCATCATTATAGACAAGAAACTTGCACCGAAAGCTTGTTTGAGACTTAGAGATCATCGTAGTGTTAGTTACGATTAGATTGATCTTTCAATACAATACTATCACGATAAATTGGCATCGCAGTGAACTTTGAATTCTGAATAATTAATGTTGAAGTGTCTTGCACTGTAATTTTGCCGATCATGTAAAACTCTGAATCTTGGATAGTAAACGTCTCGTTATTACTAACCAGTAGATCCCCTTCATACGTCACGTTTTGGTACTGATTAACGACGGTTGTCGACAAACCTATTCCACGTTGAAGCGAGTTCGCAAGACACAGATGGTTTGTTATAATAAAAGTCGACGCAGTCAAAATAAGTAATCCAATCAAGAAAAGTTTTCTTTTCAGATACAATCAGAATCTTCTCCTTCCAGTGAACCTATCCGTTAAATCAAATAAAAACATTGCTCGCGCTGGGATGCTAGGTTCATTGTTATAACTTTGGTGCTTTATACATGCTCAGAAATTATGAACTTACACAAAAAAGGGAGAGATTGATTGAAATCATTTTACTGTGCTGAAATCGAAGCTTCCTATGAGCATGTCTTTTCTGTAGATATCTACTACGTATGTTGCTGGTCTCTTTCTAATAGTTCGAAAGTTTGTTATGTACAGTTCATTCTCTGAATTGATTCTGTAGTCTCTCGCGGTGGTTCCATAAGTTGATGTTTGCTTGATATCTCCATTCTTAGATACTACGATTGTCAATTCTTCGTTGTAGACGAAAGGCTGAGCAGGATCAACGGATGCTACTACTCTAAGCGAGAATTTGACAGGCATTGTTCTACCAGCTTTGTTGCTTTCACTAGCAGGCAATAACTCTAGACAAGCCCAGTTTCGAATACTGAACTGAATAGGCGTATCACCCATATTTCCAAGTACGTCGGTTGTAGTAATGATTGCAGAGTAATATCCATCGGGATGCAGTATTGTATCAAAATCCCACTCCCATTCTTCGGCGGGTGTAGGTGTAGCCGACCCTGATGCAATTATGTCTCCTTGTGCGCATTGAATTGAAAATGTCACTGAAGCAACCTCGCTCAAGTCCCAGGCTGAGACCTCTAAGGTCACTCCATCTTGAAGCGCCAAACCTTCAAAATTTGTTTCGGTAATAACAGGTGCCGTGTTGTCCACAGTTACTGCTGTAGTATTTGTTGATTCGACATTTCCGGCATTATCAGTGCTATTGTAGTCAATGTAGTATGTGCCATCATCTAGCCCCTCAATTTCGAAAGATATCGGGGGCACATCAGTTATCCATCCGCTATCATATGATGAGTTGTATATCTTGTAGCCTGTTAGTGCAACTCCTGATCCTGTGTCACTATCATCTATGGCTTCAAGTGTCAGTGTAGTAGATGATGTGATGTAGACGTTACCGAGTGGATCAACATATTTTGGAGAACCAATCATCAAAGAAGTGGTTGGTGGCGTTGTATCATGAGGAACTGGAGGCGTATACGCTGAAATCCAGACAATAAAGGGTTCATCCGGTGAGTTTATGATTTTTCCATAGACTTTCACTGTCCAAGTTCCTTCTTGAGGAGCCAGAAGTATAACCCACTCAGGTTTGGCTGTAGTTCCAGAGTATATGTTGTCTATTCCCCACACCAAATCAACCTCGCTTCCATCAGGACGCAGTATAATTATGTCCAAATCGGATCCAGGCCAGTTTAGTGTGACTCTTGTAAATGCCGTAAACGGGGCAACATCGAATGTGCCAGCGATTAATGTTTGATCCTCGTAAACTATCCCTGAAAATTCAGCTATCGGTGTCCATCCTGTCACTTCTAGTGAAAACCTTAGAAATATGTTCTGCAGTTCGAACAGGGACGGGGCGAAAAGATATTTTCCTTCAGTTTCACTTGCCATCCACTTTAGCAAAGGTTCATTCACATTTCCAGAAGAGTCGCCGAGTCCTACTGTGTATATGGGAATATCTAAGTCTTTACATTCAGCTACATGTGGATTTGGCGAAGGAGCTGTATTGTGCCAACCATTCGACATGAATATTATGGCCCAAGCGTGATCTGCAGATCCATGTGTCTTTAATTCGTTGAGTGCCAATGACATACCTGCTCCGAACGAAGTCATGCCCCCTGCATTTATTTTCTGAATTTCTGTTTTTGCATAATCAAAATCCTCCGTCAAATGTACATTTACTGTCCCAGAACTCGAAAATGAAACCACAGCCACTCTATCTCCCAACATAAGTGAATCTACAACGGCGATGGCTGAATCCTTAGCTCCTTGCATTTTCGTTTTGCCCCCCATCCATCCAGACATACTACCAGACCTGTCTAGCACTAAGATGAGATCAATTGGCACAAATTTGGCGGTCTGTTCAACCCTTACATTCCATGTCGTTTCAACGAGTGAAGTGGCAGAAATAAGTAATCTATAGTTCCCAGGACCATTTTCTTCGATGTCAATATCAATGACCCGTTTTCCTGTTCCAACTTCGTCAGGGATTCCAGGAATAGATTGCCACGTGTCAACTATAAGCCCACCCCACTTGCTAGCTTTTGTCCACCAAGGTGCCCATGTCTCGCTACTCACAATAAATCGAAGAATACCGCTGGAACGAGTGTCTACGAATTGGATGGAAATCTCTTGTTTCTCAAGTTGTGGACGTGTCCTCAAGGCATTTGCGGGCAAGAAAAGGATACCTTTGAAAAAAGTCCAAGGAACTTCTAATCTATCCCCACTAGAAACGGGTAACGGGTCATATACTATTACTTGATCGTCAGCTTCTCCGGGATTATCAATGTAGCCCACTATTACCATGGCATGTTCTGGGACTATGTTTGGGATTATCCAGAGGTCTCCTGCGACCAGAGCTATTATAGGCCTGTTGTGGTTTATATCTTCGATCACTTGATCGAATGTCAAAGCCCCCAACTCAATATACGTATCCAATTTTCCAAGACGTTCTAATGCCCCTTGCCATAATCCGATGAGGAGAATCGGAAGTCCGTTCTCATGGAAGAATTCGCTTCCTACTTCTCGAGCAATTTGCAATTGAGAAACATCAGGTCCATACAAGCCATAGTATTCGAGAACCATTTGACTGGAGGCAGCCCAACAAGATTTAGGAGTGTCTTGACCAATCAATGGAAACTCTGGTATCTCTCTTCTAATGTAATCTGCATTCACAACATATTCATACTCATCAGGATCAGTAGGGTAGTCGTTCCAATAGAAATCCCAGTCTGTGGAATTAATAAACTCAGTTTCCCAGCATGCCTTGCAGAGATTCGATTTCTGCGTCTTGTATGGTGCGACGTTTTCGTCATATCTGGAATAACTAGGTTTGGGTTGGATTGGGTTGTATATAGTATACCATGTGGCGTTTATTTGAATAAAATCGTAAGCCAAATGCAGATATTGAATAGCTTTAAGAACAGCATTTCCCGTAATTTTATGATCGTCATGTTCATTTGAGTTATCGGCGACTTTTTCGGGCGCATGAGCATTTATGTACAATAGATCTTGTCGATATCCATTGACCTGAACAACTTGATTAATTTCATATGCCAAATCTTCAGCGATTTTTGCGGTGAAAGTGGCTTCAGCCATCGCGAGTGCTCCATCAGGGTAGAGTAACCGTTTAGTGGGATCATCTGGATCTGAGTAGCTAAGTTGTCTTTTTTCGACGTTGAGATCAACCAAGTCCCTCACCCTAGTTCTCCAATCATATTCGATTCCAAAAGAGGAGTCATGTAATGCGGGATCATCAATCCAAGTGGAGCCGTTAATGTAGCCGCCGCATCTTTTTCGAGACAAGTCTGCAGAATAGAACGACCTCTTAACAGTGCCACCATCCGGAGTTTTCCAATCCAAATTCGTTTGTCCATCCTCTGAGATCCAATTCTTTGGATCAGCAGTTTCATAGTTGTACTCTTCTTGGTCAGCACCCCCATCAGTAACGACAATCCATAAGATCGGATGTATCCCCACATCGTGTTTGTACAAAGACCCCGACATCCCTATGTCTATGTCATCAGGATGAGCTCCGATGTAAACCACTAAGGTGTTATCCAGGCTGCTTGCCTTAACGTGTGGTGCGATTATTGAGAATGTTGATAAACAGAGAATTACAATTATCATCAATGATGTTATTTTCTTCATTCTCTTTTCTCCTTTCAATTTAATCCGAAGTTACAGATATTGTAACCATCAGCATTTATGCTTTATGAAACATTCTTCTAGCTTCCCTGCCCGTCAACCTCTTGTAAGAAATTCTCAATTATTATCATAGGTGAGCGCTCTAGGCTACCTTTTTTCTAACCTCTCAGTTCTCTTCAGCCTCTCCCTCTAGTGAACCATCTTCAACTTTGCATATGTTTAATGTGCATGCATTTTTGTACTCAATAGATCTTCGCAAAACTCGATAGTAGGTTCTACCCATTTTTCGTTGAGAACCTCTGGATTAATTATCATGTGACTTTCAAGGCGTTTGATTCTGTTAAAAACAAGTTTCCAAGGAATCTCATCGTGTTGGTCAGGCACTTTGTGTTTGCAGTGAATATGAAATCCTTTGAGAGCTTCAGAAGGAATGATGTCGAAAGCTTCGATAAGTCTTGCACGAAGAATTCCAAGTTGAATTGTTTTTAACTTCTTCTCCAGATCCCTTCTTTCGCGTGTATACAATTGCTGAATATCCAGCACTATTCCGAATTTGTCTTTCAAATCTGAGTGGTTTTCAGACAGAAAGTTCCATAGATCACGGATCTCTCTTCCTCTTGAAATTCGCTGTTTTGTTCGATTTTCCAAGAGAATGAGCGGCTCAACTCCAAATGCTTCACTATACTTGTCCAATAAGAATCTAATAGACTTCACTATATCCTTAAAGAAGCTCTTCCTTCGATCTCCAGGATGAATTTCTATTATACTCGCCGGCTTGCCAAGGAATTCTGATAGAAAGATCAACATATTTGCAAACTTGTCTAACCATCCTTTGTCAGACCATTTCAGTACATCGTGACCCCTGAGAACAGGTTCCGTATGTAGGATATACTTCAATTCTTCAGGAAGAACATTTTCATTTCTTTCGTAAAGATTTAAGATAGCCTCCTTTCCAAGAGGTTTACCGCTCTTGGCAAAATCAGCCGGAACTTCAATGTACTTACACTTCAATTTTTTAGCAAAACTCCATCTTCTAAGTAGTCCACTACGAATTCCCATACGAGTCATTCGGCTTACATTTGGGTACACGTATGAAACAGTTACCATAATTCTTTCACTCTTGTGTTGTGTAGAGTTAGAGTACGAAGAATTTCTAATTTTCTAATTTCTAAACGAGAAGAAAAAATAAAATTCTAAAAAATAAACAGGGTTAGAAAATAGAAATTAGAAAAATAAGTAGACTGCATACATGTTATTAGTGATACCTTCATCCAACATGTGCGTTGTCTATTAAGCCGTGCAAGTAACCTTGATCTCTGCAGAATATTGACCTGAAACAGCTGTAGGACTGATCTTTAAGGTTGCAGCAGCCTTCATTGATTGCTGAGGTTCCAGTGTGCCATATCCATGACCGCCTGAATATTGAACGTCCGACACAACCTCTACTGTAACACTTGAAATTGTCACATTGCCCGTATTTTTTAGATAGAAGTCTATTTGCTTAATTTCACCTGGCTGAAGTTCACCCCAATCCACAGATGTCAAAGGAATTGTGCAAGTTGAATCCTCAAAAGCTTGAACTTCATATTCGCCTGTCGGAGTATTCAGTACTATAACTGTTCCAGGGATCAGCAACTCGTAAACATAGGCTCCAAACACAGCCGAAATTATTCCAATAGAGAAAATCAACCCTATAATTACTATTTTCTTCAAACCACAACACCCACAAAATATAACCATTTGTTATACTTATTCAACTTTTTGGTCAGTGTTGTATGGCATATGTTGAAAATCTAGATAATTTCTAAATTTCTAATTTCTAAGTGGACAAAAAAAATAGAATTTTCTAAAAAAACTAATTTAGAAAATTAGAAAACCATGAGACAATGAACAATCATACTCGGTTGCGAAGCGCCTCTCTTCAGTCTCTCTTTTAGCTTCAATTGTTGGACTTTAGTCGAGTTCTGAGTGTCATGATTTCTGCACACACAAAAATATAAACTTGTTACTCTCCAAATTCAACCGGAAGGTTGATTGAGGAGTAAACGATGGTAATGGAATCTAATGAGTTGTGCGCGCAGCATAGAATTATTCGTACAGTTTCATTTCGAATTTTTTCCAAGGAAAGGTCCTACATTATGAAGCGAAAGGTTAATATTGGGTTCGATGAAGAAAGTAGATGCATCAATAGTGGGGGGAGGGTAGGAGAAGAATGAGCTTCTTTCTGGGTCGTGGAGAACAAGTTGTTAGAGAACAGTCTAATGTGCTTTACCACAACGGCTACAGCAGAATTGGAAATTTGATGTGGGGAAAACTAATTTTAACCAACAAACGATTTATTTTCTTGCAGCAACAACAAGTCAAATCCGGAGGTTTCTTGGGATTCGGCAAGAAAACGGAGATTCAAACAGCCGGCGTGAAAATAAACCTACCGATAGATAATGTGGTAGGAGCTTTAGTCGAAACTCGTACAAGGAAAAAAGGAACATTAAATACACCACCATCCATGTTTAGCAAAGAACAATACCAGATTGTAATGGTTTCATTAGAAACTGAGCAAGGGATGGAAAATCCAGCTTTTGAAGTTTATAACGCACAAGACTGGGCTACTGCAATCCAACGTGGAGTCGGCGGAGAAACCGTTTGAGTCTCGTGTGCAAAAACTGTAAAGCCATCTACAAAGGCAAGATATCACCTTACTCTAGGTTTGTCAAGTGTACTTATTGTGACAGTGTGATAGTTGTTCCAAGCACGGAACACAAGACAGACACAGCAAGACTAGCCAACGAAAAAAGTATCACTTGTAAAGAATTTAGCACTGAACAATTTGAAGCCTTTCTGGTCAAGAAAGGCATAAAGACCTTTGACAAGGTAAGTGGGATTTTGAAGTTTGGAAATCAAGAAGTTGTAGTTGATCAGGATGGAACAATATCTGGACCAGAACCCCTGAGATCACGCGTAGAAAAATGGCTCCACAAATTTATGTCATAGAAGCAATAGTTATTTTGAGAGATGAGTCTTGACAGAAGGACGCCTGACTGAGTGCAATCGGTTGTTGCAGGAAGCGATCAAGAAGTTAAGCGAAGGAGAAGTTGAAAAGGCAATCTCCTCCATAACTGATGCAAGAAACATACTTGAAACGAATCTCTCATTAACTACTATTGGACCAGACGAATATGCTCTAATTCGGCAAATAATTCGTCATATACAGTGTGTAATGTTACACTATTCTGCTTTGGCAAAAAGAGAGCAAACTAACGAAAACAACACTCGGGCACTCACATATCTAGGGTACGCGTTAGGGATCTGTGTGACACTTGATACGCTGCTGTTTCCGTTAGCAGAAAGATATTCAAAGAGGGAGCATGTGAAAAATGAGCTCTTGTGGCTTTCTAAGCTCAATAATATAGTTAGAGAAGATTTGTGCAGATCCACAACCAAAGTAACAAAAGAAATCGAGGGAAAGAAGAAGGCGGGAATAACAGAAAATATTGATCGTTCGATTGCTAAGATAATTGAGTCTGTAAATCCAAACGCCACAGGCATGCGTAAACTTGCTGTAGATTTGGGACGAAAGTTTGAGGCAGGGGACTTCAAACAAGCAAGAAAAATCTTTGAGTTTGTTAGGGACGAAATACAATATGTTTATGATCCTATGGGCCTAGAGGAAATTCAATCTCCAGAAACAACATTGAAGCTACGAGCCGGGGACTGCGAGGATCAAGCGATCCTCCTAAGTTCGCTTCTTTCTGCGATAGGACTTGAGACAGCATTGATATTTGCAGATACAGCCAACGACGGAATTCCCGATCACGTGTATTCTGCGGTATATATTACAGCTGCGCCAGATTATACAAAACCATTCAAAAACAAAGAACTCAACGATGGAAAGAACCTACATGACTGGATTCCACTAGATCCAGCCTCCCAAGATTCAGATTTTGGAGTAATCCCAATCCAAGACATGCAAATAGTGAAACTCATCCAGGTTCCGTCTGGTTCAAAATAGGGTCAAGGTCAATGTATGCATACATCCGCGATTGACCGCAAAGATTATGAATGTTTTACAGAGAGAATATTCCGTGAATCTATTTGGTTCTTGAAGACTTTTTGGTACTCAACGAAGCTATAAGATATCAAAGCCCAGATAAAGTCAATTATTTTGGGGACAAGTTCTACCTATACATTACAAATCAAAGAATGCTAATTTACAGAAGCAAGGGAAAAGTTTTCAAAAAAGACAGAATCATTGCTGAAAAGCTTGAAGCTATCGACAGCTTGAGCTATAACGAGAGAGGTTTACTGAGGAAGAAAGCTCTTCTGCGTGTTCAAACTGAAAACAAGAGAATGTTGTTTGAAGGAAAAATTCCGGTTATTAAAGACATCTGGCAAGAACTTCAAAAGCATACCAAAAAGACATAAGATTTAACTGAACGCTTTCAGCCCAGCCTTTTGCACGCGCAATTTTATGAGTGTGAAAAGCGGATGTTATTGTAGGTTGTCTTAGATGAAGAGAAAATTCGAGGTTGAGTTTGCTGTTGATGATTTGAAAGCGTTTAAGATTGCTGAGAGGTTGTTTGATCAATTCTACAATCATAGAGGTTTCTTTGCGGATTACTCGATGCCTGAATATGTTCTGCCTAGAAACCTAGAAAAGTAGAAAGTTCATTTCTCTAAAGCAACTATGTGCAAGTGACTGATATGAAATTTTGTGACAAATGTGGTTCCTATATGAAGAAGACCAAGAATGGTTTCCTATGCAGAAAATGTGGAAATCTAGTTCGTGCCAAAATACAGACAAAAGATACGAAGATTTCAAACAGTTCTAGTTCAATTTACGTAGTTGATAGTTCAGAAGACGAATACGTGAAAGTCTCTCAGATATGCCCAAAATGTGGAAACAATGAGGCATTTCGATGGTTCTCCGGAGTCTCCGGTGAACATGCAGGAATTAGAAGAGAAAGAACTGTGGAACACTTCAAATGCACGAAATGTTCACACACGTGGAGTAAGACTTCTTGAATGCGCGCTTGGGAACATGTAATGCATGTATTATACTGCACAATCGCTGCGTGTAAAGCTACATGTACAAGAATACACCTGCTTATACAGATTACTTCTTTAGCGCTTAAACTCTTAAACCAATACCTTTATAAGTCTGTAAGCACATAATA
>Ga0209636_10001041_pt1 | contig 27652 bp, 33 predicted proteins | sample DeeMarSWOR152_54_FD_187464 | JGI IMG/M metagenome (GOLD analysis project Ga0209636, IMG submission 187464) | Marine sediment microbial communities from White Oak River estuary, North Carolina - WOR-1-52-54 (SPAdes) (version 2) | ecosystem: Environmental > Aquatic > Marine > Intertidal zone >...
AGAGACTGGTTGCCTGTCTTTTGTAAGGAGCTCTAGACTCCAATTGATGCGGGGTTCTAGAGTCCGTGCTTAAGCCTTCTATAAGTGATGTAGTCCACGTATTCTAGGTGTTCGTTTTCAATTTGACGTTTGATGGTGAATTTTTGTCGCCGCCTTTTGTCCTTTATTTGACTGGTGGTTAAAAGGGAATAGGCGTCACTTCCTGCCCCAGACCCGTAACTGACGATAATTATTCTTTGATGTGGTTTGGCACGGTCTAAAATAGCTGCTAATCCGATGGGTGAAGAACCGGAATAGGTGTTGCCGAATTTGGTGACTTGCAGACCTGGCATGTACTGGTCCTCTTTGAATCCCAGTTCCTGTGCGACTTTAACTGGAAAACCAATGTTTGGCTGGTGGGAAACGAAGTAATTCACGTCGCTGATTTGAAGGTTTAGTTGTTCCATGAGCTTTCTACAAGCCTTCTGAACGTGTTTAAAGTAGGCGGGTTCGCCTGTGAATCTGCCCCCGTGCCTCGGGTATGGTTCCCGATCTCTTCTCCAAAAGTCCGGTGTGTCTGAGGTGCAGGAGTACCAGCCTTCCAACTCGGCGATGACATCGCTCATGCCGAAAATGAAGGCGGAACCACCATAACCTACGAATAAATCCAACTCTCCTCCAAGTTCGTCTCTGGGGGCTGCTTGAGAATTGTCTGCGCCTACAGTCATCGTGTAGGGCGTGTGGGCACCTGGATAATACACCAGCGACGCCGCGTCCTTAAACATGCTTGTAGCGGCCTTACACGCAAACTCTGTGTCGATGGCGTCTACGCTTTGGACACCATCACTTTTTTCCTCCATGCCTAACTTTAGAACTTGGGCTACTTTGGAGGCTATGGGCTTGACGGCGTAAGGGTTAGATTCTGAGCCCACATACACCTTACCAATGAGGGAATGGTCTACTCCCGAATGGATCAAGGCCATTTTTCCAGCTTCAACCGCTGCCGTGACAGCGTCCTCATCCATGAAGGGTACAGACCTTTCCATTGTCCTTTCTTTGATCCGGAATTTTGAGACGTAGACTCCGTATCCAACGATTCCCGGCATGTCGTACTCTTTTTTGGGTTTGATTATTTCGTATTCTTGATAGGGATAGTAGTCGTCTGCGAGGGTGAAGGCCAGGGAAATGGTTGGAACAATGTCGCTTCGCGTTACGGCGTACCTTCTCCTAAACCTTGGAACAACTTCCCCATCCTCAAAACAAGAGAGATCTGTTTCTTCCTCTCTCAGAATATGGTCGGTTAGTCTGCCCGGAACCCTCACTTTTCCGTTATGAAATGAAACAATGCCGTAGACGTAGGGTCCCATCTTGACGAATTTGTTTGTGGGTTCTCCAATGAGGGTGCAAACTTCTAGTTTACCTTTATCGTAAAAGAAGTCGATGTCCTTCATCTTTCCAAAGCTTTTTCTTCCACATTTTCCGCAGTAGTCCTTGCCTCTGAAGTATTCTTTTCCACAAAGGGTACATTGACTGCCTCTAAGTCTGTCTCCGATATAAGAGACTCTCCTTTCAATAGGCTCACTACTCATGTTAATCCCTCCCCAAAATGTGGACGTAGGCTTTTGTTCCGAATCCCACAAATTCTGAGACGCACCCGAATTTAGGCGGGTCTCCGTTCACTTCCACTTGTCTGCTGCCAGCTTCTCCTCTGAGTTGTTTGACGACTTCAAAAATTTGGGCTCCCCCAGTGGCTCCCAAGGGGTTTCCATCAGCCTTGAGACCACCGTTCCTGTTTACGAAGAGTTTTTTTCCATCGATTTCGTAGAAGCCTCGGTATTCCTTGCAGCTGTTGTAAATGTCAAGCCAAGCCTTCCCTCTCTTCGAGAAGCCTAAGTCTTCTAGGGATATCATTTCCAGCAGCGTGGATTGATCGTACAGTTCGGCTAATTGAATGTCGCCTACTTCAATGTCAGCCATTTTGAGGGCGCTTTTCATGGCCATAGTGCTTGCCACAAACCCTGTTCTATCCTCCCGCGATGGAAAGGTGACGTAGTCGGTGGCTGAGGAAGAGCCTAGGACTTGAACGGAAGTGTCTGAGTGGCTCTTGGCAATTTCTGGACTTGCCAAAATTAGAGCTGAGGCTCCGTCAGAAATGGGAGCGAAGTCATAGAGTCCCAGGGACTTGCATGCTTTGGACCGTTCCTTCAAGACTTTGTCTACGCTTATGCCCTGGCGATATTGGGCGTATTCATTTTCTGTTGCATGGTGGTGATTTTTGACGGATATTTGAGCCAAAGCCACGTTGAATTTTTCAAGTTGCTCTCCTGAGATTCCGTATTTCTTGATGTACCCCCTAAGCAGAAGTTCATGATTTGCCTCTGGTGTACATCCGGCATAATAGCTCCACGGGTCTTCTAGAAGCATGAGGTCGTCTCTGATTTTGTCCCAGCGATCGGTCATTTTTTCCACTCCGCCCACAAGGACAATTCCGTATTTTCCTGATTGCACTGCGTGACACGCGTTAAGGAGAGCGGAGCTAAAGGACCTCAGCTTTTCCATGGGGACATGTAACTCTAAAAGCTCGGATAGAAAGCCCTCTTCGATTCCAATTTTGTTTGTAATTTGAAGGAAGTAATCTGAAAAGTAGCAAGCGTCCAAATCTTTCCGCCCCACGCCCGCCGAAGCCAGCGCCTGCAGTCCAGCCTCTTCCACCAGTTTTTCTGGGCCCCTTTCATAATGCTCACCAAACTTTGTTCTGCCAACGCCGATTACAGCCGGGCGTCGCTCTTTCATAAATTCATGGTCCCCTTATCATTCAAAGTCCTATTTTCCCGCAACCTCCTTTTAAAATGTTGCTATATTAAGGAAAATTAAGGGAAACCTCGCTGCATCCAAGATTAATGCTGAATAAGGCGTTTTCATGGAAAGTTTATTTTCTCATGAGGTGGATTATTAACGTTAACAGAGTTTATTGGCCGTGGAGGTTCTCATTATGAACACCATCCATCGTCTTATTGTAACCGTTAAGGAAATTCGGGGTAAATGTCCCGTCTTCAAGGTTGGAGACAGAATCGTTATTGAAGGACCAAAGATAGTTCCAGAGAAAACTGATGCTCTATGCGTTCATGCGTTGGGTTCCATGTTGTCTATGGTCATTGCCTTAGGTAGAGGAATTAGTTTCAAAGAGTTGGGTCTTGCGAAGGAAGAAGGAGACGTTGGCTACGTCCAGTGCCTCGATCCTGGATCTCCCTTCACTCCCGGCGGAACGGTTATCTTTGAGATAAGAAGAGAAGCCACGACATGAAAAACAGCGGGCAAACCTTTTATTGAAAACCCGAGAATACGGTAAAGCATAATCGGTGATGACGTATGTTGATGCCTTCACTCATTGATTTCATGGGAGGAAATTGGTGGCTTAAGATAGGCCAAACTGAGCTACTTTTTACTATAATTTCTTTCATCATAAACCTAATTGTTATGACCATCGTCTTCTATGTGGCAGGCGTTATTGTGGTTGGAAAACGAAAAGCATTGTTCAGCGACGCCTTTGTAATATCTCTCCTAGGAACAATTGTATTGATTATATGCCTTCAGTTCTTCGGATTCGTAGTTGGCGGAGTCCTCTCGCTAATTGTTTGGCTACTTTTAATTAAACATTATTATGAAGCCGGCTGGTTTGGCGCTATCGCCGTTGGAATAATGGCGCTGATCGTATCAGTAGTCATTATATTTGTTATAGCCTTTATCGTAGGGATTTCAATCCTGTTTTTTGCATGGCTACCTTTCCTTTGATTTTTAAGTCATCCCCTTCGGGATAGGTAGGGGCGGCAAAGTGTGAACGAGGCGAAAAGAACAGCGGTGCTTGGTTTAGTTTTTCTGTTGTGTTTGGTCCTTGCGTATGTTGAAAACAGATCTTTTTTCAACTATCTGAGCGATGTTTTTTTAAATCCACCTTTGGCTGTTTTGCTTGTTTTTGTTCACAATGTTTTGGTGGTTTCGCTTATTCTGCTTGGAATGACGTTTTATGTTGGGGTTGTTTTAAACTTCATGCCTAAACGGAAAATCGAGTACGTGGTGCTTCAGCATCCTCGTGTATTTGCCGTTGTATTTACGGCGATGATTATTTTAATAAGTATTCTTAGGGCAAGTATGCTGTTGATTGGTCAGGTGGTCGTGAACACTTTGGTTTTGGTTATTCTCTTAAGCACTCCGAATGCGATTATTGAGGGATACGGAATATTCCAGACCATAGAGAAAACTTTGAGGAGAAAAATGACCTTGAAAGACCTTGCAGTTATCTACTCAATTTTCTTTGTGGCTGCGGTTATAGAGGTGGGATACGTTCAGCTTCTGCTACTGATATCTTAGAAGCGAAAAATCATATCAAACATTGAACTTTTAAGCAACTGTTTCACCTAACTATCATGACCTTTGCTGGAGGCAAATCCCGTGAAAACGGCGATAGTGGTTGTTGACATGATAAACGACTTTGTGACCGGTACCCTAAAATGTGAAAGCGCTGCCAAAATCATTCCCAACATTCAACGCCTCCTCGACTTTGCTCGAAAAAAGAAGATACCCGTCATTTATACCAATGATGCCCATCTGCCAGGCATTGATGAAGAGTTTGAAATCTGGCCGCAACACGCCTTGGTTGGCACGAAGGGGGCAGAGGTCATTGAAGAGTTAAAACCTGTGAACGGTGACTACGTTCTTCAGAAGCGCAGATACAGCGCCTTTTTTGGAACCTCCTTGGATTTGCTTTTACGGGAACTCAAGGTTGACACGCTGGTGCTCGTTGGTTTGGTCACTAATGTGTGTATTCAGAATACCGCGGGTGATGCTTTCTTTCGGGGATACTGTGTCATTGTTCCGGAAGATTGTGTAGAAGCCGTTGACGAAGAGGCTCAAAAAGCTGGGATTGGATATATGAAAACAATTTATGGATGTAAAATCATTAATGTAGACGAATTGATGAAAAGAGAACTGGTTTAGGGGTGAAGATGCCATGGGTCTTTTCCATGTTGCAACTGATGAAGAAATCAGGAGGGGTGAAACCACCGACATTTACTTCTCTAGAACCAAGCAGGTTATTGAAGCGAAAAAACTGGATAGGCTTAGGGCGTTGGCTGAGGTTACGCTTGGTAAGCTTCCAAGTGGGTGGCCTTGGGGAATCCTCTGTGGAATCGAGGAGGAAGCCCGCCTGTTTGAAGGATGCCCGGTGGACGTTTATGCCATGGCGGAGGGAAGCGTTTTCTACTACATTGATCATAGGGGCGTGAGAGAGCCGGTCATGTTTATTGACGGTCCCTATGGGGAATATTGTGTTCTGGAAACTCCTATGCTCGGTTTGATTTGTCAGGCGTCTGGAGCGGCGACGCGGGCTGCGAGGATAAAGAAGGTTGCTGGCGAAAAAACTGTCATAGCTTTTGGAATCCGCCGAATGCACCCAACCTTGTCTCCGATGCTTGACCGAGCCGCATATATCGGCGGTTTTGACGGTGTTTCCAGTTTGAAGGGAGCTGAAACTATTGGAGAGAAGCCTATAGGGACGATGCCCCATGCGCTCATCATTGCGTTTGGGAATCAGGTGAAGGCTTGGAAGGCTTTTGATGAGGTTGTTTCGCCGGATGTTCCGAGAGTGGCTTTGGTGGACACTTATTTTGACGAGAAGGCTGAGTCGATAATGGCTGCTGAAGCTTTGAAAGACCGTCTTTATGGTGTGCGACTGGACACTCCTGGGTCAAGGAAGGGAAACTTCGCTGAAATTATTCGGGAGGTTCGTTGGGAACTGGATGTAAGGGGTTATCAACACGTCAAGATTTTCGTTTCCGGAGGTCTCAACGAGGAAACGGTTAAGATTTTGAGCGAAGCTGGGGCTGAGGGCTTCGGAGTTGGCACTTCTGTTAGTAACGCGCCAACAGTGGATTTTGCTATGGACATTATAGAGCTTGAAGGGAAACTGGTGGCTAAACGGGGTAAGTTGGGTGGGAAAAAGCAGGTTTGGAGGTGTCCCGAATGTCTGGTGGACACTGTGTTGCCTTTCAAGGCTTCTCAACCGAAGTGTCCAGAATGCGGAGGCAAAACCCAGCCAATGCTGAAGCCTTTGGTAGAAAAGGGAAAGATAGTGGCGAAACTTCCAAAACCCAGAGAAATCCGCCAATACGTGTTAGAACAGGTTAAGAAACTTTCCATTTGAGAATTCTGAAAAAAATATTGTTTTCAACATTCTTCTGTTATTAGGATCCAAATATGGCTAGATCTAGTGTTCGAAAAACCGCTCAGTCATGTAGAAATTTTCGGTCTAAGGTTTTTTCCTTTATTTTCTTCTCGATTTTGTTAATTAGCCGACGATGCCAGACCCATCGTCTGGGCTTGCGATACCAAACCATGTGCGCGCTTTTTCTCTGGAAACATATAAGAGTTATCTGTTATTCTGTTTCGGAATAATATCTGATCTTTTCAAAAAAGATTTTTCATTTTAATCATAAATTAATCGCACTACACATTAACATGGATATCAACTGAACCCCAAAATCGTCAATTTACAAGTCCTGAAGATACAGCCCCTCTCCCCCTACCTTAGAGAGACCGAGAAAATCAAAAGTGTTTTAATTCTTTAAGCACCAATTAACTAAATCTAGCGTGGTGTTCTCTATGGTTGAGGAGAAATTTGAAGATATAATATATGATAAGGCTGATGGAATCGCTTGGATAACCATCAACAGACCTGAAAAATACAATGGCTTCAGAACAAAAACAATCGAAGAAATGACCAAGACCGTCAAGGATGCAGATAAAGACCCCAACATCCGAGTTATCGTCATCACCGGCGCAGGCGACAAAGCCTTCTGTTCAGGCGCAGACGTAGACGAATTCGCTAAAGAAATTTTCCCAAACCCTGCAAAAGCCAGAATCTACCTCGAAAAATTCATCGGTCTACGAGACGCAATAACCGGAGCTGGCAAACCCGTCATCGCCGCTGTTAACGGTTACTGCATCGCAGGTGGACATGAGATTCACTTATGGTGCGACATTACTATCGCCTCAGAAAACGCAAAAATAGGTCAAGGAGGCGTCAAAGTTGGCAGCGCACCCATCTTCGGTGGATCACAGCTTTTCGCAAAAAACGTAGGCGAAAAACGGGCGAGATACCAAATGTACACCGCTGAACTTTACACGGCTAAGGAAGCGGAACAGATGGGTTTGGTTAACAAGGTTGTTCCGCTGGAAAAGTTGAGGGAAACCGTTGTTGAGGTTGCTAGAAAGATTATGGCTAACAGTCCCCAATCCATAAGATTCGTTAAAGCATGGTCAAATTTTACATCTCAGCTTGAACGTGTCACCTACGAGTTGGCGAAAGAAGCCCTTATCCACGTTTGGTACACCGATGAAGCAAGAGAAGGCATCAAAGCATTCCTGGAGAAAAGAAAACCAGAATGGGACAAATACAAACTTGTCTAAGAAACTAACCTATTCCTTCTTTTTTACATAAACCGTCTTAACCTTGTCTCCCTCAAGCTCATAACACCTTCTACATTCTTCGTCCAATTCGTCAAGCGTTACGGGTTCAAGACGGACCTCATAGCCCAAAGATTCGTACAACTCAACAATCTCGCTTAATCTTGGCTCTCCAATGGTAGTCTGCTTAACCCACCCCTTTTTCTCCATTTCCTTCTCCCTAAACCTCTTTCTCCCAGCTATTACGCGTCTTTTCTCTCCTTTTCGTAGAGGTCCTTGGCGAAGAGGCCGGCGCCTATGGCTCCAGCAATTATGGGATCAAGTTTCTTTTTCATGGGTAAAGCCTTGATTCCGATTATGTCCTCCAACCTCTTCACGATGCCAACGTTCTTTGAGATTCCACCAGTGATAACAAAGTCCTTTTCCACCCCAACTCTCCTCAACAATTCTGCGATTCGATTAGCCATCGCCGAACAGTAGGCAGCCAAAACCATTTCTTTAGGCCATCCTTTGCGCAGTAACCCTAGGGCTTCGGATTTGGCAAAGACGACACAGGTGCTGCTCACGGGTTCAGGTTCTTTCTCTACCCTCAGGGACATGGGGCCAACCTCCTCGATGGGCACAGACAAGAGGTCAGCGATGACTTCTATTCCTCGGCCTGTGCCCGCCGCACATTTGTCGTTCATAAGAAAAGCCGTAACCTTACCATTCTCGTCGCAGCGAATTGCCTTACAGTCCTGACCACCCATATCCAGTATGGTTCTCACCGTGGAGCCCCAGATGTAGTTGGCACCCCGAGCGTGACAGGTGATTTCCGTAATTGCTTTGTTGGCGAAGGGAACGTTCACTCTCCCATAGCCCGTGCCCACAACATGTTGAATATCGTCTAGTTTCATTCCAGTTCCTTCTAACGCCCAGTTCATGGCTTTGTTGGCGCTGTCTGGACTGCTCGCCCCTGTTCGCATTATGCTGTAGGCATAAAGTGTACCGTCGACCATGATAGCCGCCTTGGAACTCACCGCCCCCACATCAACTCCAGCCGTGACGACCTCTGCCCTAGTCCAGTCTTTGCCGGGCACAGTTCGCCTATATTCAGGCCATCTCCAATATTCCTTCTTCATTTTCCACTTCCTCCACCTTTCTGTGACGCTAAGGCGGCTCCCAAGGCACCAACGAATTCTGGCTCTTCTGGCACAAGCAACTCAACTCCTAAGGTTTTCTTTAAGGAACTGACAAATCCAACGTTTTTGGCGACTCCGCCCACTAGAACAACATCCCTCTGTATTCCCAATCTGCGTGCCAAGGATGTGATCCTGTTGGCTATGGAGTAGTGTATGGCCCGGGCGATGTCTGCCTTTGAAGCTTTTTCATGGATCAGCGACACCACTTCAGATTCGGCGAAAATGGTGCATTGGGCGTTCATCGAAATGGTCTTCTCTGCTTTTAGTGATAGGGGGCCTATTTCCTCCAACTTTACCTCCAACGCCCTTGCCATGGCTTCAATGAAGGTGCCGGAGCCAGCGGCGCATTTTTCATTTATAGCGAAGTCAATCATCCTCCCTTTTTCATTGCACCTGACTGCCCGACTTGTTTCGGCACCCACGTCTATCACCGTTCTCGCCGAAGGATAGAGAAAGTTTCCTCCTAGGGCGTCGGCTCCCACCACACTGATCTCGCTGTTGGCGTATGGAGCTGAATCCTTTCCAGCGCCAGTTGCCACGATATGGGCGGTGTCACCACGTGATAAACCGGCTTTCCGTAACACGTCGTTGAATACATTTTCTGCGGCAATTTTTTGGTCGAATCCGCTTGGGGCTATGTCCTTCGCTAAGATTTTGCCGTGCTTCAAGACTAGCGCTTTTACGTTTTTGGAGCCCATGTCGATTCCTGCAGTTATCGTTTTTATCAACCCCTATTTTGCCCTAGATTTTCCGAGGAGGAACATTTCTGAGCTAGGTTATTTTTCGTTATATCTATGTTTGAACCTCCAGAGTTTTAGTTATGATAAATCGGTCAAATAAGCGAAGCGGATGATCAGTTCTGGGCGACTTCGTAGCTCTAGCGGTGTCTTCTTTTTGGATTCGAACAAACTGTGAGGGAATCGAAATGGATTCTTGGTCATTTCCCCTTGAACTTAGGTTTTCTTTTCTCTAGGAAGGCCGATGTTCCCTCGCTATAGTCTTCTGTTGAGCCTAGAATGCCGAAAGCCTCAGATTCGTGTGTTAGTCCGATTCTTAGATTTGTTTCTGTGCTGTTGTCTATTAGCTGTTTAGCCACTTTGATGGCTACAGGAGGCTTGTTGATGAGTTCTTTGGCAAGTTCTTCGACGGCTGATTTTAGCTGGTCAGCTGGCACAACCGCGTTCACCAACCCAACTCGTTCAGCAGTCTTTGCATCAATCATCTTACCCGTAAAGATCAATTCCTTTGCCAGAGCTTTTCCAACAAATCTTGGAAGACGTTGGGTTCCTCCCCAACCTGGAATCAATCCTATGTTTATTTCAGGTTGCCCCAACCTCGCGTTTTCCGAGGCTATTCTAAAGTCGCAGGCCATGGCTAATTCGAGACCGCCGCCAAGAGCGTAACCATTTATGGCGGCAATCACCGGTTTCTCCAAGTCTTCCACTTCGTTCATCATTTGTTGCCCGCGCTGAGAACTTCTCCTCATGTCTAGCGGGGTTCTACCCTTCATTCCGCTGATGTCGGCGCCTGCCGAAAAGGCTCGATCTCCGGCGCCGGTAATGACGACTACCTTTATGTTTTCATCTTTTCTAATATCGTCTAGTGTTGATAGGATTTCTAGGGTGGTTTCTTGGTTCATGGCGTTGAGGGCTTTTGGACGGTTGATTGTGATTGTTGCTACTCCATTCTTCTTTTCGTAAAGAATATTTTTTAATTCCATCTCGATACCTCCTCGCTAGATTGTTCTATTTCTTTTTTGTCCAGTCGTAAAAGCCTTTTCCAGTTTTCCTCCCCAGCAAACCAGCCTTCACCATCTGCCTCAACAGTGGGCAGGGTCTGTATTTCGGGTCTCCGATTTCGTTTTGAAAAACTCCTGTTATAGATAGGACGGTGTCTAGGCCAAGATAGTCTAGCAAAGTGAAGGGTCCCATGGGCCAGTTTAACCCCAACTTTATGGCTTTATCAATGTCCTTCGGTTCTGCAATGCCTTCCCAGACAAGATACATTGCCTCGTTTAAGGCTGGAATCAAGACTCTAGTTACAACGAAGCCAGGAGCATCTTTGTTTACCACAACCGGTTCCTTACCCATCCTTTTCGTAACCTCGACTATGGTATTGATGGTTTCGTCAGAGGTTTTTACTCCTCGAATGATTTCTATTAGTTGCATCAATTGTGGCGGGTTGAAAAAGTGCATGCCACAGAATTGTTCCGGTCTGCGGGTGGCGGATGCGAGTTCCGTGATGCTGATGGATGAAGTGTTCGAACCTATGATTGCGTCCTCTCGAGCAAATTTTTCTACTTCTCTATACATGTTTTTCTTGAGTTCAACATTCTCTGGAACCGCTTCGATTATGAGGTCCGCATTTGTTACTGCTTCTTTTAGGTCCAGCGTTGGGTGAATTCTCTTTACGGTTTCGTCGACTTCTTTCTCAGAGATCTTTTCCTTCTTTAGGAAGCTTTGTAGACTGTTGTTTATCATTGTCATTCCTTTGTCTAGAAACTCTTGCTTCACATCTCTTAGACTAACATCATATTTCGCAGCTTGAGCTGCAACTTGAGCAATTCCGTGACCCATTAGTCCAGCTCCTAAGACGGTTACCTTCTTTACTTCCATTACAAACACCTCGTTTTCTTTCATAGATGATGAAGGAGATATATAACTTCTGACTGCCAACTTGATCCAACGATTACCAGAACAGGGCTGAACAGCTTCTGATGATCCACATGCGCCTGCAAGGGTGAGGAAGTAAACAATTTAAACGCTTGTAAGACCTTCTCTATGGATGCGAAAAATAGGGATGGACAAACATGGTAATGTTGAACATGGGGGAAATTCTGAAGGTACATGCAATGAAGCATCCTAGGAAAATGGCGCTTAAAGACCGGCGTGGAAAAACATTGACGTACCTCGAATTAGAGGCGAGGACGAACAGACTGGGAAGATTCTGCATAGGAAATTGAGAGAAAAATATTCCCAACTACTGTGAATTAGAAAGGTAGGCAAATTCAGGTCTTGGGAAATGGTCTCTGAAGCCACTTGCTTTTCGGCGGATTTCTTATAGCATGGTATACGTTTTCTAAGTCGTCTATGTAGTCCATGAATCTGTAGTCTCTCCTGCTTTTGTACTTGAGACCCAATTTCACGTGTAACTCCTTCAAAATCGATTGCTCAATCATGTGGGCTCCGGAATGAAAAAACTCGTTTAGGCCTTCCATGAAGGTTTCCAATTTTTCTGGAATCTCTTCTCGTTTCAAGGAATACTTGTTTTCTAAAAACTGGTAAATGATGTGGGTTGCTGTCTCTCGGAAGATCTGTTTCAGATTTTCATCTATGGTTTGCAATATGAGTTTCTTGAATTCTTCTTTAGTATCTGCGCTCACAGAGTAGTCATCCTGTTGTATTTTATACATTATTCTAATGCAACCTTTAACAATTCACGATTTGTCCGAATCTGAATACGTCGGTTATGAACAATACACATTCAAGATTCATACAGATTAAATATGATGTAACCCAGAAACCTTCACTTGCAAGGTAACGTGACGCGTTAGAAGTTATCGGGGTGACTAACGATTTCACATAATGGAAGGCTGGAACGACAGAAGGCAGAAGAAGAACTGGAGAGGTATCGGCGTATAGTTGAGAGCCTTCCTGATGGAGTATTCCTGTTTGACCTCGAGGGAAACGTTACTTCTGTGAACAACGTCGTTTTGAGCTATGGGTACAAAAAAGAGGATGTCATTGGGAAGAGCCTACTAGAGTTTATTCCAGAAAAACACTGGCAGATGATAAGTGAGCATGTAGCGGATCTAGCAGAGGGAAAATCCACTCAAGGGGAAGTTGAACTCAACACCAAAAAAGGCACAGTGATAGCGGAGTTCAGAAGCAGTCCCTTAAAAAAACGGGGAAAAATTGTCGGTTTCCAGAGTATTGTAAGGGACATCACAGAGAGAAAGAAAGCTGAAAAGGCATTAGAAGAAAGTGAACAGAAACTTAGAGATTTTGTTGACACTTCTCCTGATGCTATTGTTTGGATTGACACAACAGGCGAGATAACGTTAGTTAACAGAAAAGTGTTGGAGGTAACAGGATTTCCGGAGAAACATTTCATTGGAAGAAACTTCATGGACGTAAAGGCAGTAACACAGAAATCAAAAATGAAGATATTGGAAAAATTAATGGAGAGACTTGAGGGAGTAGATATACCCCCGTATGAGGTAGAAGTTGTCACAAAGAATGGAGAAGTTCTCCCATTCGAACTCAGCGCTTCTCCCATTTTCGAAGAAGACAAAATTGTTGGCATACAATCGATTTGGAGAGATTTAAGGGAAAGAAAGAGAGCAGAGGAGCAGCTTCGGGAGTCAGAGGAAAGGCTTAGGCAGTTGATAGAATTTGCTCCTGATGCTATCTACATAAATGATCTCGATGGCAATTTTGTTGATGGAAATAAACAAGCAGAAAACATGATTGGCTACAAGAAAGAAGAATTAATTGGAAAGAGCATGCTGGAAGTAGGGCTTGTTTCAGAGAAATCCTTGCTAAAGATTATGGAAGACATTGAAAAGAACCTGCGCGGACAGATAAGTGGACCAACCGAGTTTGAGTTGATAAGAAAAGACGGAAGTACGGTTGTTGTTGAAGCATCCAGTATTCCAGTGAAAAAGGAGGGAAAGACTGAGGTTATAGGTATTGCAAGAGATATTACCGAAAGAAAGAAGATGGAAGAGAAGCTCAGGGAATCTGAGGAAAGATTTAGGAACTTGTATGAAAGCATACAAGACCCCGTGAGCATCTACGTTGGAAGAGAAGGCCATCTCATAGAATACAACAAAGCATTCAAAAAATTGTCCGGATACACCGATGAAGAACTGAAGGACAAAATTTTCTTGGATTTTGTCCACCCTGATGATCATGCCTTGGTTCTAGAAAGATACGGAAAAAAATATTCAGAAGATGAACTTCCCCTCGTATACGAAATAAGAGCAGTGAACAAAAAAGGAGAAATTATTCCCCTAGAAATCAGCGTGAGCACGTATAGAAAGAAGGGCAGAGTCATCGGCATAGAGGTCATACACAGAGACATCACAAACCGCAAACAGATAGAAGATAAGCTCAGGGAATCTGAGGAAAGGCTTAGGAACTTGTATGAAAGTATACCAGATGCCTTGGCAGTTTACGTTGGAAAAGGAGGGTATCTCATAGACTACAACAAGGTATTCAAGAAACGGTATGGATACACTGATGAAGAGCTGAAGGACAAAATTTTCTTGGATTTTGTCCACCCTGACTGTCATGCCATGCTTATAGAAGAATATAGAAGAAAACATTCAGAAGAGGAACTTCCCTTTATATGCGAAATAGACGGAGTAACCAAAAAGGGAGAAAGCATCCCCCTCGAAATCAGTGCGGGTCCGTATAGAAAGAAGGGCAGAGTCATCGGCATAGAGGTCATACACAGAGACATCAAAGAAAGAAAGGCGATGGAAAGGAAACTGCAGGAATACACGGAGCACCTAGAAGAGATGGTGGACGAAAGAACTAGGGAGTTGAAGAAGTCACAGGACCGCCTTATCAAGTCTGAGAGACTGGCTGCCATTGGAGAACTAGCCACCATGGTTGGACACGACTTAAGAAACCCCCTAGCATCTCTACAAAACGCGTCTTATTATCTGAAAATGAAACTGGGAGCTTCTAAAGATGAAAAAATGAAAAAGATGTTTGAAATCATAGACAAGGAAATCAAATACGCAAACAACATCATAAAAGACCTTCTAGACTTTTCAAGGGTCAAGAAACCTGCCCTTAAGAAAGTAGACCTTATTTCATCAATCCAAGACGCTATAGCTCAACTTAAGTTTCCTGAAAACGTAACACTCACCACAAAATTCAGCGAAGTCCCAGCAATAGAAGCTGATCCAGACCAACTGCGAAGAATCTTTCAAAACATAACTTTAAACGGAGCGCAAGCCATGCCAGACGGTGGCGAATTAACCGTTTCAACAAGAAAAAACGGCAATTTCGTTGAGGCTGCATTCACAGATACCGGGGTCGGCATACCCGAGGAGAACATGGAGAAGCTCTTCACACCACTCTTCACAACCAAGGCCCAAGGCGTTGGCCTAGGCTTATCCATCTGCAAAAACCTCGTAGAAGCGCATAATGGAAGGATAGAAATGAAGAGCAAAGTTGGCAAAGGAACAACCTTCACCGTAAAGTTGCCCATTCATCAAAACAAAGGAGGTGAGAAGCAAACATGAAAAAGGCAAGTATTTTGATTGTTGACGACAACGAAGGTATTCTGGAAACCTTGAGCGCCATCCTTGAAGAGAAAGGATATCGCACAGATACAGCTAAAAACGGTAGAGAAGCCATAGAAAAGTCGAAGATGACCTTCTATAACTTGGCACTGTTAGATATCAAGCTACCAGACATAGAAGGCACAAAATTGTTAACAGAAATCGGAGAAACTACCCCAAGAATGGTCAAAATAATGGTCACCGGATACGCCTCCTTAGAAAATGCCGTTGAAGCCCTGAACCTAGGCGCAGACGCCTACATCATGAAACCAGTGGATCCCGAAAACTTACTGAAGATAGTAAACGAAAAACTGACGGAACAGAAAAAAACAGAGAAAATGACAGAGGGAAAAGTGACGGAATGGATCAAAACACGAGCACGCAAACTCGAAAAAGAAAGGCAATAGAAACTGGAAATGCAAGGTTCAACAGTAAACTCGAGCAAGGAACATTCAAACTTCGTGAAAGCCAAAAAAAGGTGGTGATTTGAATGAGCGAGAAGAGAGAGAAACTCAACAAGGTGATTGTAAACACCGTAGATGAGGAACTGAAAAGAATTTTCGGTGAAACAACACCCCTTCGTAATCTACGGCTACCTAAAGAGCAATCTTTCATTAAAGCGAGAAAAGATTTCGGAAAAAATAGGATTGTTTTCTCAAGGCCTTGACAAATTCTTTGGTTCAGGAGCCTATGTGCTAGAGAAAACGATTCTAACGAATTTATACTCCAGTTTTGGGTTCAATTTTGAAGAAAAGAAAGGTTACCCTTTGTAGACTACGTAACTGAACTGAAGAATCGACTTTCGACCAACAATAGCAAACTCTCTTAATGATCATTCCAAGCTCCAAACTTTCTGTTTATTTTGGCTTTTCCCACTTTGCGTGTATATGCGCGTGTGCATTTGCGTATTTGGAAAGTGGTATACCGCACGCCGTTACGCGATTAGGGACATATTAGGCGTTGATAAGAAGTCGCCACTCTTTGCATCTAGTCCTTTTGAAGTTCAGAAAGAATTTTTTCAAAGTGATCCAGCGATTCTGGGTTCATTAGGGCATCTCTATTTAGAACTGGCCTGCCATGTATTATGTTCGTGACTGCGATTTCAACTTTTTTCATGCTGAAGGTGTAAGGAACATCCGGCACTTCGATGATTAAAGCTGGGACATGCCGGGGGGAAGCATTTTCGCGCAGGGTTTTTCTTATTTTATTTTTTAAATCGTCTGTTAAACTATGTCCCGGAGCAAGTTTAACAAAGAGGACAACGCGCTGATCTCCTTTCCAACTCTGCCCTATGGCCACGCTATCAGCAATTTCTTCCAATTTTTCCACCACATTATATATTTCAGCTGTGCCTATGCGCACTCCGGAAGGCTTTAGAACGGCGTCGGAACGACCGAAGAAAGTTATTCCACCTGTGTCGCTGTGAATCGTGATATAGTCGCCATGCCTCCACACATTCTTGTCGGGGTAAACGGTAAAGTAAGCTCCTTTGTACCTTTCATTGTTTGGATCGTTCCAGAAATAAAGTGGCATCGAAGGAGAAGGAGCTTCGCAGACAAGTTCTCCTTGTTGATCAACCATTGGATTTCCCTTCTCGTCGTATGCCTTCACTTTCATTCCTAAAGCCGGAGCCTGTAGTTCACCGGCATATACTGGCAAGGTGGGACTTCCAGCAGCAAAACAGCCGTTGATGTCTGTGCCGCCCGAAATAGAATTGAAATGCAAGTTTTTTTTGATTTCTTGGTAAACATACTCGAATCCTTCAGCTGAAAGAGCTGAACCAGTTTGGGATATTTCTCGTAACGATGACAAATCGTAGTCTGTTCCAGGCGTAATTCCTTGGCTTCGGAGATAATTGATGTAAGTTGCACTGCAACCGAAAATGGTTATTTTTTCGTCTTGGATTAGCTTCCACATGGCATTTGGATCAGGATAATTGGGATTGCCATCGTATAACACTATAGTAGCTCCCACCGCTAAAGAGCTTAGCAACCAATTCCACATCATCCAACTACAACTTGTTATGTACATGATCGTATCTTCTCGTTTCAAATCCGTGTGAAGCATAAGCTCCTTTAGGTGATTGATAAGGACTCCAGCGCCTTGCACCATGCACTTTGGCTTACCGGTTGTTCCTGAGGAAAACATGATAAGTACAGGATGATCAAACGGTAATTGTTCAAATTGAATTTCCGGTTGTTTTTCCGGAGACAGAAAATCATCGTAATGTACAGAGTTAGGAATACTGCTAATGTCAGGTTTAGCTTCAACATATGAAGCTACGATCACTTTTTCCAGCGAGGGGATTCCTTTGGCAACTTTTTCACCTTTACTTAAAATATCGAAAGTCTTGCTTTTGTAGAAATATCCGTCAGCCGTAAACAAAACTTTCGGTTCAACTTGACCAAGACGATCCAGTGCCGCTTGTGTCCCGAGCTCAGCACCACAAGAAGCCCATGTAGCACCGATGCTGGTGGCGGCAAGCATGGCAATAGCAGTCTCTATTAAATTGGGCATATAGGCACATACTCGGTCTCCCGGGGCGACTCCTATCTTGCGTAGCGATTTGGCCAGACGCGCCACAGAGTTGTATACTTCTGTGTAGGTCATTCTGGCTGATTTCTGGGTTTCTCCTCTAAATATGAAAGCTGCATGGGCGTCTCTGTATCTCAGGAGGTTCTCGGCGAAATTCAATCTTGCGCCTATAAACCACCTTGCGCCAGGAAACTTGCTTAGGTCATCGACCACCTTATCGTATCCACGGGAAGCTTTGATTCCTCCAAATTCCCACATGGCTGCCCAAAAATCCGGTATCTTTCCAGTCGACCAGCTGTACAGTTGGCCATAAGAGCTAATTTCAAGACCGTATTTTCTATTGACAAAGTCGATAAAGCGGGTCGTGTTGGCCTGTTTTACGCGTTCTTCAGAAGGTTGCCAGAGCAATTTTCCCATTAATTCACTTCCTTCACGTTTTCTAATCCGCCACTTCGTGGGAATCTTAGGTTAGACCTAAATTCGCCTAAAAAACTTTTTCCAGCTTTTCTCATTTCTCGTAGGGCTCGTGTATAACCTGTTTCACTTTCTTGGTGATTTTTGGTCCCAGACCGTGAACGTCTTTTGACCACCGATCTACGTTTATTAGGGCGTTTAGGGGCGCTTGGTAGGATTTTAGGAGGGCTATGGCTTTTTCTCTGCCTATGTTTGGGAGGCTGGCTAAAAAGAATATCTGTGCTTCAGCTAGTGTTTCAAGTTTCTTTACCGGATGCACAACCGGAATTCTTTTTTCAACGATTTGTTCCTGTTTTGCAGCGGTGTAGAGGAAATCTATTGTTTCTTTGTAGCTGTTTGTGTGGATCATGTAGATTCCTTGTTTGGCGAGGGCGAACATGGCTCCCCAGACCGAGGATGGCTGGATCTTGCTGAATTTGTAGATGATAGGCATGTAACCTTCTATAATCATGAAAGGCTTAGCGTAGACTTCTTTCAATTTGAACAACTGCTCGAAGAGATAACGCCTAGTAAGCGTGTAAACGAAATCATGAACGGTTTTTCTTTCAAAGGCACATAGGTCCGAGATGATATAGTCACCTTTCTCAAGGACTTGTATGCTGATTTCGGCGCCGTGTTCCTTTAGTCCCTTGATGATTTTTGGAGCCGTACTTGCTTCACGGCTATCCACGATGATGGTGGGTTGTTCTGCTTTTCCTGTTTCTTTAATATAGGGTATGAGGGTTTCAGTTCCAGACATGCTGTTTCCGCCCAAGTTTAATTAATTGAGTGTTACTAAATAAGTAGACTGCGTAGACTGCTTTAATCCCTGTTTTTTCATTTCAAATATTTCTTAAACCAGTCTAACGTTAGTTCAACAGCTCTCATTCTGTGGATAGAATTCGTAAGCCTGTGGTCTGCCCCCTCAATTATATGGATGCCCTTCGGCTCCTTTGCATTTTCGTACAGAACTTCAGCATGAGACAAAGGCACTTGTTCATCTAGGCTGCCGTGAACAATCAAAATAGGGCAATGGACCTCTTTCACAGCCTTAACCACATCATACTTGCTAACATCCCGTCTAAGCTTCTCCAAACCTTCGATTATTTCCCCTCGAAACAACTCATCCAGATGGCAAGGAGTAGCCCAAGTCACCAAGGCTTCGATTCTTCTATCCTTTGCAGCCACCAATATTGAGACGGTTCCGCCCAAACTGCTTCCCATCACTCCTATGCTTCCGTAACCTTGTTCTTGAACAAAATTCAAAGCAGATTCCAAGTCTTCTATTCTTCCAGTTAGCGAAGTGTCTTCAAACAGGTCCCCACTTTCTCCGCAACCCCTAAAATCAAACCTCAAAACCGCGAAGCCTTCCCCACAAAACCTACGGCCAACCTTAACGTATTTTTCGCTGTCCTTGTTGCTCATCAAACCGTGACAAGTAACAACGCAGGTTGAGGCTCCCTCGCTAGGCGAGTGAAGCACACCCGCCAAATCATGTTCACCAAATTTAACATTTTTCTCCTTCATGGCATCAGTTTACGTCCTCATGGATTTAAGAATGTTCTCTGAGATAGGAGAAAGGGCTAAGAGCGTTAACATTATTTGTGACGCAAAGACACAAAACTTGGAAGGGTTTTTTGTGGTCCTCTGAATTTTCCGAAAAAATACTGTTTTCAACATAGCACTGTTATTAGGATCCAAATATGATCAAGCCTGGTGTTCGAAAAACCGCTTAACTGTATGGAAATCGGTTTAACAGAATTTGCGGCTAGAAAAGTATCGAAAACGGTGGAAAATCCGTTGAAAACCTTGGTTCTCTAGAGTAGGGGGAGGGGTGGCTGTACCGTCTAAACATTGTTTGTGACACGAATCACGCAATGTAGGGCTTGTGCAAAATTGTGTTAAAAAATGGAGGGAGATGGAGGTTCTTCGTTTAGTACTTGTAGAAGCCTTTCCCTGTCTTGCTTCCCAATTCGCCTTTTTTGACCATTTCCTCCAAGAGGGGGCTTGGCTTGTAGAACGGTCCATACTTCTTTTCGTACTCTTTCAACTTTGAAAGCATGACGTCTATACCTATGGTGTCAGCAAGCTCCAGAGGACCTATGGGCGCATTAAAGCCCAGCTTCATCGTCTTGTCAATGTCTTCCACAGTAGCTACATCGTTTCTTATTAGCTCAGCTGCCACATTAACCGACACGTAAATTTGAGTCATTGAATCAAATTTCTCAGATTTACTCAAATCTATTTCGGGCATAACCCACTGTCCTTTTCCAGGATACGTGTAGAAGCCTTTTCCCGTCTTATATCCAAACTCGCCTTTCTCAAGTTTCTCCAGCATAAGTGGGCACGCTTCGAACAAGGGTTCTCTCTCATCCATAAACTTCAACACGTGACCTCCAACATCTAATCCAGTGTAATCCATCAACGCAAAGGTACCCATTGGCATCCCTGCCTTCTGAATCATCGCAGCATCCACTTCCTCAATCGTGTATTCTCCATTGTGCACCATCCAACAAACAAGGTTACTCCCCGCAATCCCCATTCTGTTAGCTATGAAACCTGGAACATCCTTCTTGCAGACAACCGCTTCCTTGCCAAACTTATGGGACAACTCAACCGTAACGTTTGTTGTTTCCTCACTGGTTTTTTCACCATTAACTACCTCAACTAGACGCATCAGTTGCGGTGGGTTGAAGAAATGCATGCCAACAACCTTTTCAGGCCGCTTCGTCGCTTCAGCTATCTCACTTATTACAAGTGCACTCGTATTTGTAGCAAGAATAGCATGCTTTGGGGCGTATTCATCGATTTCCTTGAATATTTGCAGTTTAAGCTTAAGGATTTCAGGAGCTGCTTCTATTACGTAGTCAACGTCTTTCACGGCGTCTTTGAGCGGCACAACGGTCTTAATCCTCTCGGCGGATTTTTTGGCGTCATCCTCGGTTATCCGCCCTTTCTGGGCAAGCTTGCCTAGGCTCCACTTTATTCTTTCCATAGCTCCAGCCAGAAATTCATCCTTTATGTCTCTCATGTTTACTTCGAAACCAGCCATCGCCGCTACTTGCGCTATGCCGTGACCCATGGCACCGGCGCCGAGAACAGCGATTTTCTTAATCTCCATTTCATGACCTCCTTCTACAATTTTAGACGTGAGAAAGCAAGAGTATAGATGCTCATACACAAAAATCTTTCCCATCTGTCTCCAGCGTTTTCCATGTCTAATTCTAGGGCAAGTAGTCTACATGGCAAAAATTAAATGTTCTTTCCACCCTAAAGTCTGCTAGAAAAGACTAGTTAACTTGGCGAGGCGAAAAATTGGATTTGACATTTCTGGTGGATTATACACCTTACATTTTGATCTTAGGGGGAATCATCGCAATCTCTTGGTTGCTGGAAAGATTGGTGAAGCCTGTGCCAGTTGTGGGGGAACCGGCGAGCGGATTGATGAAAATTACGTCGCTTTTCGGGTTTTTTGTTGGGATTCTTTTGATCGTCACAGCTGCGGTTGCTTGGTCCATGGAAGCGTCTGAGGTTGATACTGGCACCCAATACTTATTGATTGTCGCAGGTCTAGCGTTGTTTTTGAAGCCATTGAAAGATATTCCTTGGGCGGCTTTGATGGGTTTAGTGGTAGGTGGCTCGTGTGTCGGTTTCGTGTTCTTCTTTTACCCTTTGCCAGAAGCGGTCTACGACATTTCGTCCACGTGGATATATTTACTAATTTTTCTTATTCCCGCCCTGTTGGCGTACCTGCTCTTCAAGTTTATAGAAGACGTTTTGAGGTTGATCGGAATGATTTTAACCTTTAAGCCTGTGGCGCTCGCCATAGGGTTGATATGCATCGCTCAAGGAATTCTTTTGCTTCTTAACACAAGCTTGTTCAAAATATTTTAGAAAAAAATAAATATATATTGGGTATGCAAGACCTATTAATTTGTGAATCAAAATGGAAAAGCGCAAAGCCAAAATGGTAAGGCAAATCGACAGACTTGAGTGACGATGAATATTGAAAAAGCAACCTAAACTCTGCAGGCTTTCGACCGTTTCAATGAACTTGAGGCACAGTGTAGGTTAGGCACATGTCCAAGCTATCTCCAAACGTGCACGCGCGGAAAAAAGTGGGTGACGAGGGATACCCACTTCGTTATAAAGTTTTTATGAGAATAGTCTAGAATCAAACTCAACTGTTTCCATTTTCTTTTTGTTCTGCTATTATCTTACTACATTTCTCACATTTAGTGCCTTCTAGTGGTTCATACATAGGAATAAGGACTTTGACTTCACGTTCTGGAGTATTAATACACATACCTTAATATGGGACTAAGTGTATTACATTAACAAGTAGAATTCTCTTAGAGAATTATCGACAAAAGGGCTTTCAACATATTTTGTCGTTAATCTTGGACTATTTTACTGAAAAACATGAGGTGAAAACCATGAAATTAGCAAATAAGCAGTTAGGCAAGTCAGTACAAGAAGAAATAAGAAGATTTGAAATAGAAATACTTTGCTTGAAAGGAAAAAAGCGAGAAGAAGGAATGAAGGTTTATCGTAGGCTTTTGTTACCCTCAGCAGATGAATTGATTTATTTCATGAGATCGTAGTAGAGGGAGTCCTAAGTCTTCTAAAGGATTTTAACGTTGTCAAATAATGGGGGGTTTATGATTTGTCTCTTTCTGGAGTTCAATTTATAATGCGTCAAAGAATTGTTAACAAACTCGAGAAAGCGGGAGCCACTTCGATACGAAAAGCCGTGACAATTGAAGAGGCTGACTTAGACTTGCAAGAACAACAATGGTTAGGTTATTTTGCTGGAGCTTTCCTAGGCGAAGTAAAGAAGACAGAAGACAAACGATATTACATCTAAAAACGCGCACGTGTTGCGAAGCACTTTAGGTTACGGTTTTTGCCTCTTAAGATAGGCAACTGTAAACAGTCTACCATCTTCCAGGCGGATATTTTGAACGCCTACTAATTCCCATCCATCTTTCCCTAAACCGTTTAACTCGTTTTGAACGCCTTCTATTACAGGTTTTCTTTCTGTTGTGAAACGGTCTACGTGAACCCTTGTCTTTAGCGGCAGCACTCTGTACTCCCAACTCACCAATCTAGTCACATCCCCAAACACTAATAATGTTCAATGACACAGTAGGTATCTTTGCTTGTAATGACATTTCTCTCTGTGAATGCCTTCAACTACATCATACGCTATCCATTTTAGTTGTTTCGCTTTAGACTCCCACACAAAGGTTAATTAGGAGGGCTGGTGTAGCATGGGCTAAGCAGTTAGGCGCTTTCCTAAAAGGGTAGAACGGTTACAGATGGTTTTACTTTTTTTCAAGGCTATTCTAGCTGACAAAACAAGCGAGGTGGTAGAATGTCATATTCATACAGTGGAAGAAGATTTGGAAGCAATGGACCTAGATTCAACATGAAGAAGCCAGTCGAAGTTGACAAAGAATACGAAGCCGAAATCCAGGACATAAGTAGAAGAGGCGACGGTATAGCAAAAATCGAAGGCTTCATCATATTTGTGCCAAACACAAAACAAGGAGAACACGTGAAATTCAAAGTAACCAGAGTTGGAAGCAGGTTCGCGACTGGAGAGTTAGTGCAAAACTGATCTAAATAGCGTCCAGAATCCAGAATATCTACTAGAAAATCCAGAAGAGATGGAGGTGTATTGTATGTCAAAAGATTCAAATACCGTATATATCGGAAGGAAACCTACCATGAGCTACGTGTTAGCAGTGATTACCAGTTTCAACTCATCTGACACCAAAGGAGTCACCTTAAAAGCAAGGGGACGAGCAATAACGACGGCTGTGGATGTTGCTGAAATAGTTAACAATCGGTTCATGAAAGATTTGAACGTTGGTGGGATAACGATAGGAACAGAGGAAATACAGCAAGAAGAAGGCGGAACGAGAAACGTTTCAACCATGGAAATAAAGTTAATACGCGCCTGAGAATGTGTCTGACGGCAATCAAAATTTAGAAAGTTGGAAGGATTGTAGTGGGAAGAAGGAAGATAAAAAGCGAAGAAGAGTTTAGCAATATTAAGTTGCCTGTGGCCAACGACCTCATGGGTATAGCTAAAAAAATGTTGGGGTTCGATCGACTTCTGGTGAGCTGCCAAGATGGGAAGGAGCGCCTCTGCAGAATCCGAGGAAAGATGAAAAGAAGGATGTGGATAAGGCAGGGAGACATCGTTTTGGTTTCTCCATGGGACTTCCAATCCGACAAGCGAGGCGACATCATATGGCGATACAAAAGAAATCAAGTTGGATGGCTGAGAAGTAACGGATACCTAACGATTTAACAGGGCCACCCATGATGAATGACAAAACAAAGCGCGCGTGCGCTAAAATTGGTGACCACGCGAAATGTCCACAATGTGGCAGAATAGGGCGTGTTGTTTGGATTTCACAAGATGGGAAACGAGCAGGAATTCAATGTTCTGCGAGTCATAATCATATGATCCGCGGTGATTCGAAATTCGGTTCAACCGCGCGTCCCACAACTAGACCCCAGAAAAACACGGTTTTTCTTGTAGAAATCAAATGGTAACAACCATTTCCTTCAACCCAGAGGTGAAGAAAATGGGCGCGCACTTTCATTATCTATCTTTTTCAAGATTTTGTCAAGGATTTTCCCTTTTGTTCTCAATTCTTGTTCTGAAATCGTCTGTCCCATTGGACATAATTCATCAACAATAGCACCTTCATCGGCCAAGTACACAACCGGATAGAGGTAGCATCCCAAGGGCCTCTTCATATAGATTCGGCATCTCTTATCAGCGCGGCTGTAGAAATAGCAGTATCCGTCAACGTTTCTGAGCCGAGTCACACAATCATCTATAACAGCAAATTCTTCCAAGCGATAACCTGTCTCCTCTAACCTTTTGATGTCCTCGCTTGAAAGCTCCATCATCGTTTCTTCACAGCATTTCCCACAATTTGAGCAACGCACGCTAAACAGACCCACCCACACATCATAACAAAAGACAGCTGAGTTATAGTTGTTTGGGTTTGGGGGTTAAATTTTAACCCAACCAACCAACGGAGACATGGATAACCATTTATAGGCTTATAAAGGACGATTAAAGACCATATACTCGATTTGGCATATACCTAATGGTACAGGATGGATATCGAGGAATAGGAATAAGGAAGGTACCATCAGAAGATATTTGATATAGATGTTGTCGAAATCGAGGATACACTTTGATAGCATGAGGGATCAGAAATATACAAAAAGTTACCCCTCGCAATGCGCGCGCACAGGTCAAGACCAAATAGTCTCTTTGGCTCGATTGTTTTTAGGCTTTATCACTCAGTAAGTGCACATTTTAAAAATATGGGAATTAACGTTTACGGCAGCAGAAAATGAAAATTCCCGAGTTGGGTCTAAGCCCTTAGCGCATGTTAAGCCCGTTGAGACATTGTTTTTGTCGCGCGCTTTTCTTCAGCCTTTTTGATTGGCGCGCTCAATGCCTTAACGCATTACGCTTTAAGTATTGTCCAGCCCACTGAAGCAGAGTTTTTGTCGCGTATCAGTCTTCAGCCGTTTCGACCGATACGCTCTATGCTCCATTGCAAAACCAGAGCGTGCTCCCCAACTCGGGGTATTATACTGCACAATCGCTGCTTATAAAGCTACATGTACAAAAATACACCTGCTCATGCAGATTACTTCTTTAGCGCTTAAACTCTTAAGCCAATACCCTTATGAGTCAGTAAGCACATAACATCTTATAGGGATAAGCAAATTTAAGGTGGATCAAAAATGATAACAAGAACAAAAGTAACACTTGGCAGCAGGCAAAAGAAGTGGCGAGAAAAAGCAAGGCAATTTGCTTATTGGAAAAACATCTGACACATGCGAATCGTGTAAAATAAACAAAAAAATTGATGGTGGTTGGTAATCGAGATGGGACGAATCAGCGTGGCGCTATCTGATGAACTGGAAAAGAAGCTCAGGTTCAAGACCATCGAGAGGTTCGGCGGGAGAAAGGGCGACCTATCCAGAGCTGTCGAAGAAGCCGTGAAAACATGGGTTGCCAAAGAAAACTAGATGTGTGAAAACTTGTTCTATAACAATGCGCGCAAGCTTTACTTCAAAAGTGAAAGTGAAGGTCGGTTTATGTCTGAAAAGGTGATTTGGATAGATGGTGCTGGATGGGGAGACCTTATATTAGGTGTAGTAATCGGCGCCCTCAAACCTCCAGACACCAGATACATGGAACGCAGGATCCCAGTCTCATCCTTCCAGCCGCCAAACTTCGAGAATCAACAATATTTGGATGACACAGTGAAGATTGCCGATGAAATCGTTGAGGTCATGCGGCCTGACATGGAAACTACTTTCAAAGTATGCTCAGGATACGTTCTCTCCAGCATACGTAGACACCTGCGAAACCAAGGATTTAACGTGGAAGAAGTGGAAGTCACGGGTGAACTCCAAGAAAAGGTTGAACGAAGCTACATAAGATGGTGCAAGGAGATAGGAGTTCCAGCAGAAAGATTGGAAGATAAAAGACGTTTCTGGACATTTCTAGAATGGGTTGCGGAAAGACCTTGGCTAAGAGAAAAACTCGTGAAGACGGGATGGAAAAGTTGGAAAACGAAGTGGCGAGAAAAAGCATTCAAAGAATAGGTTTTTAAAAGATTAAACTCGCACATAAAAAAGAGGGAAGGTTAGGCGCGCAAACCTATTTAGAAGTATTTTTTTGTGGCGAATGCCGCTACGGTTGGTCCTATGATTATCGCAACTGCTATCAAAGCTGCTGCTCTTGACATATCTCCACTTATCCCGAAAAGTTCTATTCCCCAGTTGGCAATTCCCAACGCAAAAACAGCTAAGATTATCGCTATGATTAAGCCTACAACGCTGATTAGCAACTCCATTCCTGTGACTGCTTTTTTTCTTTCTCAGACATTCAAATCCCCGACAGAGCTATCTTTTGGATAAAACTTAAAACATTTTTGTTCTCAGGTTTTGATATTAAAAGAGTAACTAAAAAAAGATTGATCTTAACTCACACTCATAGATGCGTGCGCGTTTATATAGCAAAAGAAGACATTTCTCACTGGGAAAGACACAAGGAGACGACAAAAAGAAAGTTTTGATTTTTAAGCATAAGGACAGCGACGACACTTTAAAAGTGACTGTGGAAAGTTCAAAAGACATCTATGAGCTATCACTTTCAAACGTAATTAGGGATCTTGTTTTAAAGAATATTAACTGGCAGGAAAAGAGAAATAAAATGGAAGGAAGATCAAACAACTAAACCCTGAGAAAGAAACAAGATCGAGAACCTAGTCAGAGCGCGCGCAATTAACTAGGGTTCACGAATTCGCTGGAATCATGGAAAAGAAAAACGGAGCCAAGCCAAAAGAGGAAGTGAAAGGAGATGCCTAAGTGCAGAAAGTGCGGAACAGAGATAGACGAACTGGAAGCACAAGCCAATAATGGGCTTTGCGACTTCTGTGCAATTGAAGAAGAATTCGAAGAAGACATAGACTTTTTAGAAGAGTGGTAACATGAAGTTTGAAAACTTGTTTGAGTTAGAGGAAGCCAAAAAGGAAAATGCTTTTAGTGAGTGGTGCAAACTCTAGCGGAAAATCTCGCTTAAGCTGTGCTATTGCTTCCATGCTTTATAAAATGATGCATGCATGCCGAGTCATAGCCTTCGATACCAGCGGAATAAGAAAGACTATAAGCGATTTGCCTAATCTAGCGA
>Ga0209636_10001042_pt1 | contig 27636 bp, 26 predicted proteins | sample DeeMarSWOR152_54_FD_187464 | JGI IMG/M metagenome (GOLD analysis project Ga0209636, IMG submission 187464) | Marine sediment microbial communities from White Oak River estuary, North Carolina - WOR-1-52-54 (SPAdes) (version 2) | ecosystem: Environmental > Aquatic > Marine > Intertidal zone >...
AGCCCACCGGGGTGGGGGCAAGCGGCAGAGAGGAAGCACACCGTGGCTGTTTTAGAACGTGTTATGAGCGGCGTCGATAAGCTCACCGAGTGGGCGGCAAAATTCGCTATCTGGCTGATAGTGCCTCTCATATTGACGGTCATTTATGAGGTCATCTCCCGGTATGGCTTTGACCGGCCCACCATCTGGCATTTTGAGGTCTCTCGGGAGATTGCCGGCGTTATTTTTTTCTGGACATCGGCCTACATTATGGTCCTGAGGCGCCACATCAGGGTAGATATTATATATGATAGGTTCTCGGCAAGAACGCAGGCTATAATCGACATTATCTTCACGCTGATTCTGGTCTTCCCGCTTTGGTTTATAGCTGTTCATTATTTTTTCGATTGGGTTAGCGATGCCTGGAGAATAGGTGAAAGAAGCTCGGAAAGCGTCTGGCGTGTCCCCGTGTACCCCATTAAAACAATGGGTTTTATAGGTATCATCCTGCTGAATCTGGCAATCCTGGTTTCCTTTATCCGGGACATTAAAACTTGCATAAAGGGGGAGCGCTAGCCATGTTAGACGTAGATGTAAGTCCTGCCGTGATAGCCATCCTGATGCTCGCGACGCTCGTAGTTGGCATTTTCTCCGGCTTCCCCCTGGGATTTATCCTGGCCGGCACCGGGTTCATCTTCGGGATTCTCTTTATGGGCGACCGGGTATACGGTTTGTTAATTGCCAAGAGCGGCCACCTGTTGCTGAACTATATCCTTCTGGCCGCCCCCCTCTTTGTCTTTATGGGAAATATGCTGGGCCACTCCGGGGTAACGGAAAAGCTATTCGGCACCATGCACATCATCATGGGGGGACTGAGAGGCGGGCTGGCCATGGCGACCATCTTCGTGGCCACTATCTTCGCCGCCTGCACCGGCGTCATCGCCGCTTCCGTGACCACCATGGGGATACTGGCCCTCCCCCCCATGCTTAAGCGCGGCTATGATAAAGCCCTGGCCTGCGGCACGGTCTGCGCCGGCGGCACGCTGGGCATACTCATACCACCCAGCATTATGATAGTCATCTATGGGCCGATGGCAGGCATATCCGTGGGACAATTATTTGCCGGCGCCTTTGTCCCCGGCTTCATCCTCTCCGGCCTGTATATGGCATACATCGGCATCAGGTGCTGGCTCAAGCCGGAGCTGGGGCCTTCCCTGCCCATAGAGGAGAGGCGGGTTTTGACCACCATGCAGAAAATTACGGCCATGTCCACCCAGCTCATCCCTCCCCTCATCCTCATTCTGGGAGTGCTGGGCAGCATCTTCGCCGGCATCGCCACACCCACCGAGGCTTCCGGTGCCGGTGCTTTCATCGCCACCATGCTCGCCATAGCCTACCGGCGATTCAACATGACAGTGCTCAAGGACACGCTGTATGGCACTTTGTACATCACTGGCTTCCTGATGCTGCTGACCGTCGGGGCGGGCGTTTTCACCAGCGTCTTCACCTATCTGGGAGGCAGTGAGTTCGCCACGGCTGTCCTGACGGCAGTGCCAGGAGGCAAGTGGGGCTCCTTCGCCGTTATGATGTTCATCATCTTCATCTTCGGCATGCTGATAGAGTGGATTGGCTCGATATTCATCGTGGTCCCGCTTTTCACCCCGATTGCCGCCGAGCTCGGCTTTGACCCGGTGTGGTTCGCCATCGCCGTGTGCGTTATGTACCAGACCGGTTTCTTGAGCCCGCCCAATGCCCATGCTATCTTCTACCTTAAAGGCGTGGCCCCACCCGAAGTAACCGTCGGAGATATAATAAAGGGGGTCTGGCCATTTATTGGACTGATAATTATCGGATTAGCTTTAATCACCATTTTCCCCAGGCTGGTCCTGTGGCTTCCCGACCTTATTATCGGTATCAGGTGATTTAAAAGATTCCAAAGGAGGTTAATTAATTAAAATAGACCCAGAACTCTGCATTGCCTGTGAGGCATGCATTGAGTACTGCCCTATGGGCGCCATCAGCATGGGCGATGATGTCGCTGCTATCAACCAGGATGAATGTGTGGAGTGCGGCATCTGCCTCAGGTCATGGTCCTGCTCTGTGGATGCCTTCATCGATGAGAAACATCCCTAGCCGAGACAGATACGCGCCGAGTTTTCCAATCCAACGGTACCTCACCACTGAACAGGCGGGGGAGGAAGATGCTGCCGGGATGCTCAAAGACATTAAAGAATCCGACCTGGGGCTATCGCTGGTGGTCAGCGGCATTTTCGACTGCGTAAAGGGCATGTGCCAGAAGAACGGCATCCATCGCCATGCTGCCACCTACTCGCTGGGGATATGGGGCAAAACGGAGAAACTGCCCCCTGATGAGGTCCTCGATGTCATCACCATGTGCGGTCACGGCATGGTATCGGCAGGCCGGGTAAATGCTATGGCCGATGAAGTCAGAGCCGGCAGAAAGAGCGCGGAAGATGCCGCCAAGGAACTGGCTTCCCAGTGCGACTGCGGCGTATTCAATCCATCTCGAACGGCCAAGTTGCTGGCGGCTCTAGCCAAATAAGCAGAGACCGGTGTCCACCTGACGGCATACAATATTTTGATTAGTGATGTTGCTCATATAATCGAGTCAATGCAGGTGAGTGCTATTTTGTGAAAGGGGGGAACAGATGAGGCTGAAAGACAGGGTCGCTATCATCACCGGGGGAAGCAGAGGTATCGGCCGAGCCATTGCCTCGGCATTTGCACAGGAAGGGGCTAAAGTAGCTATTGTTAGCCGGGATAAGGCCCGCTGTGATAAAGCGGCCGACGAGATTTGTAAAAACGGTGGTGTAGCCATCGGTATTCAGGCTGATGTCAGCAAAGAGGCAGATGCTGTCAGAATAATAAAAACAACCAAAGACAAGTTCCAGCGCATTGACATCCTAGTAAATAATGCCGCGGTAAACCTGCCTTACCGATCGGTGATTGAGCTAACGCTGGACGAATGGAATTGGGTAGTTGGAGTTAATCTGACGGGCACGTTTCTCTGCTCCCGCGCCGTACTTCCAGAGATGATGGCGCAGCGCCGGGGAAAAATAATCAACATGTCATCAAGTGGCGGCCGGCGCGGTGCCGCAGGCAGGGTGCCGTACCGACCCACCAAAGCGGCTGTCATCAGTTTTACCGAATGTCTCGCCGCTGAGGTAAAACCGTACAATATAGACGTGAACGCCATCTGCCCGGGGGCAGTGGAAACAGACATGATGCGCGAAATTACCGGCGGTAAAATGCCGGAATATCTTATGCCGCCGGAAGATATAGCCGCCGTGGCCGTATTCCTGGCTTCAGATGAAAGTAAGAGCATTACCGGCACCGCCATCGATGCTTATGGCGCTAGCAATCCGCTATTTGGCGTTGGCACGTCGGTTAGCAAACCCAAATAGGTGAAACGGGCCCTTTCCCCGACATATATCGGGAAGAACTGAGCTCGCTATCTATGCTGGCGGCAATAATACTTTACAGGAGTTACTAAAGTGAAAATTACCGATGTCAAAGCTACCCGCTATACTGAAGCATCTGATTGGGTAGATATTGGGACAGGATATGAGATTGTAGTCACCGAGGTCCATACCGCCAAACGGGGGAATCGGTGATGCCTACGCTTTGCTCATCAACCGCAACTTCAACAACCTAATTAAAGGCGAGGATGCCTTCGCCAATCTGAAAATCTGGGACCGGCTGTACAAACACAGTACCCGCTGGGGAAGACGCGGCATCCCGCTGGAGTGCATATCTCTGATAGATATGGCTCTCTGGGACCTCAAGGCCAAGGCATTGGGCGTGCCGGTATACAAGTTGCTCGGCGGGCCCATCAGGGACCGCATTCCCTGTTATGCGAACACCGCCCATCACCTGAGTCCGGATGAGCTGGCCCAGCGGGCCATAAACTACGTGAAGCAGGGCTTCACCGCAGTTAAAATCAGAGGCAACACCCTCCTCACCACCACCGAAGAGGCCACGGCCCGTGTCAAAACCGTCCGTGAGGCCGTCGGCCCCGACATCAAACTGATGGTGGACGTTAATGGCACCTGGGATGTAGAGACCGCGATTCGCATGCTCAAGCTGTGGGAACCCTACCATATCTACTGGCTGGAAGAGCCGGTGCCTCCTGATGATACCTATGGCTTCGTACAGGTACACAAAGTCGCCCGGGAGCTCGGCAACTTTGTCGCCACCGGTGAACAGCACGGGACGCTATATGATTTCCGTGAGCTTATAGAGGCGGACGCGGTTGACATCATCGAACCTGATGGCGCTTACTGTGGCGGCATCACCGAGTTCCTGCGGATCATAGACCTGGCCCGGTCTTACTCGGTAATGGTCTCGCCCCACGTCCTCCAGCACATGCACTTGCACCTCGTGGCTTCTTTCCTGGAGACAATGTGGGTTGAGTTCTTCATGGTGGACAATGAGCTGATGAACTTCCTGCTCCGCCTGTTCCCTGAGCCCAAAGAGGCGCTCCAGCACCGGGACGGGATGCTGGACCTGCCCAAGGCACCCGGTTTTGGGCTGAAGATGGACCCGGAATTGGCCGAGCGCTGTAAAGTAAAGGAGAACTAATGGTGTATCCCCTTTTTATGGAGTGTACAATCGAATTAGCTTGTCCAGAAGTCATTCTAGATATGCAGCACATGGAATAGTATCAGTGTCCACTAATTGAATGCTTATTGCAGCTCCTAGCTCACAGAAACAGGGTATTCAGTCTCTATCATTGAGTACAGATTTATTGGCCTTCTAATCTAGGAGGCCTTTTTTGTCAAGCTCTTTGTTACCCCATAGGATGCAGCACCTCACCGGAGCCTGTCAGACCTGTTTTATTGTTGCATAAAGGCGATATCCCCTGAGGATACAAGACATCACTTTCTCATTCAAAGCATCCTCTCGTAGTTCCCGGTTTTAACACCGGGCATGAGTGCAGTTAACGGATTCTCAGGTTAAAACTCGACCGACATTTTGGCGAGCGTCTGACTAACCTTGTCTACCTCCTTGAAATAAACTCCAACTCCCGGTCTCCGAACTCTACAGCAAACTTGGTTTCCCAGTCCCTTACGCGCTGCGTCAGTTCGTTGGTCTTCACTTCCCGGGTACCTCTACCTCCATTATCTGTAGAGTCATGAGGTATCTGAGGGGTCGCTAAAAGCGCGGCGGGGTGTTCTTGACTAGGTAAGGAATTGGACTATTTGGAAACCGATGTATTTGAACTTCAAGAAGCTGGAGATTTGAAGTCGCCAGCCTCTTGAAGTTCGACTTAGAATAGACGAAAAGTCTAATCTTTACTCCTTCTTAGCATATAACTCGGGGTACATTTCACGCCGCACCTCTTCATCAACATCTTCCGGGTCGACCCAGGAGAGGCTACTCTTTGCCAAGTCTACCCATTTCTCTGCCATTTCGGGTCGGGGACCGATTGTCCTGTCAAGCAAACAATCAATAATGACCGGTTTATTCTGAGCGTGAGCCATCTCAAAAGCCTGGGCGTGAGCCTTGGCGACTTCTCCCGGCTCTTCCACACGGATGCCGATGCCATCGAAGCATTCCGCAAATCTGGCATAGTCGGACGTATGCATGAAGGTAGCGGTAAGCTCTTGCTGCTCCCCGACAAGTTTCCATGATTTACGGTACAAAGGCCCGCTGCGCGGGTGCCAGACGTGGTTGTTGTTTACCTGGTAAACGACCGGTAGCTGGCACCTGACCGCGGTTTCGAAGTCCATAGCCCCGACGCCCATACCGGCGTCGCCCATAATTACCAGAACCTGCTTTCCGGGTCTGGCTATCTGGGCACCAATGCCCATACCTATGCCGTGGCCGAAACCAGTATGTGTGGATGATTCAAGGAGTGTGCCGGCTTTCCGGCAGGTATACCTCGTCGTAATGTAAGTACTGGCGCTGCGTCCATCGAGAATGACAGTGGCATCATTTTCCAAGACGGAGAGCGACTCCTGAGCCACCCAGGCGGGGTGGAGAGGCTTCATATTCTTACCCGGTGCCGCCTCAGCTATCAGCTCTTTATCATCCTGTGCCTTTAGGTCGGCAAGTTTCTGCAGCCATTCTGCTTTTTTCGGTACTCCGTTCGGATACAGCTGTCTAACACAGTCAATCATCTGCTGGAGAACCATCTTTGAATCGCCGATCACAATCTGTTCACTGGGTGGTGTAGGATCGACCAGGGCCATGGACGGTTGAATCTGGATAAGCCTGCGGCCCATTGCCCAGGCACCCCAGCCTTCAAGCACGTTGTTCATAGCCAGACCGATAGTCATAGCAACATCAGACGTCCTCAGAATAGCCCTTCTCGCCGCACTCTTAAAAGCTAAGGGATGGTCTTCAGGGACGGCACCCCGTCCGAGACGGCGAGTAATCACCGGGATGTTGACCAGCTCAACAAACTCCAGAAGTTCATCTTCGGCATAAGAGTACCAGATGTCCTCGCCGGCGGCAATTGCCGGCCTCTCGGCACTTAGCAGTGCTCTTACGGCTTTCTCAACCGCAGCCGGATTCCCTTGAGGCGGCACCGGCTTCTCATAAGCATTGGGGACATAATTTCCCTGCTGGTCAATGGTGGTCCTCGCATGCAGGACATCCGATGGGATTTCAAGGACGATGGGTCCCTGGGGATAGCTTAGGGCATCGCAAACCGCCTTTTTGGTCCAGTAGGCAACCTGTGTCGGGTCTATAATGCGCTTTGTCCACTTGGTAATGCTGTTACATAGCTGGTCGGCAAAGGACTCATGAATGTCAAAGTGGCCTTCCCGTCTCCTAGATACCTGCCCCGTGAAATGAACAACGGGCGTCCTTGAATAGTAGCAGTGAGCAATACCGCTTAACGCGTTTGTCAGGCCGGGCCCGGCGGTAGAAAAAGAAATGCCGACCTTCCTGGAAGCCTTGGCGTAGCCATCAGCGCAGTAAGGACCTGCCTGCTCGTGGCGTATATGGACGAGTTTGATACCCTCCATGCCGCAGCCGACCATAAATGCATTTATGTGACCGCCATGGAGTCCAAAATGATACTCAACACCCTCTTCTTTTAACACCCTGGCAATGTGCTTACCACTCTGTACTGCTTTGTCTTGTTCCATACGAAGCTCCTCTATTATTTATTTTTTATTAAATGAATTCGGACCTCCAGCCCGACTTTTATCATCTCTTAATCTTTGGTTCTTCGGCATGAACAAATTGCCGGGGCTCATAACCAAGTAGATAAAGGATAAAAAAACGGGAAATGTAATTATACCCGTGGAGCATAATAACAAACATTAACAAGTATTGTAAAATATCGCCAAAAAAAAGTACAATTAGAGTATATTAAAGCTTTTTATCTATCGTGTTACGCCTAGGCTTCAGACGTAGAAATCAGCGCATCTTTTATAGTATAAAATTAAAATATAACTATGAAATTAATATCCTGGCTATTACCTTCAGTCTATTGAGCTGTGTGAAAAACAGAGTACCGCGACTTGTAATCTAATAGCCCATTGGGTAGAGTTTATATATCAAATAAACTAATTAAAAAGGAGTGTTGAGAATTATGGTTGAAAGACCTGGAGCGCTAGACGGAGTGAAGGTTGTGGCCTGTTCAATTGCTCAGGCTGGTACAGTCCAGTATATGCTTATGGCTATGATGGGGGCTGAAGTCATCAAGATAGAGCAACCGGGCACAGGAGATCCTTCAAGAGCGCAAGCCGGTCAAATCCTTGGCTTCCCCAGTTCTTACTTTGAGACCAATAACCGAGGTGTGAAGAGTTTTACCCTGAACCTGAAAAAGCCCGGAGGCAAGGAAATCCTTTACGAACTGGTGAAAGATGCTGATGTCTTCGGCCAGAACTACCGCCCCGGGGCTATGGAAAGGCTCGGCGCCGGTTATGAAGACCTCAAGAAAGTTAATCCAAGGATTGTCTATGTCTCGGTTTCCGCTTATGGCCCCAAAGGTCCTCATGCTCATCTCCCCGGCACGGATTCCGTAGGACAGGCGCTGGGCGGCATTACTGAGGCCTATTCAACGCCCGGACAACCTTTAAAAACCGGCGTAGTGGCGGTCGCTGATGAAACGTGCGCTATCTTGTCTTACGGCGCTATCTTAACCGCCCTTTACTATGCCAAGATGACTGGCATCGGACAGAAGATTGACTGCTCGCTCCTGGGGGGACAGATCCGTCTCATGGGCCACGTGCTTAATACCACCATGTGGAAACAAAAGGGTCCAATCACCGGCCAGGCACGTCTTGAAGGTACCGCCCAAGCGCCGAGTCTGGCTTCCAGCTTTAATGATAAGAATGGCAAGCCCTTTGTGATTCAGCTAATGCCCAAGCAATGGAATACCGCAATAACGGCACTCGGCTTCAATGAGACGCTTGAGGAAAAGGGCGTGGCTAACCTCGGCGATGCTGTGGAATCAGAGGAGAAACGAAAGCTATTGCTTCAGACCCTCAACGAGCTCTTCGCAACGGATACCCGCGATAAATGGGTTGAGACGCTGCGCGAAGCGGATATCGTCAGCGCCCCCATCAACACTCTGCTTGAAGCCTCTAATGACCCGGATGTTATTGCCAACGAGTATGTTACATGGGTCGACTATCCTAAGTACGGCAAGAAGGCTAAAGTACACGGAAGCCCCTGGATATTTTCTGAAACCCCGCCTAAAATCGGCATTGCCCCCGAGCTGGGGGAGCATACCGTCCCAATTCTAAAGAGGCATGGTTACACTGATGCCCAGATTAAGGAGCTTAAAGAGAACGAAGTAATCTAAGTCTAGTAAAAGAAGTCGGAAGTGGCAGATTTAAAAGGAGTGACCAATTATGTCGAGGATTTAAGAAACCTGCTGATGAATAGCTCTCTCACATAGCGCAGGGCATTTATTAAGAGCTTCATTAAGGAGGTTCAGGTTACTGGAAACGATGTTTTCGTATTATACACGATACTCCTGCCTCCGGAGGGAAATGTTGAGGAAAAGGCAGGGGTTCTTTCTATTGTACAACATAACCGTTAGGATGTTGAACCCAAGCACCGCCTGGAATATAGGCAATTGTTAAATCCTTAATAATAACTTTAAACCCTTGATGACGGGTTATCATCTCAGTTTTTCCTTCCAAATCTATCATCCTCATACGCATATTGATGGAACTAGTTTTATAACCGCATGATTGCACAAACTTTTCCTGCAGGGAAATAGAACTCTGAACTGTAACAGCCTCAATTTGCTGAAGTCGAGTATATAAACGTCTATTATTGATTGTCTGTACCACAGCTGTTATTATAGAAGCTACTAAAATTGCTGCTGCACCAATAATAGTGGCAATTATTTCAATAGGCATATACTACTCCCTCATTAATTGGCTCAGCCTCTCAAACCAGCACTATTATTCAGCTTCTAGATTACTTCGCCTATTGTAGGTCAAGTCTGGCCCCGGCTAGTGGAATTGTCAATAATGACATAGCTAAAGGTTTCTTAGAATTACCCCAAGAGCACCACATCGAGAATCTGGGCTTGCTCGGATAGAAAGTCCTTACACCCCTCCTCCATATGCTACCGGGGCTGATTTTCAGGGAAAACGGGCCTATCAGACCCATAACTTACGAGTTATGAGCCCCTGCCTCCTATCCGGGTACTAACCCGCGCGAAATCACGGGGCCATGTGGCTCCCTAGCGCCCGTGCAGGGCTGGTTTTTTTATGGGCTGGATTCGGGGTTTTTCGGGGTTAAATAGGGATTTGCTACTTAAAAAGGAACGTTTTTATGTTATACAATTGCTTTCTTTGCTCAACGGGGATTATTATCAAAACTACACGTTGCAAATACGCACCGCCCACAGAAGCCAACAACGCGTCCAGCCCGAATCCTTGCTTAAGCCACGTAGGGTACTATAATGGTCGTGCGGTCCAGCCTAGCTAAATATTGGTATGCGGTATTGGTTTTTAAACGACATTAAGTCTCTTGGGATATATTTAGCGTTTAAACGCGGATAGCGAGGTGGTTAGTTGCCAGTAACAATTCGAAGATATTGAAACTGCACTCGCAGAAAGAGTACAATCAAGAACGACCTCACGACCCGTTTGGCCACTGTAAACCTAATCCTGAAGCCAATTTTTATACGGAAACTCTAGCTACGAAAGTAGTACAATTATTAGAGAAAGGTCAATCTTTACTTCAGTTTAACATGATCATTCACAAGTCCTGAACCCATGATTTAACACGAGTTCGTCTTTCTGAGTGTCAAAGAGAAATCGTAACCTGCCAAATATAGACCTAATATTATGTTAAACAAACCTGTTTTTAGAAATCGTTGGACAGTAGCTGCAATTGCTGCAATTTGTATGGTCGTCATTTATGGTATCCGTCACTCTTTTTCTGCCTTCTTCCCACCCATATTAAGTGATTATGGTTGGACACGGGGCAGCACCGCGCTCATGTTCTCAATTAATGTTGCGTTTTATGGGATACTTGCTCCGATAGCAGGTAGCCTCTTTGATCGCTGGAAACCAAAGCTAATGATATCCGTGGGTATCCTGATAATAGGAATCAGCACTGCTGCTTGTGCGATTGCGAATGAATTATGGCAATTCTACGCATTATTTGGAATCCTGTTATCTGTGGGTATGGCTTTCTCCGGTGGGCCTGTGATGATACCTGTTGTATCAAGGTGGTTTACCCGAAGAAGAGGTGCAGCAATTGGTATTGTAGTGGCGGGTGGTGCTCTTAGCTTTTCGATGGTTACTTACGCTGAGTACCTAATATCTATGTTTGATTGGCGTTTAGCTTTTGTCTTACTAGCTGGTACAGCAATAGGCATTTGTATCCCCCTAATCCTATCTTTTTTTAGAGGTCAACCGAAACAACAAGTAAAACTATCTGTTGAAACGAGAGAGATATCTAAATCGGATAGCATGAATCCTCAAGAATCGGCCGCGGTAAGCAGTAATTACGGGAATCTACCACTGATACATATATTAGAGAACTATCGTCTCTGGCTGATTGCCCTTTCTTATATGCTGTATATGGGAATCGCCAACTATCTAATCGTTGCCCATCAAGTAGTCTTCTTTTTAGATTTAGGGTATGACAGCCATTTTGCTGCTTTTATCGCGGGAGCAGTTGGAATCTTTGCGGCGCTTGGAGCTCTCTCTGGATTTCTATCTGATAAGATAGGTAGGGAGAAAACATTTACTGCATGTTGTCTATTATCGATAATATCTCTGCTTGTCCTTCTCTCTCAGAAGGATGCGTCAAACCCCTGGGCATTGTATATATTCGTCTTAAGTTTTGGTTTCCCAATGGGGCTTTTTTCACCTGCTCTTATTGCTGGAGCCGCTGATTTGTTCTACGGTAAACACTTTGGCACTGTGAACGGTATCTTATTTATGGGATTTGGATTGGGCGGTGCTATTGGTCCATGGCTGGGAGGATATATATTTGACATCACTGGCAACTATTCACTTGCCTTTATTATTTGTATAGTTGCTTACACCATAGCTTGTGTTAGTTTCTGGATAGCTGCTCCTCATAGAGCTAGAAAACCTAGATAAGATTCCTCTTTTATTTGCTGCTGCTAAGTATAATCTAGCCTTATGGCGTGAAACTAACAGTTACTTTCTTTAGATACCACATCACCCTACCCCACCCCATTTTTAAACGACTTCACGTCTAGCGGAATATATTTAGCGTTTAAACGTGGACAGAGGAGTGGTTAGTTCAAGGTATTGACAAATGATTACATAGGGCTATAATTAGCTCACTTAATACAAACGACCCTAATAATATGAATTAATTGGAATTGTTTCGTAAAAAATAGGCGTTGTTACCCTTAAATAAAGTTCCGTTGCTTGCACCAACCTTATTGACCTTTAAGGTATCATTAGGAGGTTATCCGTGAAAATGATCGTTGTGCCTGATGACGAACCGCCCGTACTGGCAGGAACAATTGAAGAAGAGAGGATTAAACAGCTTGGTGAAGTGCGTGTCTATAATTCCAGGGCTTTTGGTGACGAAGAATTAATAGCCCGTGTTGTTGATTCCGATACTGTACTTAATATCCGGGCGACTAGCGTCTTCAGTCGTAATGTGATGAGGAATTGTCCCCGTTTGAAGTTAATATCTATATATGGGGTAGGTTACGACAACATAGATATGCAGGCTGCATCTGAGTTAGGTATAACAATTACTAATACCCCGGGTTACTCAGCCGTGGCCGTCAGTGAAATGGCATTATCTTTGATGTTGGCTGTGGCTCGACGAATAGTTCTAAATGACCGCACCATAAGGGCTGGCGGATGGGCACGGGGATACTCGTCACAGCTTTATGGCAAGACGCTAGGGGTAATAGGCACAGGAAGTGTAGGCCAGAGAATGGTCGAACTCGGTAAATCTATAGGTATGAAAGTCATTGCATGGACATTTAAGCCTACCCCAGAAAGGGCCAATCAATACGGTGTGGAGTTTGTTACCCTTGATGAGTTAATGCGCAAGTCTGATGTAGTATCTATTCATGTCCTGGGATTGCCGCAGACCAACAACCTTATCGGTAAACGCGAGCTAATGCTTATGAAACCAACGGCCATACTGATTAATACAGCGCGTGGTTCAATAGTAAATGAGCAAGCTTTAATTGAAGCTCTAAGAAATGGTGTGATTGCTGGCGCCGGTCTAGATGTTTTTGCTGATGAACCTTTACCCACTGACCACCCGCTGCGGAGCATAGAGAATGTGATACTATCACCGCATACTGCTTCTATGGTTCCAGAAGCCACCTTGGCTGGTCTAGCAATGGCTATAGATAATATAGCTAGCTTTCTCCATGGACATATTACTAATGTGGTCAAGGCTAGAACGTGATTCATCTCTCTAAAGACGTTAAAACAATTCCATTAACTAAACTCTCTATCCCTTTCCCCATTTTTAACGACATCACGTCTTTCGGGATATATTCACCGTTTAAACGCGGATAGCGGGATGGTTAGTTGCAAGTAATAAGCTGAAGCTATTGATAGAGCAAGAATATGAAAGATAAAATAATATCAAGGCATTTTTTAGTAATAGTTAAATTCCACACGTCCACGCAGAATGATGGTATAGTTACTGCCTAAAGCATCCATTTTCGGACTTGTCTCTACCGGTTACTGGCCCGCTCAAAGGAAGCTCGCCAAGCAAGGTATGGCGCCTGTGAGGACTTTATCATCACATTCACACAGGCTGGCACTTTGCTCTCCAATGCTCGGCACAGAGCTGGACCAATTTCCGTGGGCTCGGTCACCGTCTCACCATAGCCACCGAGTACCTCCACAATCTTCTCGTAATTGCGCATGGGCATACTGGTGGCTATGCTTCTCCCAAAGCTCATCACCTGTTGATGGGCAATAGCCCCCCAGGAACAATCATTGCCTATCACGCAGACAATGGGGGCTTGGTAGCGTTGTGCAGTATCGAATTCCATGCAGTGATACCCGAAGGCACTGTCACCAACAAGAACTAGCACCGGCTTATCAGGGTGGGCTATTTTGGCAGCTACGGCAAATGGAATCTCGGCTCCGATTGGCCCTTCCTGTCCAGCCCGCAGGTAATGGCCCGGCAGATAGGTCTGAAAGACTGGGTCAGCCCAGAAGTCTATGGCACCATGCCCGGTCACCACGATTGCTTCCTTAGGCAAAGCTTTCTTGACCTCTCCCACAAAGCGCAGCGGATGGATGGGTTTCTCAATTGAGTTTAGGTGGGGCTCTTGCTCCTTATACAATGCAAGCCGAGCCTCCTCGAGCACACGAAGCCAAGGCGCGGCATAGGGGCAAGGGCGAGCCTCTAGAGCCTCACACAGTTGCGATAAAGCCATTTTGGCATCAGCTATAATACCAATCTCCACAGAGCGGAAGCGGCCTATCTCCTCTGGTTCCACATCTATGACAATAGCCTTGGCTTTCCCATTAAGGACAGGAGCACGCCCGTGATTCATATCATAGTCGAAGCGGTGGCCAATAAGCATTACCAAGTCGCATTCGCGAAGGGCCTGCTCGAACACGGGGTTAGCTGGCACATAACCTACCCCGAAGTACAACGGGTGGTCCTCGCTTATGATACCCCTAGCCATTCGAACCAGGAAAATGGGCACCTTTGCTGCCTCTAGGAACGATCTCAGTTCCTCGCTAGCGTCAGACCACCAGACGCCACTGCCGGCAACAACTACCGGACGCTGAGCATCTTTGAGGAGTTCCGTTGCCTGCTGTATTAGGTTGGGGGCGCCCCACGGACGGGCGGTAGTTCTATACTGGGTTGGCACAGCCACAATGGTCTCGTCAATCATGGTTGCCATCACATCGGCGGGGAATTCTAAAAAGACAGGCCCGGGCCTCCCGCTGGTGGCAATGCGGAACGCGGTCGCAACATATTCCGGAATCCGCCTAGTCTCTAACACGGTCCTCGCCCACTTAGTCACCGGGGTCATGAGGCCGAAGGGATTCGATTGGTTCGCATTCATATCTAAGTTTCCCGTGGAGCATTGCCCAGAAAGGATAATCATTGGGCTAGCCGCATGTAGTGCGCTGGCAGCCGCAGTCACCGTATTGCAGACCCCCGGGCCCGCAGTAGTGGCGCACACTCCCGGCTGGCGGCTGGTTCTTGCCCAGCCGTCAGCCATGAAAGCTGCCGCTGCCTCGTGGCGGGTGTGGATAACTCGAATACCTAGTTCCTCACAACCTCTGTAGAGTGGATTAATGCTACCGCCCGAGACGCTGAAAACACACTTAACACCTTCAGCAGCCAGCATTCGTGCGAGCAACGTTCCCCCATCGACTTTCGCCATAGTGCTCCCTCCATTTGCATCTTAATGGTATAACTTATCCGGAATTTGAATCCATAGTAAACCACTTTCTCCGCACGGTCAAGCGTTTTTGGCTACCCCCGATACGTGAATTTTCGCGTGATGCAGGCACCCTGACCTTCTGCATTGTCACTAATAGTAAGTTGATAGAACCTCGCTGTCAGTAACCCTCCTATTTTTAAACGACATCACGTCTTCGGGGTATATCACGCGTTTGAATGCAAATGCGGTATAATATGCTCGAATTCACGCATTTTAAAGGAGGAAAGATGAATAATTCAGTAGTACTATCAGTTGGAGATAGCCATCATTTAAAGCGTGGAAAAGACCGTATTGTTTATGCTGGTATGCCATCCGATAAAGTGTATTCTATAGCTCAAAGAAAACGGGACTTCGCGCCTTATATAGGCTGGGGCTATTCTTGGAATTTGTTCTTCCCAGTTGGACAGACCACAATAAGAATTGATGATGTAAATATTATGGTGGATAGCGTAACGCCTGAACAAATAAGATTGAGGGTGTGATTAACCTATTGTAATAATAGGAATCTTCATAGTACTAATAGTGGCTGGGGCATTGGTAGTGGTAGCCTTGAATAAGTAATATAACAACTGGCAGCGGGTGGATTCGAATTCGTTTCTTCCTGGAGCGATAATGAAATTTAGTCGATAATAAAAGTCCTAGATTAGAGATAGAAAATTGTCTAGGAAAACGTTACCCTGACATTAGGTTTAAATGGAGGTCAAGTAGATATGCCAATATCAAGGTTTGCTGGAAAAGCTCAAACTGTATTAGGATGGATTGAAGGCAAAGGCCTCGGAATTACACTTCCACATGAGCACCTGATTTGTGATGCAAGATTTAACTTTTCGGAGCCAGAAGGAGCTAGTGAAAAGGCTTTGGCTTACAAATCAGTCAGTATGGAAATCATCAGTTGGCTTCGATACCATCCTTCTGAAAACTTAGATAACTGCCAGCAATTTGACGAGCAAGAAGCTATAGATGAGGCTATACTCTTTAAAGAAGCTGGCGGGAGTACTATCGTTGATGCTTCCAGCATTGGTCTTGGTCGCAACCCCGAGGCGTTAGCGCGCATTTCCCAAGCTACAGGCCTTAATATAATTATGGGGTCAGGCTATCTGGTTCATCGTTGTCACCCTCAGAATATGTCAACCAAGACTGAGGGCGAGATTACTGAAGAAATTGTGCGGGATATTAATATTGGAGTAGGCAATACAGGAATACGTGCTGGAATTATAGGAGAAATCGGTGCCTCATGGCCTTTACATGATAACGAAAGGAAGTCAATTCGTGCAGCGGCTCGCGCTCAGCAAATTACCGGAGCACCACTGAACATACACCCTGGCCGGATAAATAACAAATCGGTATTGGAAATAATCGAAATACTAGAGGACGTTGGGGCTGATCTATCCCGCACCGTTATTAGTCATGTCGAATTGAGAATCCGTGATCATGACGTGCGTTGTCAAGTAGCAAAAGCAGGCTGCTATCTTGAATACGACTCTTTCGGATGGGAAGGCCATGTTCCTTTATCCCTTTACCGGCATACTGACCTTAACCTTCCAAATGACATACAGCGTATTCATGAGATCATGCAGCTCATTGAAGAAGGGTACCTTGATCGAGTTCTAATATCTCAGGACATCTGGCTAAAGTCCTGGCGCACCCTTTATGGTGGCTGGGGATATGCTCACATTTCTAAATACGTAACACCTGCGATGTTGAGAGAAGGTATGAGCCAAGAACAAATAAATACTATTATGATAGAAAATCCAAAACGTTTACTCTGCTTCGTTTGAGATTCGAAGCTAAAAACAAAGGGCAGCGAGTGGATTCAAAACGCCGACCTAGGGCTTATGAGTCCACTATTCACCCACCGCTTTAATGTCAAACCTATGCCCACCCCATTTTTAAAAGACATTACGTCTCTCGGGATATATTTGGCGTTTAAACGTGGATAGGAATGCACTTAGTTTTTGACTAGTCATCCTATAGTTGAAAGACAGCTGCAGAAAGTGACTTATCCAAATAAGTTACTACAACCCCAGATCGTCAAATTGAAGTAACGATGGTAGTGTCTCTGAAGCATCGATTAATTCTTTAAGCTTGGCCTCTGTTTCTTCTTGCCTCTTCTGTAACTCGCTAATAAGGCTGGTTGACCTGCTATAGTAACTTCTGACTTTTTCCACATCACTAAGTTCAGATAGGATGACGGTTACATCCAGCATGCCTCTCTCCCTTGGATAATCTCCGTTTCTGATCAGAGCTTCCGGAGCTATATCCCTCATATAATCGCCAAGAGCTTTGACCATATCCATGTTCATCTCTTTGCCAGGTGCCGAGATGAGATACAGGGCTCGTTTTGAATCCACGGGATTACACTTTAAGGAAAGTTCACTTATGGCCTCGTCCATGGCCTGAACGCCCTTGAGGGTTTCATCGCCTTTGGCCCTGAAATCACGCCTTGACTCCCGGCTAAACTTGATCAATGGCAGGCTTGATCTTCCATAGCCGATTGTTGTCCAGCCCACCAGCGTCTGGATGATATCGCCGGCATCGAGTACCTTAGAAGCAACGTATTTGGCTTTCTTCTCTTCACCAGCGCAGAGCATGTTGTAAAACGGCGCGGCTATCAGTTCATTGATTTTGTCGATATTACCCTTTATCGAGGAATCTTTTCGAACGTACCTCTGATTATCAACAAGAAACACCGCATCAGCTACTGAGTAGGAGGATTTGAGGCAGGTGGCTGTATTATATATCGTTCTATCCTCGGTGGTTTCTTCATGCTCGAAGGGAAGCGCAATAAGATTATAGATTGGTTTATAAGCAAAGCGCTCTTTGATTTGTTGTGTCATTACCGCTATTGAACCAGACCCGGTGCCACCGGCGGAACTAGCTATAAATAAGAAGGCGTCGGTCTCAAAGAAGTGTTTAGTTTGTCGTATAGCATCAATAACCTTGTCGCTATCCTCCTTGGCTATCTCAGCCCCAAGCTCATTGATTTTACCTACACCATGTCCACCAGTCTTGCGGCTTCCGATAATTATTCTATGCTGATAATCTTTCCCGATATACTTCAGCCCACTCAAGTCAGCAGCATCGGTGTTAACGGCATAGCAGCCGGTAACTATTTCAATGCCACGCTGTCTGCGCGCTTTCTTATTCAATCGGGCGAACTCATCTGCAATTCGACCACCGCATTGTCCAAAACCAGCAACAACTAATTTCATTTCTAACCTCCATATCTCAAATTTAACACATATGATTCCAAATAAAGTGCCCTGACTTGGCTCCAGCTTTCAAGCCAGGGCAGGAGGTGAAATAAAAGGAGATCCTCGAGATTACCGTTTGAAAAAAGTTTAACACACCTCAAGAGTAAGTCAATAGTATCTTAGTAGCTATTACCTATGCTCTTTCCAATAAATCTTCGTTAGACTTCGTGAGACTAATCTCAACAACAACCCTTAACTATCGAAATAATTCTAACCACATTCTGTGCACTCCCTTATACCCTCCCCATTTTTAAACGACATCACGTCTTACGGGATATACTTAGCGTTTGAATGCCTAGGGTATTACGGTTAGTTTAGAATTGAGCCATGTGTTCATCCCGATTTTCATGCAATGGTAATTATGTAAAATAATTAAGTAAGGTAGCAATGATGCTCCCTTTAGGAATTTCTAGAGTTTAATATTCTCTCCCTCAACTATAACCATCTTACAGGTTTTAACGAAGCCAGCAAGAAATGCGTCTGGCTGAGCACTTCGCATTTGTTCTGCAGTTGTTAAGGCAGATTCTAAATTGCCAAACCAGAGCATTTCATAGCCAAAGATATCAAATTCGGTTGTAGTCCCGCCAGCCGGCGGATATTTGTGCATGAGTCTGTTAATTGTATATCGTTTTGCCTTGGGTAGCATTTTGCCTTTTACCCATGAGGTATGCTCTTCGCGCCACACTTTGTATGCCTCGTCTGGGTCGACACTTGGTTTAAGGCTAAATATCGATACCAGTTTTATCATGTGTCCTGTTTTTAAGTTAGTGATTATCAGGAAACCTAAAGTTTAATCTCTTCCTCCTGGGCGATAAACCTTTTGGCAGGAGTAATGCGCTTTACGTGAGACTCATCCGATTGAGCAGTTTGAACTCGTCCTACAGCTCTTTGCGCTGATTCCAAATCATCGAACCAGAATTCGGCAATTCCCCAGATATCTTCGATTTGAACATCCCCAAATCTGTGGATAACCCTATTAATGTTGTATTTCTTTACTTCAGGTAGCGTCAATTTTTTCGCATACGAAACGTGTTTTCCTCGCCAATTCTGGTATGTTTCATCGGGGTCGATGCCTGGCTTGAGACCAAATATCGCATTAAATTTATATTTCGACACAACCTATCTCCGACAATATTTTTTAAGATATTATACTTAATTGCTTATTAATGTGCTAAGTCAGGAAAATAAAGGGCAGCGAATAGCATTTTCTGTTAATAGTCAATGGGGATATTATTTCTCGCTCAACATGGGCGTCCTTGGTGTTGCCAGGTCGGACATGCTGGCCAGCCTGGGGATATTCGTCACCGTCCTGCTGATGGTCAGGCCTCTGTGGCCCAAGAGAAGCAGGAGCCTCAAATCACTCTTCTCTTTCAGAGACTGGAGGACCTACATGAGGGTCGACGGCTGGTCTGGCCTCGACAGCCTGGTGAGAAACTTCGCCTCCTTCTTCATGATTGTCCGGCTGCTCAACCTGATCGGCGAGAACACGATCGGCGGGTACTGTCTGGCGATGCACATCATCTGGAGCTTCCTGCTGGTGCCCATCCTTGCCCTTTCGGAGAGCACCAAGGTGCTGATTGCCAACCACTCGGCCGACCTCGCCAGAGTCCGAAGGCTGTGGTTTTTATCTCTGGCAATCGGGGTTATCGTCGTGCTGCTCTGGCTGATATTTCTCCCCTTCTGGCGGGATGTTGCAGCCCTCCTCAATTCTAATACTGAAGTCGTAAATCTTTCAGTTTAGGCGATGTCCATTCTTATCATTCCCTACATACTGCTCGTCCTGAACCTCGTTACCGACGGCATATTCTACAGGGTCGGGAAGACAAGATACATGGCCTACCAAGCGATAATAACCAACGGGATGGTCTACGTTATCGCCTTCATAGCCTATGTCATGGGTTACTGGATGCCCACCTTCAATTCCATACTGATCCTTTTCAGTATCGGGATTCTTGTTGATTCGGTACTGACCGTGTTCTACGCCTTTCGTGTGCTTTACCCGCACAGAGATCGGGCTTTTATCGATAAATCATCACGGTGAGCGGGATACTTCCAGAAGTACCACAACGGGAATCCGGGCTCATTCAGGCTGAGATGAGTGCCGTAGCCTCGCCGGAGTGGCACGCGCAAATTCCATATTCAGCGGAGCCGCCAGACGTGAAACGGGGCTCGTGTAGATTTAAAATCGTTCCTTTATTGCAGTTGTCCCAAGAAATGTGATTTATATCATATACCTATGGCTTAAACAAGGTTTAACATGAGATCAAAGATATTTCAATCAAGCGTAATTGTTGGATTGAATCGACTATAGGAAGGAGGATAAAATGCCAAAGTACCTTGTTCATGGATCATACACGCTCGAAGGTGTTAAAGGCCTTTTAAGGGAGGGCGGCTCCAAGCGGCGAGCGCAATTCAAGGAGAATATCGGGAGTCTTGGGGGTCAAGTGGAATCAGTCTATTATGCTTTCGGAGGAGATGACGTTTACGCCATCGTAGATCTCCCAGATAATGTGAGTAGTGCCGCCATCTCTCTGGCATTGAATGCCGGTGGTGGTTTCCGAGCTAGCATAGTTGTCCTTCTGACCCCAGAAGAGATCGATGAAGCCGCTCAAAAGGCGGTGTCCATTCGGTATCGCCCTCCAGGACAGTCTCAATGAACTTGCTTACGGCTAAAAAAGACCAATATCTATAAATATGGAAGACGATATGCCTTTTGCAATAAATCCTGTTGATGGTTTAAAGACATATTTCGAGGACGACGGGGGTAATAGGCGACCAGTTGTTTTTTATGCAGGTTTAACACAACCGATAAAAACTTCTCGGACATCTGGTATCGCAGCAGCCCTAAAAGATAAGTTTCGCCTGATTTTTGCTGATCACCGAGGTCATGGTCAGAGTGACAAACCTCACAATATAGAGGCTTATTATTTACCAACGCGGGTTGCCGATGCCACGGCAATGCTTGATGAGCTTGGAATTGAGCGTGCCCACTTTATTGGCTTTTCGTGGGGAGCACGTCTTGGATTCGCAATCGGTGAATATGCGCCACAAAGGGTGTTATCACTCGTCCTCTGTGGTAATCAACCTTATGCATGGAATCCAAATTGGAGAATCGTGCAGCAGTTCTCTGCTGGACTGCCGGCTTTAGACAGAAATGACATGGCAGGAGCTATTAAGATCTGGGAGTCGTGGATAGATGGTCATTTTCCAGAACCCGAGCGCACGTTTATGCTGGATAACGACCCTATTGCTATTGCAGCGGCATGGCGTTCTGCTCAAGAAGAAGGAGCGATATCTGCGGACCTAACAAAGTGGCAAATACCATGCTTCATCTATGTGGGAGAGACTGATGACATGCATGACAACGCCCAGTTGGCCGGGTCTGAAATCCCCAACGCTACCTTCCTCTCACTTGTCGGATACACACACTTTTCGGCAGCCCACGAAGTTGACCAAGTGCTTCCTTATATTCTCAACCTGCTTACAAACAGAGAATGAACCGAGTGCAACGCATAGATTAAAGGATTTGAGTTTACCATAAAAGTCTACGGCTAGGAGCATCGACATCTATTGGGGCTCCTGTTAAGAGACATATCTATTCCGATGTGCTCTATATTCTGTTGTTAAGGTGCTTACGTTTGTCGCAAAAGCTGGTACTTAGAAACGTTAGTTATTATCAATTTATAGCCATACTACTACCGGATTTTCACCCTGATTTTACCAAAATCTTCACTTTCTCTTGATAAAATGACAATATGCTAGAGGGAAAGTGTAAAAAATGTGGAGCGCGCTATTATGGCTGGGCGCTGCAATTTCGCCGGAATCATTCATGCCCAGAATGTGGCGGTGCACTTTATATTTACCAAGATGGCCAACTCATCTCCAAAGGGTACCCACTCTTTACCGCCGAAAAGTTCTCAATCAATGTGAAGTTTGATTCCCAGGCTTCACGTAACAAGGTAGAGAATAACTAGACGGCGGTCAGTAGCTTCTTAAGTTCTTAAGGTACTTCTGCTTATTCAAGAGCGTTCCCTTTTGCACAATCTGTTATATTACGTGCATATGATTCCTACCGTAATCTAACCTTAGAAACACCTATTATATACACTTGCCTGCTATAAATATTTATGTGTAATAGCTTGACTACTGTTTATTAAGGTGGGTTAACGGATGAAGTCAGTTACAATACTCATATTGGTTTTAATAGGGTTACTTTCGACTTTCGGCCTTGCTGCCCTTACAGTTTTTAACTACTTCGTTGCTCTATTTAATGATTATCAAGTTCTTACTACAATCAATGAGTTTGGCGAACATGTCTATGAAACACCGTTGATAATATTGCTCTGTCCAATTATGTTGTTTTCTACAGTTTTTTGTGTAAGATTGGTTATAAGAATAGCTTGTGTAACTAACCCGTCACTCAAAAAACGATTAGATTATAACGTTAGACCAAGAACCGATGAAGCGGGATTTGAACGGTTAAATAAAGCTACGGATAATCCTATCCTAGAAGAGACGCCCCAAGTTAACACCTAAACCTGTCTCTCCAATATTATATTCAGTTATTAAGGTGCTGTTGCTTCGGCTGAGTCAATCAGCCCAATAACTGTTCCTTTTTAAAGCATCAAATCTTTATTCCAACTCGAAAAAACTTAAATTCAACCCGTAGAAAAGAGAGCCAGAGAAACTGCAGGGAGCCACAGACCTCGCCAGCTTCAAGAAGCTCTTTCACAAGTAAAGATGCAACCTTACTATCACTCAATTCTTACCACTATCTAACTTTAATTGTGTAAGCTTCTAATAGATAAGTTGCTGTACAGAGGTGGCAATGATGTTTCCAGGTGAAAAGCGAATCTTAATGGACGTCGCACTAAACAGATGCTCAGCTAGGCAACTAATAAACCGCCGGAGTGCTCATAGCAATCAATTTATTGGACACTCACTTGATTCGCTGGTTAGACGAGGTTATCTAGAGAAAAATGGCGTAAAAAAATATCAACTCACATCATTGGGTGCGAGAGTGCTACTACAATCCCTGCTTAAGAATGGAGTTTGCGATAAGATAGACTTTGTGCAGTTGCTATATGAGGATGAAGCGAAATTTAAAGATGCTGTAAAAAAATTAGAAGCAATACATATCGAATTTAGCAAAAAAATAGATATACTCTGCGAGAAGCAGCTCGGAGTCAATTAAAACGGTTCCTTTATTTACACATCCATTCAGCCTCACAACTCATAGCCATATTCTAACTAGGGTTCTCTTCGTTTTTGGTTGATATTGCTTATGAATCACAAACAGGTATTTGCTCAAGTGAAGGCGTTGGTGGATTCGGGGATAAAAGACGTGGTAGAGGCACTAAATCTTATTCCGAATGTTTGGACTGCCGATAGTTGTGAAGGGAATAAAAACGAATGTGCTATGATACGGTTTCATTATGGTGGTCTAGACAGTAATTATAGATTGAGTGCAGATTTTAGCCAGAGGTTATATTTAGCCCTTGCTACGCATAAGTGTAGGGCAGATATACAACTAGAGTGGAATAGCCCCAACACACTATCGCCATTTATAATTTTGAGCTTTGACAAGTTGGAAACTAAAAGGATTTACGATGCCTTATCGAGCGTTTTTGGCGCAAGTGTCTAGAATAACAGAAACGGTAACAGAAGTAGCAAATAACTCTTGTATTGTTCACCGTTGGTGTTCTATGCCATACAAAGCGATAGGTGCTGTCTCCGATAGAGTTAGGGCAACGTCCATTAGGATGAAAACGGTGTTTCTCGCTCCTGCATTCACATTGACCGCCAGAACGGTAAAGAACTTCCATTTCTGTTTCTTCGGATATTCCAGAATTGTACATCTTGTGTCTCCTTTACGCTTAATTCATATTGACTTACAAGCTCAAAAAGTATAGGATAAGAGAACTGGTTGGGGGCTATGGGATTCTAACCCATCCCATCCGTTTTAGAGACGGAAGTGCTGACGCTACACTAAGCCCCCCAGACCACAGAGAGAGAGGATATTACCAGTATCCTCTCTCTTATCTTTTGGGCATTCTAATACTTTTCAAAGCGGGTATTGTTTGCCTTTCCCGTCTTTTGGGTATCCTCCTTATCACTGCCTCACTTCTTTGAATTATACCACATCAACTTCAACCGAACAGAACCCCAACTCACCAAGTCTTGACATAAGGCGCATCGGACTCTAGGATAATACCAAAATAATACTAATCAGGTTATACATAAACCGAAGATAACAATAGTATGATGAAAATCGGTGGGGAAACGATGACCCCCAAGAGGAGGATTTCGGTTAATTGGCTCATTTGGTTGCAATGGGCATTTGCTAGTGGCTTCGGTGGTGCGTTGGGCTTCACTCTAGCCGATACGATTCTGGACACCTTTGGCGAAGCTCTTCGCAGCGCTATGGCAGAGTTAGTGATCTTCGGGCTTCTCGGAGCAACTATGGGCATATTGCAATGGCTTGTATTACGCAAACACCTCTCTCAAGCCGGCTGGTGGGTAGCTGCCAGTGCTGGGGCTGGAATGTTAATTGGTATTGGGGCGGCATATTTTAGTAACCAAGTTGAAGTCAATGTGGTGATTGGCTACGCTTTGGTCGGTGTCATTCTTGGGATGTTACAGTGGCTAGTTCTGCGCGGTCAAATATCCTGGTCAGCCCTGTGGATTATAGCGAGTTCGTTGGGTTGGACACTTGCTGTGCTAGAAGTCCAGTCTTTGGACCAACTAGGGCTGATGCGGGGATTATCAGAAACCTTAGGAATTATCCTCGCATTTGGTATGGCGGGTACAATGGTTGGAATTGTCACAGGAGGCTTATTGGTTTGGCTGCTGTGGCAGTCATCTAGAAGGGCAGCAATTGCCGCTGTGTAAAAGCCAGACTAATAAGTTGCTAGAGTAGACAGAGCTTGGTAGGATTCACTTGAGACGAGTCTTCAAAGTATCTTTTCTAAGTTCACCATTGGCGAGGATGTAGTGATTTTTACGCGGACACTGTTATCGATCCCGATCCCGCGATTAGCACATACTATATTCAATTGTTAAGGTGCTTACGTTTGTCGCAAAAGCGACTACTTAGAACCGTTGGTTATTATCAATTTATAGCCATACTACTACCAGATTCTCACCCTGATTTTACCGAAATCTTCACCTCCTCTTGGTAAAATGACAATATGCTAGAGGGAAAGTGCAGAAAATGTGGAGCACGCTATTATGGTTGGGCGTTGCAATTTCGCCGGAATCATTCATGCCCAGAATGTGGCGGTGCACTCTATATTTACAAAGATGGCCAACTCATCTCCAAAGGGTACCCACTGTTTACCGCCGAAAAGTTCTCCATTAATGTGAAGTTTGATTCCCAAACTTTCAGTAACAACGCAGAGAAAAACTAGAGGCATGAAATAATGAGTGTTGTTTTATCTGTTGCCCAAAAACCATGGATTGGATTTGAGGCTAAGAGACTCCGGCAGGCCTTATTCTTGACACAACATGAACTCGCAAACATAGCTGGTGTCACCTTAGAAGAAGTAGACTCATTTGAGCACGGCCTACCTGTACGACTAGATGTAAAACTTAAAATCCTAAAAGAAGTATGGGTCAGAAAAGCCAGGATAAAGATAAATCGCGATCCTAAGTTCATACAATAGACGCTCAAGAAGCAACTATCTCTAAAAGAAACTTGTGTAATCGTTCTTTTCTCGTGGTATTGATTTGTGACTGCGATATTCCAAGTTAATCTCACTCTAAAACGTTCCTTTTTTAGCCTTGACAGCCAGATACTTCAACTGTATTATGACGCCATGTGCTGAACATAGAGATTCACAAACTATCATATCCAGCCTAATAGGAGGTAGCATGTCCACACAATCAGAGGAAACGAAGAAGCAATGGGGCATAACTGGAGTAGCGATACCTGCAGGACTCCTCATTGGCTTGGGTGTCGGTTTTATAATCGATAACATTGCTGCAGGTATTTTCATTGGTCTTGGAGGTGGTTTTCTTGTCATGTTGATTGGCATGTTAATCCTGCAGTTTAAAAGATGAAGCCTCATTTCTATTAAATAAATAGTTTCTTTTTTACACGTTAGTCTCGCGCTTAATCCTAAGGCGTGAAATCAAGTGCACCTTTTGAGTGCCAGGTATAAACAAGCTGTTACTTTATTAATAAGGTAAAAAGCTGATCCACCAACTCCAGTGTTGCCCTCGTCGCACCGAACCGCGCCTTTCATCGGTAACGCTCGCCTACAAACTTGCTACCGAGAATCATACTGTCCAATGATACAAGAAAAGGGAGGCGCGGAGATGAAAAACAAGGTTCAAACAAGGCAACCAATCAAATCGAAAAAGGCAGCTGAACCGCAGCGGTTAAATGCTGAACTGAGTCGATGGTAAAACGCACCAATTTTCAAATGGTCGCGGGAGGTGTATGTCTTCATGACAACGCATCGCTTCTAGAGCCTGTGAAGACGAAAGGCGTAGGCATGAAAGCGGTTTGCTCGAAATGCGGTCACACCTTGGTATATCAATAAGAAGATAAAGACGTGTGGCTGCTTAACATGCAGAGGAGCAAAGCGGAAATCAATGGAACTCGTTGGAACTAATCGGGTAGGGCAGAATAGCGCTAAAAGATGGTGGGCCATTGTGGTCTCGAACCACAGGCCTCAGTCTTATCAGGATTGGTATGTCAGTAAATCTTCGCGATCATATCAATACCTGGTATAGCGAACAAAAGCTCAAGGGTCTCGTCGAAACAACCTCAAATAGCTATCGACGAAAGGTTGAAGCGCTGCTAGGGGAGTATCCGAGACCTACGGAACTCGACATAAAACGATATCTCGCCCGGAAGCAAGAATTCGGTGCTTGTTTAGGCACCATCGCTAACTATGTGAAAGCGTATCGCAGCTTTTTCGGTTATATGTTCGAACGTGGTTTATATAATATCGATCCGCTTTGTCTCAAGTTGCCGAAGATACGGCACAAAGAGAGACGCGTGCCAAGCGATGAAGACGTAGCTAAGCTTCTAGGAGTGGTTCATAGTCAAGAAGACAAAGTTGCTCTGTTACTGCTCGTTGATACCGGTATACGAGTCACCGAACTCGCGACGATTAAGCTCAAGAATATCGATTTAGATGACGCAAGCATAGTGGTCAACGGTAAAGGCGGTAAGACGAGAGTAGTCTATCTATCAGAGTCGACCGTCGAGCATCTTCGAGCTTACGTTCAGATATTAAATGGCGATTATCTCTTTCCATCAACTAGGGCTGATGCTAAGGGCGAATGTAGGAATCGAACGTTTTTCGAGAAGCGTCTGAGAGAATGGTGTAAACAAGTCGGTATTGAGCGTATTACACCGCATCAGCTAAGACATTATTTCGCAACATACGTATTATCCCGAGGAGGTGATGTGAAAGCCGTAAGTGAATTATTGGGACACTCTGATGTTGGTATAACGCTCAAAATATACCATCACGTTGATACGAGGTCTATTAGGCAGATGCACCGAGAGTA
>Ga0209636_10001043_pt1 | contig 27633 bp, 17 predicted proteins | sample DeeMarSWOR152_54_FD_187464 | JGI IMG/M metagenome (GOLD analysis project Ga0209636, IMG submission 187464) | Marine sediment microbial communities from White Oak River estuary, North Carolina - WOR-1-52-54 (SPAdes) (version 2) | ecosystem: Environmental > Aquatic > Marine > Intertidal zone >...
TGACCTTACTTCCTAAAACAGCCTCCGGGATGGAAACCTCAACCTTGGAATAGATATCGTCGCCCTTTCTCGTAAATACGGGATGGGGCCTTATCCGAATGTGGACATACAGGTCTCCCGGAGGTCCGCCATCCATCCCATGGCCACCCTTTCCACCAATCCTCAATTTAGATCCATCATCCACTCCCGGCGGGATCTTTACCGATATCGTCTCCTCCTTTTCCATACGTCCACGTCCACCGCAGCTCTTGCAGGGATTCTCATTGATTCTTCCCTCCCCCTTGCATCGGGGACACACCTGGCGAAGAACCGTCCGTCCTCTCGAAAGCTCTACCATTCCGCTGCCACTACATTGGTGGCAAGTTACCCATTTCCCCGACGGATCAACACCCGATCCTATGCAGATCGGGCATAACTCCTCCTTTCTCAAGCGAATTTGGGTAGAGGTTCCCTGAATGGCGTCCATGAACCCGATTTCCAGCTGATAGAGGTAGTCTTCTCCCCTCGTCGGCCCACGCGATCGATAGGCCTCCCTCTCCCCGAATAGATCTCCGAAGAGGTCGGAGAAGTCCATGTCCCTGAATGACGAGTGGTATCCACCATATCCAGCGGCCTCCTTTTGCCGTTCCGTGAAAAATTCACGAAAGGCCTGATCCCCCATTTGGTCATACTGCGCCCGGTTTTTAGAGTCGCCCAAGACCTCGTATGCTTCTGCGATTTCCTTAAACTTCGCCTCGGCCTCTTTATCCCCCGGATTAACGTCTGGATGGTATTTACGCGCCAACCTTCGAAAGGCTTTCTTAATATCGGCTTCGTTCGCCCCTTTCTTTAGGCCTAAGACACCATAATAATCCTTCTGGGGCATGGCACATTTCCCTCTTCCATTACTTGATAATACATAGCAAAACCCATTTCCATTAGCAATAGAAATCTTATACGCGTAAGCATCACGGAAAAAGAGATGCTTACCTTTATCCATTCTCCATCGAAAAAGAAGACTAATGATGGTAGTATATGGAAATACTGAATAATCAAAAGAGGCATTCGTGAGTATGAGGAATTCTTCGATAAGAGTTCTCGCAATCAACTGCGGGAGTTCCACTCTCAAGTTTCAGCTCTTTGAAACTGGAACGGAACTCCAAAAGCTATGGTCAGGACATGCCAGAGATTCGCGAATGGACATGGAAATGGATCGATGAATGAGGAATCGTGTGTCGGGAAGTTCCGCGCTCATCGGGACGGTAGAGAACAGAAACATCTTGGCCGGCAACTGCCCCGCAAGCCCCGCCCTGTGGGCGGGGAGCTTCACTCCAGAGAAATTACGCTCAAAGCACTACCCTAACTCCGTGGCGGTTCCAAGAGGAAATCTTGGCTAAGGAACGCTGAGTCTTTGTGACGATTCAAAAACGAGGTATATGCCATGGCAACAACTTCTCGGATACCTGCTGGCCTCCGCACCATAGCCTATTTCTCCATGGAGGTTGGCCTCGATCCGGCCATGCCCACCTATAGCGGCGGCCTGGGTATTCTTGCGGGGGATACGCTGCGCGCTGCTGCCGATTTAGCCATTCCGATGGTTGGTGTGACGCTCCTCCATCGGAAGGGGTATTTTCGCCAGCACCTGGATGAGCGTGGGAACCAGTCCGAGAGCCCTTGCGACTGGAATCCCGGGGACTTTCTGGAGCCATTAAATCCCCGCATATCGTTAGCGATAGAGGGGCGGAAAGTGCAGGTCCGTGCATGGCTTTACATTGTTCATGGATTTGCCGGATATAAGGTTCCTGTCTACTTTCTGGACACTGACCTGCCTGAAAATAGCCCCTGGGATCGGACAATCACCGATTACCTGTACGGAGGAGACGGGCATTATCGCCTATGCCAAGAAGCAGTATTGGGCCTAGGAGGAGTAATCATGCTTCGTGCCCTAGGGCATAAGAATGTAAAAACCTATCACTTGAACGAGGGACACTCCGCGCTGCTTGCCCTGGCATTACTGGATGACAGGTCAAAAGCCGGTGGCTTTCATACCATAACTGAGGCGGATATTGATGCCGTTCGGCACCGGTGCGTCTTCACCACCCACACTCCTGTGCCTGCAGGCCATGATCAATTTCCCTGGGACCTCGTCCAACGAGTGCTTGGAGAGGACCGATCAAACTTCTTGGAATCGGCCCAGTGCTGCCTGAATAACAGCTTGAACATGACCTACCTGGCACTCTTTTTCTCTCGCTACATCAATGGTGTTTCTCATCGCCATGAGGAGATTTCCCAGAACATGTTTCCCGGCTATCCGATCAATTCGGTTACCAATGGTGTGCACGCCCTCACCTGGATCTCTCTGCCTTTTCAACGCCTCTTCGATCGCCATATAGAGGAATGGCGACGCGACAATCTTTACTTGCGTTATGCCATAAGCATTCCCCTTGACGAAATCAGTGAAGCCCACCGGGAGGCTAAACGGGAGCTTCTCGCGGAGGTGGAAAGGCGGATCGGTATACGATTAGGGCATGAAGTGATGACCATCGGCTTTGCGCGGCGTGCTACCGAGTACAAGCGGGCACACCTCCTTTTCTCGGATCCTGGACGGTTACGGACTATCTCACATCAGATTGGACCACTCCAGATCATCTACGGGGGAAAAGCCCATCCGAACGATGAAGGCGGGAAAGCAGCGATTCGGCGCATTTTCGAAACAGTAAGTTCCTTTAAGGATACGGTTCGCGTTGTTTACCTGGAAGAGTACGACATGGCATTAGCGAAATATATCTGCGCCGGGGTGGATCTATGGCTTAATACCCCTCAGAAACCCCAGGAAGCCTCCGGTACAAGCGGAATGAAGGCTGCCCTCAATGGGGTACCGAGCCTGAGCGTATTAGACGGTTGGTGGATTGAGGGTCATGTTGAAGGCGTAACTGGTTGGTCTATTGGCGATAGTTGGGAACCCGAAAGCAATCCCTCGGCGGAGATTGTATCGCTCTACGACAAATTGGAAGCAGTGATCCTTCCCATGTTTTATCAACGACCTCGTGCGTATGCCGAGGTCATGAGGTCGGCGATTGCACTCAACGGTTCGTTCTTTAACGCGCAGCGTATGATGTTCCAGTATCTGAAAAATGCCTATATAGCAATAGATACCTTCTAATCTAGGTAAAAAACCTTATATGAAAGAGGTGTCACAATGAAAGGTTGGTTCCTATGGATTCTCATTTTTCTTGTGGTGACATCAGTCGGGATACCGGACGCAGACGCACGGTCCGAATGCACCGAACCGATCCCAGAACTCTTTCAAAGGGTTTCTCCTTCCGTTGTTTTTATCTCGGCGGTGACCATCGATCCCTTTAAGCTCACCGACCGGGTGAGCTCCTCTATTGGATCGGGGTTCATCATCAGCAAAGAAGGATTGGTCCTGACTAACTCCCATGTGGTCTTCGGACGCAGGGCTATCGCCGTAACATTGGACGACGGCCGCACAATAAATGCAGAGGTTTTGGGTGTAGATCCAATACTTGATCTGGCTGCCCTTCAAATTCCCGTGCCTCCTGAGGGACTTCCCGTTGCAACCCTGGGAGACTCTGATGCGATACGGGTCGGCGAAGAAGTCGTAGCAATAGGCAATCCTCTCGGGCTTGAACAGACTCTGACGTATGGTGTGATATCAGGAATCAATCGGATTCTACCCGTTTCCCCCATGAGCCTGATGCTTCCCCTCATCCAGACTGACGCAGCCATCAATCCAGGCAGCTCTGGCGGGCCGCTGCTGAACCGGTGCGGAGAGGTTATTGGGATAAATACATCGGTCTTGGTCGGAGCCGAGAACATCGGCTTTGCCGTGCCCATCAACATCGCAAAGCGGGTTTTACCTCAACTCGTGAAGGATGGACGTGTTATCCGTCCGTGGCTCGGTGTCTCTGGCAAGCTCGTCAGAAAGGAATTGGAGATCATCTTTAATTTCCCCTTGACTGGTGGCTTTCTCGTAGAGACGGTTGATCCGGGGAGCCCCGCCCAGCGAGCTGGGTTACGAGGGGGTGACCTGCCGATAAAGATCGCCGGAGAGGAATTCTTACTTGGTGGCGATATCATCACTCATGCCAATGGACAGCCGTTGAGTGAGCCTGAAAAGTTTGCCATGTTTGTTCGGTCGCTAAAGGTCGGCGATAAGGTTCGCCTCCTCATCTTCCGTGAGGGAAAGACTAAAAAGATTGAGCTTGTCGTTACCGAAAGGCCAATCCTTCCTAGCGATTTGCCGCCGAATTATTAACGAGTGTTGTCGATGAGTTGGTATCAAGGTGTCGGCCCCCAGGATATTAACCGGGCACGGAATCTTTGCAGAAGAGTGAAGATTTTAAGAAGAAGCCATGCTATTTCGAGTAACCATTCAATCTGAGGATTACCATAGAAGGAGTAATAAGAGGAAGGTTATTTTTTCACACCAATTGTGACATCATTGAGGCTCAGGGATAGGAGGAAATCCTCAAAAATGCATATGATTTGATTAAACTTGGTCCTTCAAAGGGGAGACTTCTTGAAAATCTCCCTTACCCCATAGCGGGCAAGTTCATCGGCGGAAAGCCATTTGGCCCCCTTTTTGAAAAAGGCCCAAGTATCTAAAACGTTCTCGAACAGGGAGCGTTGGGTCTCATTGAAACTTCCCTCCCATAACATTTTTCCACTGGCCACATCAAAAAGGTATATGGCAAACGCCACGGATGCGGGGCTAAAAGCCCCCATAGAGCCTCCAACCCTCTCTTCATATCTCCAGACAGTCCCTGCAATCATGAGATTGGCCTCTAATGACTCACCAAGTTTTACCGCTAAGGTCCTGAGCGTATCCTTAGCCTCATCCTTTGAAATCTCCCCATAGGCCTCAAAGGTTTTTTCGAGCAATATCACCCTTTCTCCATGTCGGTTCTGGAGAGCTTCATAGACATATCCCGTCAAGATTCGATGAGAGTCCCCAGATAGCCGTTCGTGATTACAGTACAGTTGGGATAGAGGACAGTCCACAGTCTCGTCAATATCCGAGCCATGTCTCCCCTTGAGGAAAGGCATTACTCCAATCCTTTCGACTTTGGCCGCAATCAGGCCAGTTTGAGACTGAGCTGGAGCACTCCGCGGCGCATACCCATCTGCAAAAATGCTCAGGAAAATACACGCTGAGCCAACTGCCCAAAGGGAAATTCTTTTCATATTCATGGAATAATCCTCAGCGTAAGGGGTTCTCTGTATCGATATGATCCTATCATTGATGATCTCATAAAAAGTGAAGCTCCCCGCCCACAAGACGGGGCTTACGGAGCAATTGCCGGTCAAAATTCGATGGCAAAGGAAAAAGCTCCAAATTCAAGGCGCGCAAATCCTGAGGAATGAGGCGTACTTACAGTACGCTGCAGTGACGAAGGATGTAGCGCAACGCAGAAGTTGGACTTTTTACGAAGCCATCATCATCATTGCATCAAAGATTTATAGATATTCGATATACCAACCGCGATAAAATTGACCGCAATAGATCCTAATAACAATCCCATAATACGTGAAACCAGCAAAGAGCCGGTCACGCCCAATATCTTATTGATTTTGTTTGCAAATCTGAATATGAGATAGGTTAAGGCGAAAACAAAAAAAATGGCTGCCAAAGCTATAAGTTTTAATTCGAGCGTTTTCCCTGTTCTTATGATCACGATTACCGTTGTTATTGCCCCTGGTCCGGTTAGTAAAGGCATGGCAATCGGGAATACGGTAATATCTTCTTTTTTAGCAGCATCTCTTATTTCTTCCTCTGTCACGCTTTCAGGAGATACTTTTGCGTACAACATGTGCAAGGCAACGATAAAAAGCAATATGCCTCCAGCAACTCTCAAGGAGTCCACCGTGATACCAAAGAACCGTAGTATGAGTTCGCCAGATAGTGCGAAAACCAAAGCCACAAGAAATGCAATCATAACCGCTCTTCTGGCTATGTGTTTTCTTTCATCTTCAGGAATTCCAGAAGTTAGGGATATGAACGTTATCAATCCACCAATCGGATTTACGATAGTTAATATCGAGACAAATGCATACATGAAGAAAGTCATTATTTCCATACCGCCATGTTATCCTTCTCTATTGGGTATTATGAGTCGAAATTCTTCCCCAGAGGTTTTGCTTTTTAACAGACTATTGCCCGAATCAGAATGTGAGGAAAAAAAGTCTCAGAAACGCTTATTGTCGGATCATCCCTGTTAACCGTATACTGAGCATTCTCTCCTGGATATCATGCAACAGGAAATTCCCGAGGAACCCCTCAGGCGCCCTCCGCAATGAGATTCAATATCGCATCGTTCCATCCTTCAGGGCCGATTCCTTCAGCTTTTATGAGGTTCGATAGGGAAATCCTCCGATCATGTTCTCCTTCGTGATTTCGCACAAGGACTGGGTAATCGGCCTTCTCCAGCATGGGGAAATCGACGGGACTATCACCCAAGGCTATGGTAATGACATCATTGAACTTCCGCTGATAGAGCCGCTTCAGTGCCTCCATGGCCTTACCCTTATCGTTATCTCCTATCAAGTGGTAAATCCTCCCCTGAGCACATCGAAGGCCTCTTTTCCGTATTAAAGCCAGTAGGGCTTTGAATCTTCTTTGATCACCCTGGAAAAAGAAGGGCTCATCGAACTCTCGCTTCTTGGCCAGCTTCGCTTCTTTTCCATTCAACCCGGTGAGCTGCGCCACTTCTCCTGCACTCATGTCCCCGAACCCTTTGATATCAAAACCATGTATTCGGAGATCCTCCAATGCCCGCCGTAAAACCGGATATGGGGTTCCTAAAACAAGTTCATGGTATCCATCGATCATTTTCGCTTCCGGCCACACAGCGCTTATATCATCCTGCGCGAAATAAGAAAATGGGACGAAGATCCCTCCCCCGTTCTCCGAGATGAAGGGGTGGGCGTTTTCGAGCCTGTTCCTCCAGTACTCAATCTCCGCCCTGGTTTTGCTCGAACAAAGCACCAGGGGTATCTCCTTCTTCTTTATCATCTCTATGGCGGGCAAGGCCGCTGAAAAAGAGTACGTCTCATGGTCCAGGAGGGTGCCGTCGAGATCCGTGAATATTATCGGTTGGGAAACCATCATATAACCCTCACACTATAGGCATTTTTCTTGACTCATTCCTCATCACATTCTATAGTTATAGATCATAATGTGGACTTATTGGTAGCACAAGGGCAAACATTCCTCAGGGGGTATTATACCTGAAAATTTGCGGCGTGAAATCCCCTTGGATGAGAGCCCTAAGGGTCCAGATCGATGAAGATGGGCTATTATCCTGTTCAAAGGTTCTTTTGATATGGACATTCTTGATTATGCCAAAAATAACCTATTTAACTACAAAGTGGACATTCCCACTTTGCATTACGCAAAACGGTATCTGGAGGAGAGGGATTATCCTCCTCAGGAGAAGCAGTTAGTAATTATCATTCTCGACAGGAATGAGGATCCGGAGGCGCTTCGTTCAACGGTAATTCAGCTAGCAATGACCAACATCTTGAAAAGGATATTTCTCGGAATCGGTAGAGATCACTTCCGCGTGCAAAGGATCATCGTGAGCGACCAGTCAGATCTGGACATTGCAAAAATCAACAGGGGTTTACTCTATACCGTAAGAGACGTGCTCACTAATATGCTGGGAAAGGCCGATCATCCCCAGATATTTCATTTCCACTTTGATAGCCAGATCAGTGAAATAGCATATGAGTATCTCAGAGATCCCTTGAGAATAAGGAAGGAGGAGAAGGACAGGCCAATTCTCGGCAAAGGGATCAATATGGCAATAAGCTCCCTCATCTCGTCAGATCCCTCTATGGCTGGGAGAGAAGATAATGATATTGTTTTGGTCTTTATGGATGCGGAAAACAAGGAAGTAAACTATAGAGATCCGTTTCTCCTCGGTTCGCCGCTCATCTATGAGGGTTCACCTATTTTATTCAGTAAGGCGACCTTCAAGAGATATCACATGGAAGGTGAGAGGAGAAAGCTCGGCGGCAGAGTGAATGCCTCCCTCGGTGTTCCGCTGATAAGCATGCTCATCTATAAGGGCTTGATTCCCTTAAAAAAACCTATAGTTTACCCACTCTCCGGGGAAATAGGGATAGAGAGAAACCTCTTCTGGTCAATGAGAATAGCAAGGAGATTTGGAGTTGAAACAACAACTCTCCTTCAACTGTTCGGAAGAGATGAAAACGGCAACACAATGCTCCCTGAGGAACGCTTCTTGCAAGTTGACCTCGGCATAAACATGGATCAAGCACTGGCTGAAGGTAAACCCCCGAGAGAGGTGCTTAGGGGGGTGAGGAGTATGTCGGAAGATATCATTCACTCCACCTTTCAGATTATGGGCAAACAGATTAGAGAAGCCTGGGGATCTTCCGAGGAATTCATGAACATGTTCAAGGATTTTCAGAGACAAAGTATAGAGAGGTGGATGGAATCCCATGACAACAGGCTTATTACGGGGGGGATTACGCCCCACCAACTGAGGAGACTTGTCCGCGGGGTTGTACGGGAGCAGGCTGAGGACCTTTTCGTGGGGGAGAGTCTTTTCAGGAGAACGTTGCGGAGAATAAGAGAATCCTCAGATCCCGGCGATGAGGGTTTTTTGCCACCGATAAACAAGATCAAAGATGACGCGGGCAATAAGTTCGAGGAATTGAGGGAGAGACTCTTACAGAAGGCAGAACGGTTCTATTGACCGAAAACGATACCTCGACGTCCCTTCGGAAGGATAGATTATGCACTATGACACGGCCTTACGGCCATATGCATCTAAGCGGATTGAGGAGATAGAGTCCGCAGACATCCTCGTTGGAATCCCCTGCTACAATAGCGAGAGGACTATCACTCATGTAATTCAAATGGTTAGCCACGGGCTGGCGAACCATTATCATGACCGAAAATGTGTGATTCTCATAGCCGATGGAGGGTCAACGGACGACACCCGGGAAGTCGCTAAGGAATTTCAGATTAAGCCCTGGCAAGAGAAGCTTATCACCATCTATAGGGGTCCAGCCGGAAAGGGAACTGCTCTCAGATCCGTTTTCGAGGCGGTTGCGCGACTGAGGGTTGGGGCATGCGCCGTGGTGGATTCGGACCTCAGGAGCATCACCTCGGATTGGATCAAATATCTCATCGATCCCGTTTTGGAGAAGGGATATCAGTTCGTGTCTCCAATTTACCTCAGACACAAGTACGACGGGACCATTACTAATAACATCGTGTATAATCTCACCCGAGCCCTGTACGGCAAGCGGATTCGGCAGCCCATCGGGGGGGACTTCGCCTTCTCCCGAGATGTGGCCAAGTTCTCTATCGAACAGGATGTCTGGGAGACCGACGTGGCCCGTTATGGGATCGATATCTGGATGACCACCAATGCTATCACCCAGGGTTTACGGATCTGTCAATCTAATTTGGGTGTTAAGATCCACGAAGCCAAGGATCCCGGACTGCACTTGGGGCCGATGTTTCGTCAAGTGATCTGGACCATCTTCTCCCTCATGGAGCGGTATGAGGGATACTGGAAGGAAATCCAGGGAAGCACGCCTGTAGAAGTCTTCGGACATGAAAACCACGTGGAACCCGAACCCGTGAAGGTGGATTTGGAGGGGATGATACAACACTTCAAGATCGGGTTCCGCCAATTCTCATCCCTTTGGAAGGAGATCTTCTGCGAGGAGTGTTGTGAGGAGATCCGGGAGGTTGCACACATGGGCTCTCGGAAGTTCCACCTCCCCACCGATACGTGGATCAGAATCCTTTACGAATTGGCGGCTACCTTTCATAGTTGGAGTGTCAACCGGAATAAATTGATTGACCTAGTCACCCCGCTCTATTACGCCAGGGTAGCATCTTTCGTGCGGCAAAGCTGGGAGATGTCATCGGAGGAGGCCGAGGCTCTGGTGGAAGAGCAGGCCAAGAGCTTTGAGGAACACAAGAACTACCTCATCAAGGTGTGGGATGAGAAATCGGAGGCAATATCGAAGTTAGCGGCTCCATAAACAAGCGAGAGTTTCGGAAGGTTTCCATCAGGCCCTTCCATACATTTCCGTCATCTCAAGGAGCCTATTATTCAATTCAGGCGTTAGCACATCTGGTAACAATCGCCACTGCCAATTGCCCTCCAGGGTAGCGGGCCGATTCATTCGCGCCTCCTCTCCGAGACCGAGAATGTCCTGCATGGGAAAAATCACGGTGTTTGCGGCGGACATCATGAGGAGCCTGATCAGTTCCCAGTGAAGCTCATCTACCGGGACATCCCTCCCGAGATATCTGAGGAGCCTCTTTTTGTCCTCGGGGGCCTCTTCCCCTTCATACCACCCCCTTATGGTATTATTGTCATGAGTCCCGGTATATGCAACACAGTTCTTCGGGAGGTTATGGGGTATATAGGGGTTCGTGGGAAGATCCTCGCCAAAGGCAAACAGCAGTACCTTCATGCCTGGAAGCTCGAAGTGATGCATGACTTCACGTACGTCCGGGGTAATGATGCCAAGGTCCTCGGCGATGATGGGTAAGAAGGGAAACTTCCTCACGAGGTGATTGAATAAGTCAATGGCGGGGGCTTCGATCCATTTTCCATTGATAGCCGTGTTCTCCGTTGCCGCCACCTCCCAGTATGCCACAAGCCCCCGGAAGTGGTCGATACGGACAACATCGCATAAGGCGAGGTTCCTCTCCATGCGTTGAACCCACCAGGAATATCCCTTCTCCTTAAGAACTTCCCATCGGTATACGGGGTTGCCCCAGAGCTGTCCGGTTTCGCTGAAATAATCGGGGGGGACACCGGCGACAAAATGAGGCCTCTTCTCATCGTCCAGCTTAAAAATCTCTGGATGCGTCCATACGTCAACACTGTCATGTTCAACGTAGATGGGAATATCACCTATAATCTGTACGCCCTTCCTATTACAATACTTTTGGAGGGTACTCCACTGACGAGAGAAGACATACTGGAGGAACTTTTCCCCGTCGGCCTTTTCGGAGAGTTCATTCTTTGCGGATTGCAACGCTTCTGGTTGCCTGTCCCGTATGTCTTGAGGCCACTCCGTCCATACCTTTCCACCAAACCGCGATTTCAGGGCCCTAAAGAGGACAAAATCATCAAGCCAAGTCGCGTTTTCGGAGCAGAATCCCTCATATTCATACTGATCCTTTTTTCCCTTCTTGAACCGCCCATAGGCCTTGTGAAAAAGCTCTGCTTTATATGCACCTACAGCTCGATAATCGACCCGTTCTTTCGGAAAATCGGGGGGTGATTTGATGTCCACCCTGTCCAGCAGACCATCCTGGACCAAGAGATCGGGGCTTATGAGCAACGGGTTGGAGGCGAAAGCGGAGGAGCTGTGATAGGGAGAGCTGTAATGTTCTGGGTCTGTAGGGTTCAAGGGAAGGATCTGCCAGAAGCTCTGTTTGGTTTCAGCAAGGAAATCAACGAATCGGAAAGCCCATGGACCCATGTCCCCAATGCCAAAAGGGGAGGGAAGGGATGTCAGATGGAGCAGGATACCGCTTCCTCGTCTTCTCATTGCGTCTCCTCCCTCATGAGCAATGCAACGGGAAAATGCTTCAAAACTTCTCCAATAATGAGCTTGTTATGAGACTTCAAGAATTGACCTGTTATAACATTCTTCCACTTGTGCACAATCTCATCCGGAAGAGGTATATGAGTATCATCCCATACCTCTTGACCAAGGGGATATTCCCCTTCCTTTATCACCGTGATTAAAAACCGAGGCACGATAGTAACAGCCCATTTCCCTCCATGGCTTCTTGCGAAGGCGATGATGTTATCATTGAATTTACCAGCTGCTTGCAAAGGAATATAAGCTCCTTTCTGAAATAGCTCTGGATGTTCATTTCTCGCCTTGAGGGCTCTATATATCAGGAAGAGCTTAATCCTCCCATCCTCCCTCGTGTGGAACAATTCGGTGACCAGGTTTAAGATATCCCCATTTCCCTTCTCCCGGATTTCCCCGAGAAATGTCCATCTCTTTTGGAAGTCGACCGGGCGACGGTTATCGGGGTCCACGAGATTCAGATCCCACAGCTCAGTTCCCTGATAGAAGTCGGGTACTCCCGGCGAGGTAATTTTTATCAGCGCCTGGGAGAGGGAATTGAAAATCCCGTAGTGAACCAGTTTCCTCTGGAAAGGCAGGAATTCCTTCAGAAAGGGGTTTCCCTCGGGTGGATCTAAGATCTCTTCCACAAAGGAAATAAAGGCGCTTTCATATTCCACATCAGGCTTGAGCCATGCGGTGTGGACCTTCGCCTCTCGAACGGCCTTTATAAGGTACTCCTTTATCCTTTCCCTGAATAGTTGAAATTCTCTTTCTTCATGTAATGAGAAAGCGCCGACAAGGGTCTGGTACAGGAAGTACTCGTCATTCCTATCCGGGACAGTTCTACCATGGACCTTTTTCTTGTTTTTCCTATTGATCTTGCTCCACGTTTTGATGTTCCTTTCCCATTCTTTAGGCATCTCAGAGAGGACGTTTAGCCTCGCCCTTATATCCTCACCTCTCTTGGTATCCTGGGTGGAGGTTGCGTTCAACGAATGGGGCCAGAGATGCGCCCTCTTTTCAAGGAAACGATGAAACTCCGCTATCGAAATGCCGAATCTATTCGGATCCCCCCCGACCTCATTGAGGGAAATGAGCCTGTTATAGACATAGAGGGTTGTGTCCTCAAAGCCCTTTGCCATGAGGGGTCCTGTGAATTGTTGGAATCTCATTACAAAATGAATCCACTGATTCTTGTCCTCCTCCGAAAGATAATCCCCGAAATCCAGAAGGAGGAACCTCTCGATGAACTGGAGTTCATTCAATAGGCCTGGGCTGCTGCCTTTAGCCCTATCAATAGCCTCCTGAATGTGTGAGGGATCTGTTTCCCGGGAAATCCCCTTTCCGATATACGTCCGATAAACGCGGAAATGGACCATCACCTCAACCAAAGCTCTCTTAAGGCCGTAAATCGTGATGTCGCTGCCGTGTCTGTCCCTGCTGGAGATTGCCTTCATGAGGTGAGCGAGATTGTCCACATCTCCGGCCATGTGTTTCCCCAGAATCAACCTCTTTTTTTCAGATACCAATTCCTCATAGGGTACACCCATCCCAGCAAAATTCGTATATATCCTGTTGAATTCCCTTCGGTGTTTCCCCATGCAGAAAAGGCCGTTGACGTAATTAAGAAAGTCATAGCCTGTTGTCCCCTGGATCGGCCAGTGGGTCGGCAGCTCCTCCTCCAGGTCCAAGATTTTTTCAACAACGACGTACAGGTCTCCTGCCCTCTGCCTGATTCTCGCAAGGTAGTTCATCGGATCGTAGAGTCCATCAATGTGATCTATTCTCATCCCGGTTATTTTCCCCTCATCAATGAGCCTGAAGATTAAGGAATGAGTATGGTTGAAAACGTCCTCATCTTCTATTCTCAGGGATATGAGTTCATTGATATTGAAGAACCTCCTGTAATTTATCTCCTCCGTTGCGACCTTCCAGAAGGATAATCTAAAGAACTGCTCGGAAAGGATCTCATTGAGTAAGTTAAAGCTCTCGGGGGTTCCCTGTTTTCCATTGAAAATTCTTAGATTTTCCCTGATGAATTTTCTTATGTCCTGATTCTTATGGTAGAGCTCCCAGAGCGTTGTCTTGATAAACTTAATCTGGTCATATCGGTCACTCATTTCCTCTCTTGAAGGAAGGGTTTTCAGGATATAGAGGATGCCGAGGAGTTTGATATAATCCGAATGATCCGCACCGAGCTTCTTCTTCAATACATGCAACCGATACGGCAACAGATGGAGATATGACTCCAATCGTAAAGGCAATACCTGACTGTAGTAACTGAGACTAAACCCATCTTTGCTATATCTCAGCTTGATCTCTCCCTCTTCCAGTGATTTGCCGTAAAACATTCCCAAGAATGGTGCAAGAACTCTGCCTTTCATGCTCTCGTAGGGATGATCCCATTCAATGTCGAAAAACCGAAAATACCGAGAGTTCTCTCCATTTTCCAGGACATCCACGAGCATCCCGTTTTCGTGATCGAAGGCCATGTGGTTTGGGACAATGTCCTGGATCCATCCCATTCCATGGGCTTTCACCTTTCTTATGAGTCGCTCAAAGTCTGACCCGGTTCCTAATTGGGGGTTAAGTTGGTTCGGGTCGACCACATCGTAGCCGTGAGTACTTCCCTTTTTCGCCTTGAAAATGGGGGAAGCATAAAGGTCGGATATTCCGAGTTCAGCCAGATAGGACACAATGTTTTCGGCCGCCCGGAAGTCAAAAGCGGGATTGAATTGGATTCTATAAGATGCGGCGGGAATATGCATGATATCTTGCCCAGAGAGAAGATGAGGCTTTCGCCCGTTCTTCTTATTCAATACGAAGCGAGAGCTTTTGGCTTAGAGCAATAAAGTGATCGAGCCACTCCCGCGCTTTTTTATCTCCGTGGTCAGCTCTCGCTTTGAACTCAGGATAAACGGTCTCAAACACATCATAACACGTGTTCTGCACCCTCCAGAGATTTACCTGAAAGGACAAAGAGGAAAGTATTCCCACACCCTCATGGAGCTTTTCCAGCAATCCCAGTTCAGTTGGGCTGGCAATAAACTGTTGCGCTATCCGCTCTAGGCTCCCTCTCAATGTGTACTCCAGAGTATCCTCATCCAGGGAGATTCCTTCCGATTTCGACTCCTCCAGAAGGGGATCAATGTGCTCAGGGGAGAATTCCTCGATCTCAAAAGCGCGCCTGAGATCGGCGTTCAGAACCACTTCGGCAGCCGCATAGAGGGCCTTTGGAGGAGGCACACCTGAATCCTTGAGAAAGCGCATCAGCGGGACGTTAGTCTCGTAGAGCTGTCGGTAGATGGCCTCGACATCGCCAAGGGTCGATTCCAGAATGATGTCCAGTATCTTGCGCTGTTCATCACGGAAGAGGAACCTGAGCGAGTAGGTCGAGGCACCGAAGTGCTTGTCAATCATGCGGAGGGTCTCAGCAAAATCCGCTCTCTCAAAAGGGGCCGTAATCTTCGCCACCAACTCCTGGTAGGCATCCTTGCCTTGGTATTTTCTCACCCCACAGTTCAGGTTGTGGTCCCCAAGGTGTAGGACACCAAAACAGAGTCTGTCGCCTTCTCGGGTGATCTCTGAGGCCACCGTTGCCCTTCCCACCACCAGCCTCGCCCTTCCCGCCTCGGAACTCTGGTAATCATCTTGGTCGACCGTGTAGCAGTAAATGGAGGCCTTTTGCCCGTATTCTTCAAAGAGGGAGCTCATGGCGTAGTGGGCGCCGACCGTTTCCAGGTCCAGCGTGTCGGGTTTGACAGACTTTTCATAGATACGCCTACCGTTTCCGAGTTCGGGAATATTGCTCATCGCCCTCTCCAACAGTTCCACGAACTGACTTTCCATATCCTCCCCAAATACCTCTCGGGCAAGCTGGACGGCTCGACAAGCGTACTGAATGACCTGATTGGTCTCAATGCCCGACAGTTCAGAGAAAAACCATCCACAACTGGTGTACATGAGCATGGCATGTCGTTGCAGCTCCAGAAGCTTGAGTACCGTGATCTTCTCATCTTCGTTGAGTGTACGCGAGGCGTGTTGATTCAAAAAGCCCTCAGTGTTTTCTGGCGATCGATCGAGGATCACTCGTATATAGTCGTTTCGGGCATCCCAGGGATCCTTTAGGAATTGACGAGCTTTCTCCTCGTATGCGGGTGCTATAGCGTCTCGAAGCCAATCCAGGGACTCTCGGAGCGGCGCCCTCCAGGCTTGATGCCAGCCGGGATTTCCACCGGTGGTACACCCGCAATCGCTCCTCCACCGTTCAACTCCGTGAATACAGCTCCATGAGGTGTTCTCGAGGATCTCTACCTCATGAGTGGGGGGAAGTTTTTCAAGGTATTCCCCGTAATTGGTGAGCCGGGCGAGATTCTTGGACTCTATGGAATATAACGCGAAGGCCAGGGCCATCTCCCCGAAGCGGTGATGGTGACCGTATGTCTCGCCGTCGGTCGCGATGTGAACCATCTGTGGCCATTTCCGCTTTTCGGAAAAGCCTCGCAGGAGACGTTGTGCGAATGATTCTCCATTTTTCAGGAGGCCTTCAAACGCCACGGAACGTGAGATTGGTCCATCGTAGAAGAAGAGGGCAATGCTGCGCCCCGAAGGGAGTCGGAGACTATAAGCCCTGGTAGGATCAATTTTCGCTCCAACCATTTCCTCCCACTTTTCATCTCCGATACGGCGAATCCGATGGGCTTGGTGGGGGGCGAGAATGGTAAAACGGATTTCGTGATGAGCCAGGATGTCTAATGTTTCCAGATCCACCGCGGTCTCAGGGAGCCACATGCCTTCAGGCTTTCGCCCAAACCGGTGCTCGAAGTCTCGAATCCCCCAGAGGATCTGAGTAACCTTATCTCGTCTATTGGCCAGGGGGAGAATCATGTGGTTGTATGCTTGTGCCAAGGCCGAGCCGTGTCCCGCAAAGCTCTTACAGCTCTCCTGGTCGGCTTCCAGAATGGCACTGTATACGTCCGGCGCCTTTTCCTCGAGCCATGCCAAGAGCGTCGGTCCAAAATTAAAGCTGATTTTCGCGTAGTTGTTAGCCATCTGAACGATCCGGCCCTTTTCGTCGAGGATGCGGGATTTAGCATTGGGGGCGTAGCACTCCGCCGTGATCCGTTCATTCCAATCGTGGTACGGATAGGCAGAATCCTGGAGCTCGATGGCCTCAAGCCAGGGGTTCTCACGAGGTGGTTGGTAGAAGTGGCCGTGAATACATACGTATCGTTCCATTGGATCACATCCCTTTCTCTTTAATAAAGAGGACAAGAGCATGAGGGGACAAACTGAGAGTTGTTTCTTCATCCGAAACGAATTCAGGGGGAATGTTGCTTCCAAGGCCTTGCCACCGCTCATTCGCCGAATCCAACCGTTTCGTCCACCGACCCTCCGGTAAAGAGATGCTTATGCTGGCCGGCGCCTCACTGAAGTGGAAAATTACCGCTACCTCATCCACGTCGCTCCAGCGCCTGATGATGAGAACCCTCTCGCGTTCATAATCCGAAACCTCCATATTGTCATTGGTCAACAAGGCTAAGGCCGGGATTTGCTTCCTCAGGAGAATTAGCTCCCCGTAAAACTCGAGGAGCATCTGGTGGTGCCCTTTGTGACGCAGGTCATGGTTGAGTTTGGCCCGCAAGAACGTGCTCTCATCTTGCGGATCAGGCGGCTCATCAGTCCACCCAAAAGCAGCGAATTCCTCCTTACGCCCCTGCCGCACCGCCTCGATGATGATCGGGTCAGAGTGGCTGGCGAAGTATGGGAAAGGCGCCGTCTCACCGTACTCTTCCCCCATGAATATAAGTGGAATAAAAGGCGAAAGCAGTATAACCCCTGCGGCGAGCTTTATCCTCTCAAGGCAGACCAAGTGGCTCAAACGGTCCCCCTGCATCCGATTTCCTACCTGGTCGTGGTTTTGTGAGAAGACCACAAATCGATGGGCTGAAATATCCCGAGAGGAGTTCCCTCGTCGACGCCGGTGATAGGAAGAGTATTGGCCCGAGTAGACGAATCCCTCCCGAAATGCTTTGGCGAGATCCGTGAGTCGGCCAAAGTCCTGGTAGTACCCCGTTCGTTCCCCAGTTAAGAGTGTATGAAGAGAATGATGGAAGTCGTCGTTCCACTGGGCATCGATACCGTATCCTCCCACCTCACGTGACCGGATAAGCCGCGTGTCGTTGAGGGCGCTCTCGGCTATGAGGTGAACCCACCGGTTAAACCGCTCCGCCTCATCGTGAACAGCTGATGACAGCTCCTGGAGGAAAGGATGGGCAGAAAAATCCAGGATTCCATCGACGGCATCGAGCCTGAGGGCATCCACATGAAATTCCCTCACCCAATACAGGGCATTCTCGATGAAGAAGCGCCGAACCCCATCGCTGTGTGGGCCATCGAAGTTGATCGAAGAACCCCAAAGGGTTTTATATCGATCGGTAAAATAGGGCCCAAAATCCCCCAGGTAGTTGCCCTCTGGTCCCAGGTGATTGTACACCACATCTAAAACGACGGCGAGATCCTTTCCGTGGCAAGCATTCACGAGGCGCTTTAACCCTTCTGGGCCCCCATAGGAATTCTGGACAGCAAAGGGATAGACGCCGTCATATCCCCAGTTGCGATTTCCCGGAAACTGAGCCACGGGCATGAGTTCGATGGCTGTGATCCCCAGATCTTTCAGCTCATCGAGGTGAGCAATGATGGATTCAAATGTTCCCTTTTTCGTATAGGCCCCCACGTGAAGTTCGTAGATCACGTAGTCTTGGAGGGGAAGGCCCGACCAGTGGTCATCCTCCCAGCCGAAACGGTAATCGACCACCTGCGAGGGCCCGTGGACGCCTTCGGGCTGAAATCGAGAAGCCGGATCTGGGCGCTCTTTCTGGCAATTCAGGCGGTAGAGGTATCGATCGCCGGGATTCACATCCTCGGCGATGACATAACGATAACCGTGCTCCACCTTATCTAACGGTATAGTCCGCTCCCTCGGGGAAACGATGTGAAGCTCTGCATTTTTAAGCAATGGCGCCCAGACGAGGAACTGACAGCGTCCTTCCCCCAGGTATGTCGCCCCGAGGCTCAAGTCCTGGTTCAAAGCCCTGCCTCCTCGTGCTTAAAGAACACTATTCCCAGAGGGGGGAGGGTGAGATTGAGTGAGTGGGATCGGCCGTGGAAGGAAATCGGCGAGGCCTCAATACCGCCTAGGTTCCCGTGGCCGCTCCCTCCATATTCCTCGGAGTCACTGTTCAAGATCTCCCTCCAGTACCCACCACGTGGGGTGCCTACTCGATAGTTGAAGCGGGGACCCGGGGTGAAGTTGCAGACGATGATCAAGACGTCATCTGTGGAGCGACCCTTGCGCATTAAGCTCAAGACACTCTGCTGAGAATCATTGCAATCGATCCACTCAAACCCCGCGGAATCGAAGTCCAGTTCGTACAGGGACCGTTCGGTTCGATAGAGGTTGTTCAAGTCCTCAACCCAGCGCTTGAGTCCCCGGTGAAGGGGATACTCGAGGAGGTGCCAGTCGAGGCTCTCTTCGTGGTTCCACTCGCTCCACTGGCCAAATTCACCACCCATGAAGAGGAGCTTCTTCCCAGGCTGTGAATACATGTATCCGAAGAGAAGCCTCAGGTTTGCGAATTTCTGCCAGTCGTCCCCTGGCATCTTCCCGATCAAAGATCCCTTGCCATATACCACCTCATCATGGGAAAGCGAGAGCACGAAGTTCTCGTGAAAGGCATAGAGAAGCCGAAAGGTCAACCGGTTGTGATGGTACTTCCTGTATATGGGATCCTTGGACATATAGTCCAGCGTGTCGTGCATCCAGCCCATGTCCCACTTCATGCCGAAGCCCAATCCCCCCAAATAGATAGGCCGAGAGACCATAGGCCAGGCAGTGGACTCCTCAGCGATGGTATGGATATCGGAATGGTTCTTGTAGACTTCCTCGTTAAAGCGGCGGAGGAATGAGATGGCCTCAAGGTTCTCCCTCCCTCCATATTGGTTGGGAATCCATTCCCCCTCCTTCCGGGAATAATCCAGGTAGAGCATTGATGCTACGGCATCTATCCTGAGGCCGTCGGCGTGGTACTCGTTCAGCCAGAGGAGGGCACTGCTGATAAGGAAGCTCTGTACCTCTTTCCGACCGAAGTTGAAGATGAAGCTGTTCCAATCCGGATGAACTCCCCTTCGGGGATCGGCGTGCTCGAAGAGGTGCGTCCCATCGAAGAAACCGAGCCCATGTTCATCATTGGGAAAGTGGGAAGGTACCCAGTCCAGGATTACCCCGATGCCGTGTTGATGTAAGCAGTCGATAAGATACATGAAATCCTGGGGGGGACCGAACCGGCTGGTTGGAGAGAAATACCCGAGGCATTCATATCCCCAGGAGCCGTAGAAAGGATGTTCCATGATCGGCAGAAATTCCACGTGGGTGAAGCCAATCTCCTTTACATATTCAACAAGCCTGGGGGCGAGCTCCCGATAGGTCAGCGGCCGATTCCCCTCTTCGGGGACCCGCAACCAGGAGCCGAGGTGCACCTCGTAGATGGAAAGGGGGAAATCCGGCGTATTGCGGTTATGGCGATTTGCCATCCATTCACCGTCTCCCCATTTGTATTCAAGGTCCCAGACGATAGAAGCCGTTTTGGGTGATATCTCGCTGTAGATACCGAAAGGATCAGTCTTCTCAACCCGGTAATCCTCGTAACGTGATACGATGTAATACTTGTAATACTCACCCTTCGTTATGCCAGGGATGAAGCCTTCCCAGATGCCCGAATTATCTCTCGCCCGCAATGGATGGCTTGTCTTTTTCCATCCATTGAAGTTCCCCATGACGTATACCTGCTTAGCACCAGGCGCCCAAACAGCAAAATTGGTTCCATCCTGTCCCCCTGCGGTTATCGGATGAGCTCCCAACTTCTCATATAGGCGAAAATGGCTCCCTTCGTTAAAGAGGTAGATATCGTCATTGGTCAAGAGGCTGCTATCGTATAGCACTGGATCCGCGAGTTTTGTTTCCTTGCGAGATTGTGTTCCCGTATCGCTCTTTTTCTTCTTGGCCATAGTTAACCTCGTACTTACCCAATCTCAAGCTGTTGCTTGATGCCCTGAAGGGGGATCTTCAGCCAATCCGGGCGGTTGTTCAGTTCGTAGCCCAATTCATAGATGGCCTTTTCCAAGAGGTAGACATCTATGAGCACCCGGAGTTCATCCCTGTTTTGAGGCACGATGAGTGCCTGAACCGCTTTTGGCAGATATGACTTCAAGAAGGCGGCGCCCACCCAGAAATACCAGAGATCCGCCCATGTCTCAAGGTAAGAGAGATCTTCTTCTCGGACAATGACGCTGTCCCGTTGATTGAAGAGGGCAGCATAGGCAGCATAATGAAAGGAGCGCAATATCCCAGCGATATCCCGTAACGGACAGCGCTTGAGCCGACGCTCAGAGAGCGGGTGGGCCGGCTCACCCTCGAAATCGATGATCACAAAATCCTTGCCGGTGTACAGCACCTGTCCCAGATGGTAGTCACCATGACAACGGATTCGCATGGCCGAGATCTTGCGGTCGAGAATAGAACGAAAATGCTTGATAACGTCGCTCTCGTGGCCCAGGATTTTTTGGGCGTCTTCGCGCACGGCCAGCGGGAGATTATCCAAACTTTGCCGTAGGAGTTCAAAGACATGCTTAGTCAGGTTAAGCATGGATTGGTAGAGGGAACGTTGATAGAGTTTAGAGAAGGATTCAGGGGCAAAATCATGATCTTCCGGGTCAGAGGCGAGCGCAATGTGGAGTTCCGCGGTTCGCAGTCCGAGAAGCCTCGCCGACTCCAAATATGCGCCGATCATCTCCGAAGCTAAAGGGTCGAAATCCTGCTCTACCAGGTCGAGCACATGCATTTCCGGCAGGGAGGTATCCTGCAATTCGGCTCGGCGGGCTAAAACATACTCGAAGTAATGCGCAAGGATATCCTGGGTATATTGCCAGGCATCTCCTTGATTGGAAACGAAGCCATGGAGGACCCCCAGGGTCATTGGAGCCCTTCGATCCTGTCGGTACTCAAGGGCACCAGCAACCGGAGGGATGTATTGAAAGCCCTTCTCCGTCAGAAAATGCCCAATCTCCAGGTCAGGGTTGATTCCTTCTTCAATGCATCTAAAGAGCTTGAGGATGAATCGGTCCTTAAAGACGACAGAGGTATTGCTCTGCTCGGCCTTGATGAGTGAGGATTCCAGCGGTCCTTCACTGGCATTGAGGATAGACCGAAAAAACCTTGTCTGTTTGGCTATCAATTCCCCTTTTGTCCCTTTCAGACGGCGGCGGCGGGTAATAGCTTCCAGCAGCTCATCGCAAAAGTCCTTCTCAATCAAGGGGTCGTAGAGGATCCCTTCCTCATCTTTATTTACTAGCTGGTATCGTGCAATGACTGAATGAGAACTTTCCTTAAGGACATGATCGGCATGGTCCTCAACCGCAGCCGCGATGGGAAGGAGATAAATCTCCGGGTCCCCCTCCTTATAATCGACTTGTACCAACATAATGTGGGCAATCGCAGAAACGTTAGGCATGGGGATGACCTCCAGGACCCTTGCCGATCGGATCTTCCGTGCCTTTCCCTTGAACCAGCGACACATTTTCAAATATTTTGGCAAGATTTCCTCCAGAACGGCTTTGGCTTTGCCGTGGAGGAGAGATTCCCATGTTTCAGCCACGTTGAGAAGGGGTAGTTGAGATACAAAAGAGGTGAGCTCGATGGTTTCCTGTGCCATGCTTTGTGGTTCAATGGAAAACCAGTAAAAGGTGTGGGGACCCAGGGTGATGAAGTAAGGGAGTTCCCCGATGGGAGGAAACTCCGTCCCTCCAAACAACTCGATGGGCACCATCCCCCTCAAAGCAGAAAGGTCCAACTCCGAGCATTGAACGAAGCGGGAGAGGTTAGCTATGACGAGGATGCACTCGTCCTCATAGCGACGGATAAAGGCCAAGACCTTCCGGTTCTTGGGGTGGAGGAACTCGATAGTTCCCCGCCCGAATGCCTTGAAGCGCTTCCTCAAGGCGATAAGGCGTTTCGTCCACCAGAGAAGGGAACTGGGGTTGTTCTGCTGGGTTTCTACATTGATGGCTTCGTAATGATATTCGGGATCGAGAATAATGGGGAGATAGAGTCGCTGGGGATTGCATTGAGAAAAGCCCGCGTTTCGGTCGCCACTCCATTGCATGGGGGTGCGGACACCGTCACGGTCGCCCAGATAGATATTGTCTCCCATTCCGATCTCATCGCCATAATAGAGTACGGGTGTCCCTGGAAGCGAAAAGAGGAGGCTCTTCATGAGTTCGATCTTTCTCCGGTGATTCCCTAAAAGGGGGGCTAGACGGCGTCGAATCCCCAGGTTGATCCGCGCCTGTGGGTCGTGAGCATAAACCCTGTACATATAGTCTCGCTCCTCGTCCGTAACCATCTCCAGGGTTAGCTCATCGTGATTGCGGAGGAAGAGTGCCCAGTGACATGTCTCGGGAATCACAGGAGTTTGTTCAAGCATATCGATAATGGGAAAGCGATCCTCCATACGGATGGCGATGAACATTCGAGGCATGACCGGAAAGTGGAAGGCCATATGGCATTCATCACCACCGCCGAAGTAGGCTGCAGCGTCTTCAGGCCACTGGTTAGCCTCGGCCAACAGCATGCGGTTTTTAAATCCCTCGTCAACGTGACGCCTTACGTTCTTTAAGAAGGCGTGGGTCTCGGCCAAGTTCTCGCAGTTTGTCCCCTCCCGTTCGTAAAGGTAAGGTACGGCATCCAAGCGGAGTCCGTCCACACCCAACTCCAGCCAAAAGTCTATAGCCTGGAGGACGGCCCGCCGAACAGAAGGACTGTCATAGTTGAGGTCGGGCTGGTGTGAGTAGAAACGGTGCCAGTAATAAGCCTTGGCCACGGGATCCCAGGACCAGTTGGAGGACTCGAAGTCCTTGAATATTATCCGCACTTCCTTATACCGATCCCAGGTATCACTCCAAACATAGAAATTACGCCACCGGCTGCCTGGTTTGGACCGTCGGGCCCGCTGGAACCATGGATGCTGGTCCGAGGTATGGTTAAGAACAAGCTCGGTGATTACCCGCAGGCCCCGGCGGTGGGCTTCGCGGAGGAACAACTTGAAGTCGCGAAGGCTTCCATACGTTGCGTGGACGCCGGTGTAGTCAGCGATGTCATACCCATCGTCCCGCAAAGGCGACGGACAGAAGGGAAGAAGCCAGATAGCCGTGACACCGAGATCCTGAAGGTAGTCCAGTTTTCCAATAAGCCCTTTGAAGTCTCCCACGCCGTCCCCATCGCTGTCAGCGAAAGCGCGGACGTGGAGTTCGTATATGATGGCATCCTTGTACCAGAGGGTATCATCATCAAATGAAAAGCCTTGGTCCTTCCGATATGCCATGGTATTCGTCCTCTACATGAAGTAGTCGAAATCCCTTTCCGTTCTTACCCTGTGCCGCACGCGGAAGATTTGGGCCGGAACAATCCCGGGATTGAGTTCCACGTAGTTTCGGTGGCCGTGCCACAAGTAGCGGGCGTCACTTAAGAGATCGTGTACCTGGTAAGGCATCCGATGATTGATTCCCAAGTCAGATAGCGAAAGCTCCACCCATCCCGCCTGCGTGTGGTGAGGATCCAGGTTCACCACGACTACGATTACATTTGAACAGTCCTCCGTCTGCTTGCTGTAACAGATGATCTGCTCGTTGTCTATTGGATGGAAGCGAAGGCTCCAATCAGAGTGAAGGGAGGGGTTCTCCCGCCGGATCCGGTTCACCCTGGCGATAAAGTCCTTCAGGCTGTCTGGTCTTGAGATATCCCAGTTCTTGATCTCATACTTCTCGGAATCCAGATATTCCTCGCTTCCGAACTCTTTAGGCCGGTTTTCGCAGAGCTCGAACGCCGGGCCGTAGATTCCGTAGCTTGCTCCCAGGGTAGCTGCAAGGACGAGTCTGGCCATAAAGGCGGGTCTTCCCCCCATCTGGAGATATTCCGTCAGAATGTCGGGTGTGTTTGGCCAGAGGCTAGGGCGGAGATACTCTCGCACTTCGGTCTGGGAGAGTTCGGTTAAGTATTGGGTAAGCTCCCATTTCGTATTTCGCCATGCGAAGTATGTATACGACTGCGTGAAGCCCAGTTTTGCTAGTTGATACATGACCTTTGGCCTGGTGAAGGCCTCGGCCAGAAAGATCACCTCCGGGTAGTCTTTCTTGACCTCCTTGATGAGCCATTCCCAGAAGTGGAATGGTTTGGTATGGGGATTATCTACACGGAAGATGCGCACGCCCTGATCGATCCAGAAGAGCACGATTCCTTTGAGCTCCTCCCAGAGCTCCCGCCACTTTTCCGTTTCAAAGTTCAAGGGATAGATGTCCTCGTATTTTTTCGGCGGATTTTCCGCATACTGTACGGACCGATCCGGCCGCCAGTGGAACCAGTCCGGGTGTTCCTTCACATAGGGGTGGTCGGGTGTACACTGAAAGGCCAGGTCTATGGCAATCTCAATGCCATAATTAGCCGCCTTCGTAATAAGCCCCCGGAAGTCTTCCAAGGTACCGAGCTGTGCGTGAATATCCTTGTGTCCCCCCTCCGCAGAGCCGATAGCCCATGGGCTTCCAGGATCATTGGGGCCAGCGGTAGGAGTATTGTTCTTCCCTTTTCGGTGCGTCTGCCCGATGGGGTGGATGGGGGGGAAGTAGAGCACATCAAATCCCATAGCCGCGATATACGGCAAGCGACCCTCGCAGTCCTTGAACGTACTGTGATGTCCCGGTTCAGTTGAGCACGAGCGGGGGAATATTTCGTACCAGGCGCTAAAGCTGGCCTTCGGTCGATCCACCACGACAAAAAGCTCCTTGTTATAGGTGGTGGCATATTCCCTGCCCGAGTATTTGGCCATCAGGGCGGCAAGCCCTTCGTCGTGGGCAATTCGAAGCTTGTCGGATAGCTCTTTGGCTGAACGTAATGAGATTGCCACTTCTTTCAGCTTTTTCGCGTCAGAGCCAGGGGTTTGCTTGCCCGCCTCCTCGATGAGATCAGCCCCTGCCAGGATATCGGTCGAGACATCGTGCCCTGCATCAAATTTCTTCAAAAGGACCTGGCGCCAGGATTTGAAGTGGTCAACCCATGCCTGTATGGTGTAGCGATATTGGCCCAGTTCCGTGACCGTGAACTCCCCCCGCCAACGATCGTTGACGAGAAATTCCATGGGAGATTCTCTCCATTGGGATTCATCATCATTCCGATAGAGGAGAACACACGAAAGGGCATCATGGCTGTCGGTGAAAATATCGGCTTCAACGAATACCTTTTCGCCAACCGTCCGTTTTATGGGGAACCGCCCAGCGTCCACCTCAGGTTTCAGGCCTTCAATGATAACCCGATTTCTTCCGTCTCTATCTTTTATCATAAATGATATTCTCCAGAGCCTCCTATACAATCATAAGGCCCTAAAATGACATACAAAGAATAAAAATATCCAATGAATTTCAAATTGTCAAACCACTTCAAGCTGGAGTTTCCGGAATTTTCTAAGGGGACTCCGTTGTTTCTGAGCGAATCTGGTGGAGAAGTGGGGTACCCTTCGAGGGCGAGCAGGAAGGGGAAAGCCGGCCCTTCAGAGGCCGGAAGGGGTAAGTATTCCCCGCCTGCGAACTCCGAAAGGGTCACTTTGGAGCCATTGAAGTGAAGAAACAGTGGAGTCACCTCCTGAAAATTTTTTATCCAATAAAATCAAATAATTATAAAGATATCCCTCTTAAAACTCAGTAAACTCCGGACTTCAAATGGAATATGCGTTGCCCTTTTCATTTGGACTTTATGATTGAGGGAATTCGGAAGATTGCTGGAAATTGGGCGTATTCCGCTGATATTGGAATGGGATGAATACGCGATGAAAAAAAAAGATCTTCTATGAACTCTTCCCCAGAGATATGGAGTTACTTGAGAATGCTGTCTGCCCTTGGTGTCCCGGTGAACATGCAATACGACGATTCTGTTCCCTCATGCAGTCCAGAGTCGCTGATGAGATAAGGCCTCACATTCCACCTGTCGGTCTCGAAATTCTATCGGGGATGGGTATGAACGAGGTACTCTGCAACACAGGGGAATCAAAGGAGGTTTGGATCTCCGTCTCTCCCTTTTCACTCTAAATCAAAGGGAATGACCCGTTGGATCTAGTGGAAAACAGATTCGATCCAGCCCAAGAATAATCCCACTGGTGCACGGTTCATACGCCTCCTTAAGCCATACTATAAAGACTCATCCCCATCTGTTTGGTTCTGTCCCATTTGGGCCAGCCTTTCCATCCAAGGCATTGTGCGATCTGTCTCCTTCAACTGCTCTTTCTCCCGTTGACACTCCAGGCAGTATAAGGTAAAAGATACAGCCTCAAGGCGTTTCTCGCTGATCTCTCTACCGCAATCCACACAGATCCCGTAGATCCCTTCATCTAGCCGCTCAAGGGCTTCATCGATATCTTTCAAGACTCTGCTATGCATAGTGAGCAGTTCATAGTTGACATCTCGTTCAAGGGCCCATGTGCTGATGTCCCCCAGGTCTAATGATGGGCCCAATACGGCATCTTGGCCCTTAGTCACCTTATCTGTAAGCTCTTCCCTGATACGAGCCTCGATTTTTCCTCTCTGCATCAAAAGCATCTTACGAAACTTTTCTTGACGGGATTCTTTCTCTTCTGATTGCACTTCCGTGTTCCTTCCAAGGATTATTCCGATTTCGTTGGTTACCAACGATACCTATCAATCGCTTCCCTTTGGACAAAGAATTACATATTATCGAAACCAAGGCCAGGTTTGTTCGTTGGAAATAACGTTCCATTGCGCAGGATAACGGCACCCTTTGTGGGATCGTCCAGGAGACCGAGATGACCATCCAGGTCAGCATAGACCACGTTAGGACGAGCCAGGGCGAAATGGAGGCCTGCGGCAATGGCTATGGCCGCCTCGTCCATGCATCCCACCATGACCTCCAAGCCCGCCGCCCGGGCG
>Ga0209636_10001044_pt1 | contig 27630 bp, 32 predicted proteins | sample DeeMarSWOR152_54_FD_187464 | JGI IMG/M metagenome (GOLD analysis project Ga0209636, IMG submission 187464) | Marine sediment microbial communities from White Oak River estuary, North Carolina - WOR-1-52-54 (SPAdes) (version 2) | ecosystem: Environmental > Aquatic > Marine > Intertidal zone >...
CCACATTCTTCTGAGGTAAGTGTTGCGTGCGCAAAAATCATGTTCAGAACAAAATAGAGCAAAAAAAGGGGATTTTGCGGGGGACATCTCCAACTTAGGTGGTAATAAACTTTACCTTTTAAAAGCGCCGTTATTCTAGACATAATATAAAACCCAACTGTGTTGTAGGCTAAGCTTTAAGCGTTATTTTTAACTATGACTCGTGAAGAAGTAATCTGCTGAGACCTAAGTGAGAAAAAATGATTGAAGAAATTCTGGGTTTTGTTCGTAAACACGAGGAGTGGCGTGGAAAGCAATGTCTGAACCTTATTCCATCCGAAAATGTTATGAGTCCAGTTGTTCGAGGGCTTCTCTCGTCAGAGCTTGGACACCGTTATACTGCCAGAGACCGTTTCTACATGGGTACAAAGTTCACCGACGAAATTGAACAGTATGGCGAAAAAATCGCAAAAGAAGTTTTTGACGCTGAAAGTGCAGATTTACGTCCTCTTTCTGGGCATATCGCTGATTTAATTTTCGTAGCTAGTTTCGCTAAGCCTAGTGACACACTTATGTGCGTCTCTCCTGAGGATGGTGGATATCCCGGAATATGGAAAAATGGTTTAGCTGGACTTTTTGGCCTTAACACTGTGCCTTTTCCGTTTTCGAAACGTGATATGAACATAGAGGTTGAAAAAGCAAAAGACGCTGTAAGAAGTGTTAAGCCTAAAATAGTAATCTTTGGCGCAAGCCTAATTACATTCCCACATCCAGTTAAGGAATTAGTTCAAGTTGCTCGGGAAAAAAGTGCATATGTGGGTTTTGATGGTTCACACGTTATGGGGCTTATCGCTTGTGAACAGTTTCAAGACCCGCTAAAGGAAGGGGCATCCGCCTTATTTGGTTCAACACATAAAACCCTCTTTGGCCCTCAAGGGGGAATAATTTTGGCGGACAAAGAGCATGGAGAAGTTATGAAAGAGAAGATTTTCCCGACATTTGTTGATAACGCTCATTGGAATCGCATAGCTGCGTTGACTTTGGCATTAGCTGAAATGAAAAATTTTGGGAAAGCCTATTCGGAGCAAGTAATCCGCAACTCAAAGACTTTAGCCACGGCCCTATATGACTACGGTTTTCCAGTCATCTGTAAACATTTGGGATTTACTCAGTCGCATCAAGTGCTGTTAGATTACGGAGGCTATGAACGGGGCAGGGTTATAGCGGAAAGACTTCAACATGCAAACATTATTGTTGATTGCGGTGTTAGGATTGGCACTTGCGAGGTTACAAGACGTGGCATGAGGGAACGAGAAATGTTGAAAATAGCCGAGCTAATTAAAAGGACAATTGTAGATGAGGAGCAACCGAAAAGCATCAATAGGGAAGTTGCTAAATTTTGCGCCGAGTTTCAGAAAGTCGAATACTGCTTTGAGCAATAAAACTCCTTTTATTAAACCTATTTCTTTCTTATCTCTACGGAGTTATGCGTAGCAGATTTGGAAAGTGACAGACCTTGGAAACTTTAGTTCCGCCATCGCTCACAGAAGCGTTAAAGAAACAGAGGTATCACCTTGTCGATCGACATTCAGCGGTTAAAAGGTGCAGATGGCTTTACGAAACATTAATCCATGACAGACCATGCTACAAACAGAAATTCTTTGGAATCAAAACCCATCAATGCATACAAATGACACCTGTGCTTTTCTACTGCACACAGCAATGCCTATTTTGCTGGAGAGCCCAAAGCGGCGACCTTGGAATAACATGGAACGAAATAAAACTGCCAAAATGGGATCTTCCAGAAGAAATCGTTGAAGGAAGCATCAAAGCGCAGCGTGAAATATTAAGCGGATATAAAGGGAATCCAAAAACAAATCAGCGAAAACTCACAGAAGCTTTAACGCCTAGACATGCAGCCATAAGCCTAACAGGTGAACCGACACTTTACAAGCCACTGGAAGAACTAATCCAAGCCTTCCACAAGAGAGGATTCACCACATTTCTCGTATCTAATGGAACATTGCCTTCAGCCTTAGCTAAGTTAAGCGAGGAACCCACACAGCTCTATATTTCCGTTTGTGCTCCCGACAAAGAAACGTATAAGCAGATTTGTCTCCCCCAGATTTCAAAGGCTTGGGAGAAGCTTAACAATACTTTGGAGTTCTTGCCCAGCTTCAAATGTCCAACGGTGATTCGAATAACATCTGTACGTAAACTCAACATGGAAAACGCTGAAGCTTATGCCAAATTAGTTGAGAAAGCTAATCCAACGTACATTGAGCCTAAAGCTTACATGCACGTTGGATTCTCCAGGCTTCGCCTAGGCTACAAAAACATGCCGAATCACAGCGAAATACGCGAATTTGCAATGCAGTTAGCAAAAGAAACGGGTTACAACATTATTGACGAATCAAAAGAGAGTAGAGTTGTACTACTAAGTAGACTTAAAAAGCCCATAAGATTCTCTGACTGTTGAATTGATAAAGGTTTAGACGATCCTTTCTTTGCTGGCCTGATTCTCAATATCTTTTGTGAAAACTCTTCATTCAACTACCTAACAGCCGCATACCTCACAAGATCTAGCAGACAGTGGTTATTCTTCCGCGTAGTTTGTACAGTTGACTATTAAAAGTCGTTGCATATGATTCATATTTCATATAAGTTAAACTCAATTAGTTGCTGTTTTGTTTATTAACTGAGAACAAAAGTTAAATAGTACGTTTGCTATAACTGAGATAAAAACCAGAAATTTAATTGAGGTGTCAACAAAATGGTGAATGAAGGGAGAGGACGTTTGTTCAGAAGAAAAGACGGCAAGTACCTGATCTATCTTCCAAAGGACTTAGCTGAAGACAGCATGTTCCCATTCAAAGGCTCAGACTCCATATTTGTAAACGTAAGTTTCAAACTTGGAGACAAAAAACTTCTCGTCAAACAGTGGAAAGAACCATCGGAAGAATAGAACAGCCAAAGACCAGTAACAGCAAAACTCCCATTTTTTAAACAATACCATAAATACTCAAATATCTATTTTAAAGCGAATTAGGAGTAAAATTCATGCCTACTTTAAAAACTATTTTGAAAGAGATAAGAAAGGAGTTAAAAGAAAAAGAGAAAGTGCGAGAAAAAGCCCAAGAAGACATGCGAAGGGCAACAAGCCTTTCTAAGCGAGCAATACTTCTCCTTCATCAAAAGAGGATGGAGGAAGCCAAAAAACTAGTCGGTAAAGCAAAGGAAATTATCTCGAGACTTAATGAGGCTTCAACGGAATATCCGAAAATCATTTACAGTGGCTTGTTCAACGCTGCACTCCAAGAATACTCTGAAGCAAACATATTTCTAAAATCAATTGAAAAGGCGGAATTCATAACACCTAAAGAAATTAACGTGCCTTCTGTTGATTACGTGCTTGGATTAGCTGACGTTATTGGAGAATACAGACGCTTAGCATTGGATGCTTTACGTGGCGGAGACGTAGAAAAAGGCGAAAAATGCTTGCAGACGATGGATGAAATCTACACCGAGCTCATGGCTATGGATGAAGCCTACATGCTTGTCCCGGGACTTCGGAGAAAATGCGACATTGCAAGGAGAATTATCGAAACCACACGAGGAGATATAACACAGGAAGTTCGGAGAAGCTCACTGGAAAGACGTTTGAAGGAATTTGAAAATTTCATGAGAAAAAGGCGAAAGGTTCTAAAAAGGGTAGATGAGTAGGAAAGTATGGATGCTTTCGATAGTTGATATAAAGTCTAACTTTTCCATCGAAAAAGCACACGAAACACAGTTACGGTTATCTGAACAGATAGTTCTTAAGGATATGCTACCTAAAAAAATCCGTTTCGTCGCTGGTGTTGATGTAGCTTACGTGAAAGACTTGTCTATCGGCGCCGTAGCCGTTTTGGATTACAACTCTCTGAAACTTGTCGAATCGCAAATGACCCTTTGCAAAGCTCGTTTCCCATACGTTCCGACACTGCTTTCGTTTAGAGAGATGCCGTCAACCGTCCTAAGCATAAAGAAACTGCGTTTGCAACCAGACATCTTTCTTGTTGATGCACATGGTTTCGCACATCCTTATCGATGCGGATTTGCAAGCCATCTAGGACTTGTGATAGAAAAGCCTACAATAGGCGTCGCAAAAAGCAGGCTGATCGGCAAAGTTGAAGATACAAGAGTTGAAAGCGATGTTGCGTTGCTTAAGCATGACAACGACGTTATCGGCGCAGTTGTTACAACAAAACATGGATGTAAGCCCGTTTACGTTAGTGTAGGACACATGGTTTCGTTGGAAACAGCCGTTAAAATAGTCAAGCACTGTGCACATGACAATCGCATTCCGGACCCAATTCTGAAAGCTCATGAACTTGCAACTGCAGAAAAACGAAAGACCAATATCGTCTCAACGGTTAACAGGTAAAAAGTGGAAAACATGCTTAATCCAAAACTCAAAGCATTAGCGGGCAAAATTCGTGACAAGAAACTTCGGAAAAAAGTTATTGAATTGATGGGAAATCCGACATTTGAGATAAACGGGAAAAAGTATGGTGGTTTGCCTCTTGAGGTTTCGCCAGCTGGGTTATCACACCATCATTGTTATCCAGGTGGCTACGTTGAGCATGTTGTGTCAACAGTCAGCCTCGCACTGGCGATGTGCGATTCTGTGGAGAAAGTTTACCATGGAAAGGTTAACCGTGACCTCGCCATAGCTGGGGCCTTGTTGCATGACATTTTTAAACCCACAACATATACCGTGGATGATAATGGGAATTACAGTTCAACGCGCTTAGCGGATTACATGGATCACTTGTCACTTGCAATTTCAGAACTTGTTCGAAGAGATTTCCCATTAGAACTAGTTCACATAGTATCTGCTCATCATGGAAACTACGGTCCGATCAGACCCCACACTGTCGAAGCTTTGATTTGTCATTTAGCGGATTTGATGGATTCTCGACTAAACGGTCAAGTCTTGAATGCAGCGTCACACCTCACAAGAAAAGCCGTTGGCCAAGAACTACAAGGATTAACTTCGACGGAAGCTTTCGAAATAGTTCATTCGAAGGCAGTCGAAGGCTGGGAAGGAGTGACAAGGACCGTTGAGAAAATAAAAAGGAACAAAAAAGCACATAAGACTTAATAACTCATGCCTACATGAAATTTCGAAATGGTGACGGCTAATGGAGATTTCCTTCCAAGAATTTCAGAAATTTGACATGCGTGTTGGAAAAGTTGTAGAGGCGAACCAAATTCCGGGTTCAAGAAACCTCATAAAGATGATTGTGGATTTCGGAACTGAAAAGAGACAAGCGGTTGCTGGACTCTTACAATGGTATAAACCGGAAGACTTGGTGGAAAAGAAGTATGCTTTTATCCTTAACCTTCAGCGAAGAAAGTTCATGGGTGTAGAATCCCAATGCATGATTTTAGCCGGTGAAGATGATAAAGGAAACGTCGTGTGCCTGCAACCGGAAAAAGATATCGAGGAAGGAAGCAAGATACACTAAGACAGTAATTCAATGATATCCTTGGATTTTTTCTTACTTCCAGCCAGATACTCAACCATTCTTAGGTCCAAATCAAGCCATTTTGCAATCCCCGCAGACATGCCCGCGTTGTTTTCGAAAATTATTCTCAGATAGGGCAGAATCTCTTTTGAGGCTCTAATGGCTGAGACATGACTTCTACGCTTAATTTTGTATCCGATGCTTAACTGCATTGCACGCTCAGCTTTTGACCTTGACAACATTCGTATGCGCTGCGGAAACTTGAACGGTATCCATCCGGAAGGTTCAGTGTTCACTCTAGCCATAGCTACTCCAGCGGTCATAAAATCAATCATGTATCGCATGAAGCTCCAATCTCGTGTTCTGCGAATTCTGCCACGATAAACATCTGCCATTGAAAGAGCATTCATGGCGCTGGCCAGATCATGCGGGTCACTTAAATGTGCTGGCACATTCTCGTATAGCCATTGAAAAAGCATGTCCAAGTCAACATCCGCCATACGCACAGCTTTCTTTGCTCCATCGCAAGTTTTTGAATACATAATCATTTTCAAAACAGTGAAAATCGTTTCCTGCCTGTCTCGGTAACCGAGCCATGAAACATCTTCATAGGTCAGTCTTTTCTTACCTTGAGCTAGAGCTTGAAGGTCATTTACAGCTGAACGGATATCACCCCCTGAGCGCCCAGCAATGAATTTTAAGGCATCTTCTTCGGCTTGAATGCCCTCCAACAAACAGATACGTTTCAAGTGCTTCATAACCCCGCCTGCTGGCGGTTTCTTAAACTCTATTAGAATACAGTACTTGCGAAGAGTTGAAAAACGCGGGTTATAGGCGTTGTTGGCTATCAAAACCACCGGACATTGCGCCGTTTTAACAACTTCAATTGTTGCTTTCACTCCACCTCTGTCCGCCGTTCCTGTCAGCCCATCCAACTCGTCTAAAAGGATGATTCTTTTTCCACCAAATAACGAGCCATATTGCGAGGCTAATCCTGCGAAATGTTTTATGGCATCTTCAGTTCGGTAATCACTTGCGTTTTTCTCCACAAGCTCCATATGAAAATCGTTAGCTAGAGCTTCAACAGTAATCGTTTTTCCAATACCGGGGGGTCCGTAGAGAAAAGCGGCTTTCCTTTTCGGAGAGCCCCTCTCCCAAGATTTCACCCAATCAACAAACTTTCGGATGGCTTCCTTGTTTCCGACAACATCTTTTAAGGATTTTGGTTTATGTTTAATGGTCCAAGCAGCGTACACATCTCGCACCTATTTTGTCTCTTTCAACTCGTAACCGGCTTCAACAAGTCTTGCTAACAGGGCGCTCAGCTGAACCTCTTCGTCAGCGCCTTCAACAAGTCTATAGTCTATTTCACCGGTTATATCGGCGAGCTTCATCTTCAATGGTTCTGGAACTGCTGATCTGAAGATTTCCGTGTGAATTTGACGAATTATGTCACTTCCAGCGGCTCCATATTTTTGAATCATGACACGCAGTTGTTTTCTTGCTTCCGAGAAATTGCCGCCCATGGCTGTTTCTATCATCTTCCTTACATCTGCCGGATGTGCCTTTCCAGCAATTGAATAAACAACACTAGCATCAACGGGTTTATTCAGAGATGCTGCTGCCTGCAAAGTGTTTATCGCCCTTCTAAGATCTCCACCACAGACTTCGAAGACGGCGTCTAAACCGTCGTCTAATAAGTTTAATTTTTCTTTTTCAGCTATCAACCTTAAATGTCGATCTTGCTCTTCTCTAGGTAGATATGTGAAACGGAAAGGCGCACAACGCGATTGAATAGGTTCTATTATTTTTCCACTGTAATTCGCTATTAGAATGAACCTGCACGTTTCTGTGTAACGTTCCATTGTCCGCCTCAACGCTTGCTGAGCATCAGAGGTCATGTTGTCCGCTTCATCCAAAATCATTATTTTAAATGGAATCTCACCAATAGAACGAACCCTTGCAAAAGTCTTCACAGTTTCCCTAACGACATTAATACCACGCTCATCGCTGGCGTTCAACTCCATAATATGCTCTCTGTAAGCGGCATCGTAAAGATCCCTAGCTAAACAAAGCGCTGCTGTAGTCTTTCCCGTCCCCGGTGGTCCGGCAAAAATGCAGTGGGGCACGTTTCTTGATTTGACAAAACTTCTTAAACGCTCAACTATCTCTTTTTGATCAACCATCTCATCCAGTATTTTCGGCCTGTATTTTTCAGCCCACATCTGAAAACTCAATGAACAGTCCTCCCCTAGCCTCATAAGTGGAGACTGCTAATAAATACTTGCAGTACAAAGGGGGGATACCTTTTCGTTGTGCTACCAGAAAGAGAAAGAAAAGGTTAGATGCGACCTAGAGCTTGCATTGCATCGACAATTTTCCTAACGGCTGTGACAAAAGCAGCTGTTCGCATATCCTTTTGTTGGGGCTGTATAGCAAAGGAAGTATCAATCTGATATTGTTTTGCGGTCTGATAGACATCTTTAAAGGCTTTTGTCATTGCTTGGTTCAGTCTTTCATCAACTTCTTCATCGCTCCAGTAATATCCCATGCGATTTTGAACCCATTCGAAGTAACTTACTGTAACGCCTCCAGCATTAGCTAAGACATCGGGAACGACTACAACGCCTTTTTCGTAGAGTATTTTATCTGCTTCTGGAGTTGTCGGACCGTTTGCCTCTTCAACTATGAGTCTTGCTTTAACGTCATCAGCGTTCTTTTCAGTTATTTGATTCTCTAAAGCTGCAGGAATAAGTATATCGCAGTCTACGGTGATCGGGTCCACAGTGTTTATCTCTTCGCTTCCTGGAAAAGCTTTGACACTGCGTGTCTTGTTTTTGAATTCTGCAAGCTTTATGGGATGCATACCCTCTGGGTTATATGCACCGCCTACAGAATCACTGACTGCTACAATCTTGCACCCTAATTCGTAAAGATATCTAGCTATAGGTTGTGCCACATTACCATATCCTTGTATGGAAACGCGTGTTCCCTTTAAGGGTACGTCGAAAGTTCTAGCTGCTTCTAATGTAGCGAAGAATGCTCCACGACCAGTTGCAGTCCCTCTTCCCCTTGAACCGCCTACGCCCAAAGGTTTAGCGGTTATCACTCCAGGAACACATTTCCCAGCAATTTTGTAGTATTCATCAGCAAACCATCCCATAATCTGAGCGTTTGTTCCCACGTCAGGAGCGGGAATATCTTGGTCTGGTCCCACAAACTTCGCTATCGAAGCAGCATAGCCTCTTGTTAACCGTTCAAGTTCACCCGGTGACGTTTCCTTTGGGTTGCATGTGATTCCGCCTTTTCCACCGCCAAAAGGAACACCGACGACGCCATTTTTAATGCTCATCCAAAACGCTAATGATTTAACTTCGTCTAAACATACTCCTGGATGATAACGGATGCCACCTTTCGCTGGACCTCTGGATGTATTGTGTTGCACACGATAGCCAGTAAAAACTTTAGTTTCTCCATTATCCATCTTCACTGGAATTGAAACAATTAATGCTCGCTCGGGGCTGCTTAAGACTTCTACAATGTCGGGTTCTAAATTCAATACAGCCGCCGCCTTCTTCAGTGGTTTCAACGCCTTTTCGTATAAACTACTTCTTTGTCTAGACATGCTTCCACATCTTTACATTTGTAAACTCTAATACGAGGAAAATAGCTCTTGCTATTAAAGCATTACTTTCTATTCGTTTAACTATAATCATCAGATTGCTGATTTACCAATCAACATCTTATCGGTCGCTAAGGAGACCGCAATATTCATTGCTAATATATTTGCTATTTTTGAAATCTGTATTTGGAATAATCAAACTGAAAAAGGAGTGAGCCAAAATACGTTATCGCTTTCTATCATAATTTTCATCCAAACAGCAGAAAATCCACAAGAACTTAGAATTTTCTTAAACTCTTTAATCGAAGTTTTTAAACTGCAGTTCTTATATCTGCTCTGCAATAGTAGCTTTATAGTCGAGAAAGGGGTAAAGGATGCCAAAAACAGTTTCAATAAAGATTAGGAATTTGGATTTCAGTTTTGAAAATTCACTTGTAAAAATCATTTCAAATAGGAATTGCCCAGAAATTAAGCTTGCTGGATTAAAGATAGGTCCCTTTGAAGAAGGAAATGAATACGAAGTCCAATACTGGATAGCCCAAGAACTGGTTAAATCTGGAATCGCCCGTTTTCGAGAACAAGAAATGTTGGACGCGCCTGGACTCTACAAAATTCAATGGAAAGAACGGGTCCAAACAGCCAGGCAAATATCTGAACTGCCAGACAAATTCTATCCGAAACTTCGCAGATGCCTTAGAGAACTACAAGAAGAAGCAGCCAAAAAACCCGAAAAAATACTGGAATATGAAAAAGCCACACAATTAACACGAGACATTTTGAATTCAAGACTGAAAAAAATTGTTTCACTCGCCTCAGCTCCAGCACAAACTGGACAAATCCTAAAAAATTTTACGAATGAGGAAAGATTTCTTTATGAACAACTCTACAAACTTATCAGTGAATGGCGAACACAAATACTCAAGAATGAGAGTGAAGAAGAATGACGGAACAATTACAGCGCATAGACCCGCAAGAACGCTTCCAAGAACTTTGCAAAACAGAAAAATACCGCCAAAGAATATCGCAAATGGCGGTAGAAGGCATAACTTCGCTAATAGTTGACTTTCAGGATCTCCTGACTTTCGACCGAGGGCTTACTGAAGAACTTTTGCAAAACCCAGATGGATATCTAAAACACGCTAACAACGCCGCCTACGCACAATTACAGATAGAAGATCCTGAATATGGTGAGAAAACTGAAACTGTGACTGCCAGAATTGTGCGGTTATTGGAAACTGCACAGTTGCGAAAACTTGGCTCCCAACACATGGGAAAACTCGTCATGATCGAAGGTATAGTTGTCCGTTCAACACCAGTCCGCCCCATGGTCATGCAAGCAGTGTTCAGATGCAAAAGATGTGGAGAAATAACAGCCGTGAATCAAGCAGGTCCATTTCTAAGAGCACCTTTCGTATGCACTAATCCTTCTTGTAGAGCGAAAGGTCCCTTCGACTTCATACAAGAAGAAACCACATTTATAGACTCACAAGAACTACGAGTTCAAGAAAGACCAGAAGACCTACCGCCTGGACAGCTCCCACGCTCATTAAACATCAAGCTCATTGGAAGCGAAATAGTAGACGTTGCAAGACCAGGAGACCACGTTTCTATAGTCGGAATAGTCCGAGCAGTAGCACCCACAGTTCCAAGAGTTGGGAAACTCCGCACGTTCGTTCTGCATCTAGACGCTAATTCAATTGAAGTTCTGGGCAAAGAGCCAGAAATGGTGCTTCCATCTCCAGAAGAAGAAAAGAAAATCCTTGAACTCGCAAAAGACCCGTGGATACATCGAAAAATCACGAATTCAATTGCGCCTTCAATTTATGGATATGACCATGTGAAAGAGTCGATAATGTATCTTCTCTTTGGGGGTGTGCCAAAAAGCCTTCCAGACGTAACAATACGGGGAGAACTAAACGTGCTTCTGATAGGAGACCCTGGAACAGCAAAATCCCAGCTTTTACAGTATGTGGCAAGAATTGCCCCTCGTGGATTATACACTTCTGGACGGGGAACAACAGCCGCAGGATTAACAGCAGCTGTCTTACGGGAGAAAGGTGGAGGAATGACCCTTGAAGCTGGAGCCCTCGTGTTAGCCGACAAAGGAATTGCCTGCATCGATGAGATGGATAAGATGCGGCCAGAAGACAGAGTTGCAATCCACGAAGCAATGGAGCAACATACAGTTTCAGTTGCGAAAGGCGGTATTGTTGCGACACTTAACGCAAGAACAGCTATACTTGCAGCTGCAAACCCTGCTTTGGGAAGATATGAACCACATCGCACGGTGGCTGAAAACATATCACTACCAGTTACAATACTGTCAAGATTCGACCTGATTTTCGTCCTAAGGGATGAGCCAAACAAAGAGGCAGACAGCAAAATGTCAGAGCACATCCTCGAAATCCACAGAAAAGGTCTAAGTCCCGTGGAGCCACCAATACCGTTAGAACTCCTCAGAAAGTACATAAGCTACGCAAAGGCAATAAAACCAGCACTGACAAAGGAAGCACTCCAACGTCTAAAAGACTTCTACATGGCTATGCGCTCAGCAAGCGAAACGGAAGGCTCACCAGTAGCCATAACCGCACGCCAACTAGAATCCCTTGTGCGCACCACAGAAGCAAGAGCACGCTCAGCTCTCAGGAAAGAGATTCTGGCAGAAGACGCAGAAGCAGCTATTGCTATAATGAGAAGGTCCCTTGAAGAAGTCGGAATAGACGTATCCTCATCTAGAATAGACATAGACTTGATAATGACTGGAAAACCAAAGAGCTTACGAGACAAACTTCAAACGGTGCTTTCGACAATAATGGAAATGGAAAGAGAAACAGGACTAGTTGAAAAGGTGGCGCTCCTAAATGAACTGGAGGAGAAGTATAAGATTTCAATAGGCGAAGCAGAACGACTAATCGGACAGTTACTACGTGAAGGAACAATTTACTCCCCTAGAGAAGGCTATCTAAAGAAAACCTAGAATCGCAAATTTGCATGGCGAATAGTGAAAGCCGGATGGAAGAAACAACCGTTGTTGCTGGCACTCGTCCAGAGTGGGGAAAAACCTACGTAACAGGAAACACGGTTATAGACGCTGTGATTCAGCACCACCGATAGCAGAAAAGGAGTCAAAAACATTGAAAGCTTTACGTTGGCAACTGCGCGTGCCAGTTTCTACGAAATATATGTCATCTTTTTATCTTGTTCTTTCTTTATTTCTTCAGATTGCAACGCTCTTTTTTCCTCAATTTTCTGTAAACGTTTAACCATTTTCTTAGCTTTTAGGATTTCTTCATCCAAATCAGTCAAATCCACATCAATACTGAAAAGCTCTCGCAACACTTCTAAGACGCTTTTGGCAGCCTCTGGATCAGGTAAGTATCCGCGTGTTTCACCCAAAAGACAAAGGGCATCAACCTTATGAAAGGAGGCGAGACCCAAGATTAAGCCAGCAGTGCCGACAACAGGGCTTCCCATGGAACTCACTACAGCTTCGGCTTTTAAAGCTCTGTTCAAAAGTTTGGGATTGGTGGCTGCCGCGATGACTCTCGGCTTGTCCTTCACCTCCATTCGGTAACCGCCCACTGTGACAATTATCTTTGCATTATGTTTTTTAGCGAAATCCAGTATGCAATCAGAAATTTCGTATTGTCCCTCAATTGTTTGTGCTTGGCTGTCTCCTGTGAAAAACATCAAGTCGTTTTCTGCATTTTGGTTCTTCCATAAATGGAAGGTTCCACGCAGGAGCCTGACGCTTCCTTTTTTGTTTACGAGCACAAAATACGGGAAGTGGGGAGAATAGAGATGAGCGAGCTTCTCAGCCTTTAGGTGTTTAATCAAATAGCGCGTAGCAATTTTTCCCACAAGCCCCAAACCCGGAAGCCCCTCAATCAAAACAGGATTTTTTACCTTAACCTCTGCAACTTCCTTAATGAACGTCTCTCTCATTTAACTGACTCCCTCTTTTTAAAGCCATCCTGTACTTGATGTACTTATCATCAGGCGAAAACTTAGGCGGGTGTGGCACCCGAACCTTTCCTCCACAATTTGGGCATTTGTCTTTTTTCAATGTGTATCTCCCACACTTTTCACATCGTCTCAAGAGCCATCCCATCATTTTTCCCTTCTGAAAACTCCTTTTCCACCAGCTTTAATTACATTCGAAACAACGTTTTCAGCAACCCTCTGTAGAACGGCTTCTGCGTGTTTGTAGTTTTCCGCCAAAACCTCGATGCGGTATTTTGGTGCAGCAACAACATAAAAGCGAAGTTTTGCATTTCGAGATTTCTCGGCTTTTTTAGCGTTCAAAAAGGCTTCTTTAACGATCTTCACCCCATTAGGCTTCATGCACTGAAGCTCAACTATGCCTTTCACTTTAACCATTGGTATCCGTATCCGCTCCTTAGCAACCCCAGCAATGACCATGGCAAGTTCTTCTGGTACACCTATCTTTGTTAGAGCTTCCACTCCGTCCTTTACAGCCTTCTCGAAACCTTCATACAACCCGTATTCCTTTTCAATTAGCGCCGTGGCTTTCTCATAAACCTCCTCAGGCGACAGAGCAGTCTTTTCAGCAACGCTTCGAAGTAATGCTTCAGCTTTTCGCTCTTTCTTCCAAGACATAACCTTCTCTATCTTTTCTCTTTTAGTAACTCTTCTCAGGGACAAGTCTATGTGCCCCTTTTCCATATTAACCCGTAAAACTTTTAAAACGAGCTTTTGTCCTTCACGAACAAAATTACGTATGTTCCTAATCCAAGATGAAGAAATCTCAGAAATATGCAACAACCCTTTTTTGTCATATTCGTCTAGTTTTACATAAGCACCATAATCGGTTACAGATTCCACAGTGGCCATAACCAAATCACCGGCTTCAGGCCATTCTTGTCTTCTAAACGCCATTGCGATATTCATCCCTACTCAAAAGCTGCAACTATTTCTCCTTTAATTGTTGCCTTCCCACCCGAAGGTTCTACAAGTTCGGCCCCGCAAACGTTGCAGTTAACCTTATTCACAGCATGGCTGTAAACTATTTGCTCGTTACCACATTTCAGACATTTTACTCTGAGGAAGCTGCTTCTCGGCCGTGGTATGAGTTTCTCCCATTCACTCATAATATTACCTCACTTTTATTTGATCACTAATTTTCTTAATCGTACGCCGTCTTTCTGCTTTGTATAACCACAAACTTTGCACTTTAACTTTAAAGTTTGTTTTTTAGTAGTCTTTGCAAATTCTTTTTGAAGAGGATATTTTTGCCCCCCATAACCTTTTTTTTCACGTTGGTGGTGCCTTTCGCCTTTGGCCAAGGCCCTCCTCTTTCCAGCCTTGTATAAAGTAACCGTGTGAATCTGATGTTTTTTACATCTCGAGCAATACGTCCTAATCTCTTTCGGAACGTCCATTTTATTCACGATCAGCCTTGCATAAATAAACACATGCTCTTATACTTTTTCGCTGTCTATTCGGAAGATTATTCAACCTAAAAGCATAGTCTAAAATTCAGTCGATTACGGTGTACTCGAAAAACCCGTTAGTCAAAAATCATTTTTAAATAACGGCTGAATAGTTATATCGAATTTGAGAAAGCTTTGGGGACGCCAATGCTAGACATTGTACAAACAATTAGGAGCAAATCAAACATCTTAATAAAACTCTTACCCCTCCTCTCATTTGTCATACCATCTCTTGTATTATATTTTTTAGATCCAGATTCCTTCGAGATGACATGGAAAGGCAGAACCTATCAACTTTTCTTTCTATGGCTCTTCTCTCTTGAAACAATACTTGGCTGGGAAGAGTTCCAAATAGAAAAACGTACACTGAAGTCCATAAGAACTGTTACCTTCATTATAACGCTTCTACTTCCTACAATCTATGTGGTTGCAGCCAACTATTTTGGGTTAAATACAATGATTATGGATCTAGCCAGACAATGTAATGTGCCGCTTGTAGACTGGATGCCGCTTTCAATAGAATATCTGGTCTTTGCAGTGCTTTTCGCCTCAATAATTCTGCTAGCGTATGGAATTAATGGTTTAAGGGATTTATCAATTTCTGTATTTTTCCTCGCGATTATTGGAGTGATATACATGATAGACACTCTGTACCCATATGGAAAGTTCACACCATTTCAGTTTCTGGTTCCAACAACAACCGTGCTTGCAGCAAACGTTCTAAATCTAATGGGATATGAAACGAGCATGTCCTTCATTAGTAATCATCCCACATATGGCTCCATGCCATATTTAGAGGTTAAGGATTCACTGGGGGAATCCGCGGAATTTGGTATAGCTTGGCCATGTTCTGGCATTGAAAGTCTTCTAATATACACAGTTACAATACTGTTATTTTTAAAGAAGACTGCAATTCCTTGGATGCAGAAGATAGTCTATTTTGCAATCGGTGCCATAGTTACCTATTTCATTAACATTTTAAGAATAGCGACCATCTTTGTGATCGCAATAGATTACGGTGTTGAGTCTGCCCAAGTGCAGTTGTTTCACAACTATTATGGCCAATTATACTCCATCACATGGATAATAGTTTATCCATTAATAATAATGGGAAGCAGAGCCTTATGGGAGAAAATTAGAAACTGGAAAGCGGGTCCAAAAGATATCTATAAACTAGAAGTTAAGAAAACCGCTTTCTAAGTAAACTCTTCTTGTCATAGCTGATTGACTTCAACCCTTTCAGCTAAACCTTGTTTAACCAGAATTTCAGCATTTTCAAGAGGTAGGGAAGCAACATCTTCAACCCTGAAAGGACCGTAAGTTTTCATATCTGCGCCAATTATTGCTGGAACATCTTTTAAGAAACGCAAAACAGCTCTTTTGCACGTCTGCTTAACATCAACTTTTGGCACCTGCCCACGCAGGATGCTTTTGGCAAGACTCTCATATGTTTCCGCATAAGACGAAATGCTACTGTAAATTTTCTCTTCCTCAGCTGTCAAAACATCTGGTGGAATCTTTTTCCCTTCAGCCACTTTTGCCACTAATTTTCTGTAACGTGCTTGAATCAATTCACGAACCATACGTTTAGCATTTCTCATTTCACTCTTCAGAAGCCTTGCCTTTACGGTTCTTTTATCAAGCATCCGACTTTCTTTCTTAATCCTCATCAAATAATCGGCAATTCTAGAGTAGAAATCCGGAGGAAAAGGTCCAAGTTCAACGCTTACAAGCTCATGCCTCCAAATTTCATACAACTCGTCATACATTTATTCCAACACCTCTGCTCTGCCTTTACAAATAAGCAGAACAGCCGCAGCGCTAGGCAACTCTACCTTTTGGCTTTTGTAGGGGCCAAATATTTCGTCGCCCAATCTAAACTCAGGAGCATCGGAGACAAAAACGGTTGCCATGTCATCTTCGAAGGTTATCGCGCTGTCAAACGGATCAAAATCGTCTATAGCCGAAACCGGAAACTCAACTTTTTGAAAACCGGTCTTACCATGCAAGGTACCAGTCAACCTGATTAAGCGGTGGATGTCTGTTGTCACAACCGTGTCAATTTTTGCAGACTGCAATTCTACAACATGATCTGCTATCTTCCTCCAAGTTTTAGAACCAACCCCTTTGATACCCCTCCAAGTCCGGTTTTCCAGCGGGTTCTTCAGAATCGATTCTTTATTTCCTAAGATCACCTCAACAATGTTTTTTCGAAGCCCAATATTTCTTAAATCTTGTTCATCAGCGTTTAGAACAAAGTTCTGCATCCCCAAGCCTATGCGTTTACGCCAGCCAGAATCGCCCAAACGTTCACCTTCATAACCATGCATCATCCTCATGTTTCTATCGTCTAAACCGTGAAAAGACACGTCTAAACCCAAACCAGAAACGTAATCCACAATTTCCTTACGCGCAACGGCATCAAGCATCTTAATAACTTCGCTTTCAACATGGACATGATAACCACGATGGCCGGAGAAAAATACGCTAACCTCTTTTTCGGAAAAACCAAAATCCTGTATCAACAACTCTAAAAGCTTTGTAGTCTCCTTCTTCGCAGAATCCAAGCAAACTTCACAAGGCCACGTACTTACGCTAAACTTTTCACTGCCACAAACAGGACACTTGTTAGGTGTGATTCCTTTTCCAGAAAAACTGCAATTGCCACAGATCCATTCATCATGGACCCTGTCACAGGAAGTGGGAATGTGATCAGCGTCGATGTCAAAAATAAGATCAGCGCCTAACCAACCTTTTCTATCCATTTCAGCTTTTGGACTTTCATAATAAGCACACGAATGATATGCATCAGAGCATTTTGTTTCCTTTAAAAAGGATTCCAAATCCTTTTTAGTCTTGAAATTCATGTGTCTTAACATTCCCTTTTCGAACAGCAGAAAACCAAATTCACGTCTCTCAATAGAGGTTGGAGCATAAATTCTAACGTCATTTCCTCTATAATAATCTTGGAATTTTCTCTCAATAAACTTCTGAGAGCTTATCATCCTTCAAGTCACTAAAAAAAGGATGAGTGTAGAATATAAATACCATTGTTAAATGATAGATTAAAACGAGAGACATGAGAAAGAGAAGAATGCTTGAAGAAAAAATGCGGAAAATCGCCATTCTTTTGAATTCTAAATATCATAATAAGCGAGTAAGCGATCTGGTGGTTTATACTTTGGTTTTAACTTATTTCATGGTTTTTTCTATATTCACGGTTAGTAGACACATTCATTTTAAAACCCACGCCTTTGACTTGGGAATTTCCAGTCAAGCACTTTACACCACATTGTTTAATGGAAGATTTTTTTATGAAACACCCGACTTGCACTTTACACAGTCAGGTTCCTTTTTCGGGGTTCATTTTTCTCCAATAATCTTCGTATTATTACCTTTTTACTACGTTTACCCCAAGCCTGAGACACTGCTCATCGTGCAATCGGCAGTGCTGGCATTAGCTGCTATACCCATTTATTTTTTAGCCAGACTTCTAATCAAAAACGACAATGTGATACCCGTGGGATTCGCAGCATTATATTTATTGAACCCTTTCATTCATTCATTGAATATTTATGATTTTCATACAGAGTGTTTCATTCCTCTTTTCTCAATATTGGCACTGTACTATTTTGAAAAGAAAAAATGGAAATGTTTCATTGCGTTCTCCATTCTTTCAGCGTTAACCATTGATTTCGCCATATTCATTATGTTTTTCATGGGAATTTACATAATTTTGCGTTACTTCAGACCATTCATAAGTCTAATGAAAGATAAAATAACAAGCCTACAAGAATATAATGCTATTGCTAGTGCCTTTTTTATCTTAGTTCTGGCAGTTCTACTGCTATTCGTATCTATAATAACAATTTCCTATTTCGGCCCTCCTCCATTGAGTTCAACAGGAGTGGGAGTATTTTCCAAACTCGGCAAAAGCTACAGCGAAATTGTTATAAATATGATCTGTGAGCCAACACGAATAATAGATTCCGTTCTCTATGATGGAACCTACAAAATAATATACTTGATGTCCTTGTTCCTATCCACTTTTTTCCTTGCCTTCTTCTCGCCTAGAGAGCTAGTATTATGCGTGCCCTGGACATCCGTTGTCCTTTTAACAACATACAACACATTCTATCAGCCCAACTATCATTTTGCCGCTTTCATAATGCCCTTTATCATGTACGCAACAATGCATGGCTTCAAAAATATTCGATTTAGAAACGTATGGAAACTGCAGTTTCTTAAGAAAATCAAAACGCCGTTGATAGCCACACTAATCATAATGGTAAGCCTGTCGCCATTAAGTCCCTTGCCTCACTTTTTCTCAAACGTAGCAGCCTATGAAGACTACCCCGTTCCAAAAAAACACACAGAGCTTCTCTCAAAGGCAGTTGGGCAGATTCCAGATAATGCTTCGGTTCTGGCACAAAATCATATTTTTTCCCATCTGACCAACAGGGTCGAAGTGTATGTTTGGGTCCCATTCGGAGTTACGGTGGAGTATGCTATATCTGACAAGAAGCAAAGAGATTATGAGACAAGTCATGTGCCCGTGCGGTCGGAAACATTCAAGCAACAGTTCGAATCATTGTTGCATAGTGGTAAATATGAGAAAATCTTTGACGAAGACGGAATAATTGTTCTAAAAAGGCGGCCTGTGTTTGGTTAATAATATATCTCTTAAATTTATATAACAACATTGGTACTAATGAAGGTTGTAGCAGTAACCTTGTATCCAGATAAGAAAGCTGGATCAGCCCTTTATTCACATAAATTATATGCTGAAATCTCAAAATACTGTACAGTAGTCATTCTCAGCGATAACGATGCAAATCAGAAAGAAAACATTAAAGTGGTTAATGCTTGGCGACGAAAATCGCTTTTAACGCCTTTTCAACTATTCAAGAATATCCTAAGGCAGAAACCGCATATCTGTCACTTCCAAATTGAATACAAAACGTTTAACGACAGCGCAGCGTTATCAGCCATTGAAAACCTCTTGTTATTCTTGTTTATAAGAATTACTTCAATAAGTATTCTTGTTACTTTGCATGGAGTGATCCCAATTGCCAAAACAGAAAAAGTGTTCGAAAGAAAAGCCACTGCAGTACTTTGCAATTTGCCATTAAGAATCTTTTATAAGGCATTAGAGTTTTCATCCAAGAGAATAATTGTTCACACCAACTTAATGGGAAATATTCTCAAAGGATATGGACTTAGCAATAACAAAATAGTTGTTATCCCTCATGGTGTTGACCACGCAAGACAACTCTACGGAGGAGATAAGAAGGAAAGTTTGAACGTTCTTTTTCATGGTTTTGTTAGACCTAGCAAGGGATTAGAATGGCTAATAAACGCAATGCAAAAAGTTGCTAAGCTACATCCTACAGTCAAGCTCATAATAGCCGGCGAAACACCACACCAGGAAAGAGTAAAAGGTCGTTTTTACATAAGCCAACTAAGAAGGAAAATTAGGTATTTGCAGCTAGAAAACCATGTAAAAATCATAAAGAAGTTTTTGAGCGAGAATGAACTTGAAAAGTTGATTCTGGAAAGCGACGTTCTAGTATTACCTTACATAGACAACTTCTTCGAAGCCAGTGGTGCACTAGCAAGAATCATGGATTACGGGAAACCACTGATATGCACGAAAATCCCCAGATTCCTAGGAGACTTAAAAAACGGGCAGGACTGTATAATGGTTTCGTCTCGTGACGCCCAAGAGCTTGCTGAAGCGGTCATAGAGCTTAGTCAAAATGAAACGCTTAGAAAGAAGATCAGTCAAAACCTAAAGGAGAAGGCATCATGGAGATACTGGGACATCCTCGCAAAAAAATACGTTCAATTGTATGAGGAAAACGCATGAAGATAGCGTTTTGTCTACATATTGGTTTAGCATACGGCGGCGGCGGTGAAAAATGGACAATAGCTTTAGCTAAAGCCTTAAAGGAAAAAGGACACAATATAGAGATTTACGCTTTGCCTTATGTTCCCAACAAAAGAAAAGTGCTTGAATCGCAAAAAACAAGTTTTGATAACATACCGTACTACGAAGCATGGAGACACACAATCAACGCAGACGTAGCTTACATCTTTTACAACCCTCTTTCCTACATCTTTTTTAAAACAAGGTGCCCAAAAATAGCAGGCATCCATTCACAGGTTTACTTTTTACCAAAAACGCCGCCCATCACCTACGGCATCCCAGCGATCTTAGCCCGCCTGTTTCACAAGATTATCGGAGAAGCAGACCTATCATTGTTTGACGCTGTCCACATAGTTAACAAGATTCAAATTAGACACAGAAAGATTCACTGTATTCCCAATTTTGTCAACTCTAATGTGTATAAGCCAACAAACGGAAAAAACAGCAGATTCACAGTCCTCTTCGTGGGCAGACCCAATTGGCAGAAGGGATGGGACATTTTTCTCAAAGTGGCATACATCGTTAAGAAGATGTATCCAGACATTGACTTTATGTGGGCAGGAGGATACGACGAAGAAATCAAAGGGGCAGTTAATTGCCTAGGATACATCAGCAACGACAAAAAACTTGCACAAGTTTATTCAGCGGCTCACGCCGTTCTCTTGCCCTCAAGATCCGACATTTTTGGAGTCACAATACTTGAGTCATTGGCTTGCGGAACCCCTGTGATAACGACGCCCATAATGACTCATAACGCTTTGAATTTACCTCTGTTTTATGGAAGACATACGTGGGATTTTGTAGAAACTATTAAAGAATTAAGATTTTTATGGCAGAACAATAAAGAAAAATATATGGAAATTAGTAGGGAGTCCCAAGAGGCTGTTAAAGTCTATGAAAAAACCAAGATTGTCCAAAAAATAGAAGCGATGTTTATGGAGATTGCGAATGGAAATTAATTTGTGTTTTCGTAGACTCCTAAAATTAGTGTGTGACTTATCTTCTTTGAAGACTTTTTTGAGATTCGCTGTTCTGTGGTCCGGGTCTTTCAAGTGTATGGATTTGTTTTCCAGTATTTGCCTCTTTGCAGTACGTTGGAAAAGTTATCTACACTTTTCTCTTCTGGATTTCACTCGGTTAACCAGAAATTCATCACTGCTTTTTCAACTAACAATAGCGATAAGTTAAATAGCACCTGCTACACAAAGGATTCCCCTCTGCAAAACACTTCAGAGAACTTATTTTGCCATCTTTACCTTCTTTCGATAGTAGGCCAAGGGATGGCGAATTTTTTGGCACAGTTCATCTGGGTTTACACAGACTCCGTGGGTTTGTAATGTTTCACATCTTGGCGGGGTATATCGTGTCCTGGAACCTCTTTCCCCTGCAATGTGCTCAACCTGGTAACGAGTCATTCTTTCATTGAAGTCGGAGAAGCTTCTGAATAGCTCTATTACATTGTCAGAAGACATTCCAATGTTTATAAGAAAGGAAGTTAGTGCGAATCGGCCTACATGGGATAGATGGCGTCCAGAGGAGGCTGCTTCGTAAAGGGCTTCTATGCACGGAGGGAATGCTTCTTGCACCATAGTTTTAGGTAAGCCCTCCATTTCAGCCTTTCCTATTTTTTCTACAGATAACTTCTTTATTTTTCCGGCTGTCTCGATTATTTTAGGCGGAAATTTAGGCAGCTCTTTCACTTCTACTCGTTTTTCAATGTGTTTGCAGACTTCTTCGCTTAGTAACCTTGCTGTTTCGGTTCTTGTGAGATGAACGTTTCCGTCTGATATGAGACGGTTAACAAGTTTCCACTTCCCCCCTCGCAAATGTGTTGTGTTTCTAAGGTAATCTGCGAAGCTAAGTGCGAATTCATAACGTGTTTGGGAATCTTGGTTTAATACAAGTTTCCATCCAAAATTTTGCGCGAAAGTGAGAATTTTTTCCTTAGGTTTATCTTTTTCATTTTTAAGGTCTTCGAACATCTGTTTCGCTTCTGCCAAAGCATATCTTTTCTGGATGAAACTGCTCTCAGTTGCAGCTGCGAGGATTATCGCGACTGGGTAGGACGATATCTCATTATCTGCCTTTTCCAGTTTCCTGCTGACACGACCGTAGAGGATTGCTTCTTCAACTCTTTCTTCAGCGCGTTCCAGAATATCTTCTAACTCGGGAGTCGTTAAGTCTTCAACTTTCAGATCGGGGATCTTCAAGTATTTTGTAGCTTCCTTCAGAAAAGGATATTTTGCATAATCATTCTTAGCAAGCTTAGAAAATACACTTTGCATTCTAATGTTCACACTATTCTGTTTCAATTCTTGGTGCTAAATAGAACGTTAGCTTTCCGTCTTTTATTTGTTGGAAATCCAGCTTTATCGGCATGTCCGTCGAGAATTCCAACGTCGCGATGTCGGATGTTGCGGACGCTGCTTTTATGATCTCTGAAAGATAGCTTAGACTAAAGGTCGCCTTTGAAGGTTCCTTAGCTTCCAACTCTAACAGAGTGTCGCTTCCTTTTGGAAGCTCTATAGTTGCACCCATAAGGTCCCCCGCTGCATTAAGCACCAATCTTTCAGCGTCTACCTCGATGCGAACATGATCGCTCACAAGTTGAGCATCTTCAATTGCTTGACGTAAACCTTCAGTTGTAGCTTTGACTCTGACTTGGAAGGCAATTTTCGGTGTGGGTACCTCTTCCTCTGAAGACTCAAGTGTTGGCATTGTGAAGTTACGCGTATACTTGCCAGTTATCCTTATGTGAAGACGCCCAGTTTTTTCATCGAGAGAAAGCTCTACAACCTCGTCTTTACCCGCTCTTCTGAGCAGTTTTAATAGTTCACTTATGTTTATGCACATTTTAGTCGGTTCGGTGCACGTATATTCTTCAAAAACTGTTTTGGGCCATTCAAAATCAACCATGGCAACACGTGAGGGATCCATCGCCCGCAGTTCCAGGTTTTCAGGGTTGATTCGGAATGTAGCCTCATCTATGAGTATTGAGATGGCTGTAGCCATATCTTTCAACAGTTTAGCATCAGCCACTTTGAGCTTGAACATAGCCAATCCCTTTTAATGCATATGCTTAGTTGTTATAAAAGCGTTTACACGCTCGTGATGCTATTCAATTAGGTGTCCATGCCTGAGAAGATTATGGGCTGTTTCGAACAAGTCAGAACTTAGTAGGGGTAGAAGAAGTCTTAGCTATATTCCCTGAACGTGTATCCGCATTTTGTGCAGCGCAAAAACTGTGTTGAAGATTCGTCAGCACCTCTCGTCTGCACTTGCCAAACATAAGCCAAATTGTTTCCGCATCTTGGGCATTCAACTCTTACAGTAGGCAGTGTTCGTAGTTTCTGCTCTTTCTTACTTATCACAGCCACAAGTTTCTGCGGGTTAGGCTGTATAACCTTTGCCACTTTAGGCTTCACCTTTTCACTTAATGCTTGTTTCTTGTAGCTGCATTTTGGACAAACAAACAATATTGACGCTTTTTTGCCAGTTTTCCTTTTTTTGGGTACGAGACGCGATCCGCATTTAGGACAAAATTCCATGGCTTTCTACTCCGCTGTCCGTTTGTTTCTCCTTAACATGGTTACTTTTAAACTTTTTCTTACTGCAATAAAGATTGGGACTAAGCTGTGCTTATCCCTGAAGCAATGAGATGCGCTACCCGTAGTGCTTCCGGAATGCTGCTTCGAGTGGAAGTTAACCGCAGAATCCTTCTTGCATCCTCCTCAAGAATCCCGGAAATTTGCATCCAAATTTTCTCGCCTTCGCTTCTAGTGGACACTGCAAACATTTCTCCAGCGCTCTGCATAGCCTTCCAACGTTCTTCGCTTTTTGGCAGATTTTCCAGAGCCAAACGGATTTCTGCAAGGTTTGGTTTTTCACGTGCAACAGCTACTACTGGAAGCTCTGTTTCAGTGTTAAGCTTTCTAATGTCAACAACATTGAAGCCTGCAAATGTTATCCCATCAAGCATTATAACCCTTAACTGCTTGTAATGAGGCGAGTTAAGTATCATAGAAGCTATCTTACTCGTGGCATCAAATCCATCCACTCCCACTCTCGTGTACATCACACCATCAAGCCAGTACCCACCGCGAAAAACAACGCCAACAACAGGCACAAGACCTTTAATGCCGGGGATAGATACTCCATCATCAACTCCGAGAACACGAATTTCAGGTTTAATTGCACGAAACTTTTTGCAGGTCAAAACAATTCCCCAACGATACCCCAACATATCAGGAAATAGACATTATAAATTTAGCGAAGAACAACAATAATGCAGAGGTATCTCAGCCTTGAAAAAACGTGAAAAAACATTCTCTTTCATAAAAACCCACAAGACTATGACTGAAATCTTGACAGACCATAAATTAGCATCCTTTGGAGACACGTACACAAACTTTGCCTACTCGTTAGCTTTATCCAACAGAAGAGGAACACCTTTAGGCGTAAAAGTTAAAGGAAACGTGCTTGCTGAAGCACTTAAAAAAGCCAGATTAAGGGAACATATGCCGGCAAGAATGACTCGCCACATGTTAGCAAACGCCGCAGAGGCATTGATTGTTTATGCTTGGCTTCATAACTACATCACTTTTGAAGAAAGCGTTGAGATTCTCGGAAAAGCCGAGGATTCAGTTGAGGGCTTTAGCCAGTTACTTTTAACGATAAAGGGCAGAATTAAATTTTTTTGAGGGCTTTTTTGAATTCCCTGCTGAATTCTTTATTTATTTCACGCGTCCTTTTCACAGTCTTTCGTAAAGCTTCTTCTGGTTTCACCCCGCCTTTTGTGCGAACATAAATTATAGGGTTTGAGGCTAACGGGTGAGGTATATCATAGCCTGCCAAAGCTACATTACCATCTTCCAAAAGCCTTCTTTGCAGCAGATTGCAGAGTGTGTGCCCGATGCCTTCAACTTCAAGTTTAAGTTCGTTTGAAGTTCTTCTCAATATTTTAACCTTCATTCACATTGCACCTTTCACGCTATATCGCTCCTTCTCCATAGTCTAGCACTGTCTTACGCTTTTCAACTTTCCCACATCTTGGACAGTACATTCCTTTGCGCTTTAGCTCTAACATATGACCGCACCGCGAACAAAAAGCGTAAACCACACCTAAATTTCTGTCCCTAGTGGACAAATGATAAATTCTGTTCTTTTCGCTTATCACCTCAGCTCTTAAAATGTCGCCGGGTTTGCAAACTTTAAACATTGATTCAACATATCGTGGTTGCACATCAGAAATATGTAAGATACCCGTGAAAAAGCCTGAAGACTGCTTCTTATCTATTCTAAAAATACGCATGACAGCATTTTGGGTTTGAACATTTGAGACTTGCCCCAAAACTATGCTTCCATTCTTCGGGACTAATGCCCCACGAACTAACGGATAGACAGAAACGCGTTTATTCAGAAGATCAAGTAAGGCACGGCCGACAACCCTAGAATATATTACCCCGTCCTTCACGTATGTTCCCGCATCTGGAATAAACTCTTCAATTACGCCTAGGCGTTCGCCAGGCAGCACAAATCGACCGCTTTTCCGACCAGATGATTGTAAACTCATTTAAACTCTCCTTTACATTTTGCGATTCAACATGTTCAACCGGTTATGCATAGTCAGATGTAAACATTCGCTAATTGGTGTATCTGTACTTTCTTATGCCTCTCAATAAACCTTTTGATTTTTTGACAATCAGAGCATGCCATAGACGTTTCCCGGTTTATCTCTGCCACCGTCTTTCGCTTTCTATAATGTATAAATCAGCTATGAACTCGTGTCTTCTCTTTGTATGGAAGCGGAACATATGCGGGATCATCATTGAAATCGCGTAAACCGCCTTAATTCTTCCGTTATGCCCCTCGATAAGCGTTTTAAGGAAGGGCGATGGAGGGACTGGCATAAGGTTTGATCCGCTAGCTTTTAGTTCTTTAATCAATGATTTGTCGTTGTGTAGCCCTTTGTGAAGCGAGTAAATGCTGTTGCCGACTTTCAACGCCTTTTCCAAAAACTTGCGGTCAGCTTTCCGCTTCTGCACGCCGAAGGGTGGATTCTGCAAAACAGTATCAAATCTTCCATGCACAGCTTCTATATCTGCGACAATACACTGCACCTTATTTTTCAATTTATTTTTCACTGAATTTTCAAACGTCATTTTTATCGCGGTCTTATCTATGTCTACGCCTACGACCTTTTTTGAGCCTAGAAAAGCTGCCCCCAGGGCCAGTCTTCCGGTGCCGCATCCTAAATCCAAAACGGTTTTGTCAACAATGTCATTGTATGTGTAGGCTGCAACGTACAGTATTGTTGCTGCAACATCTGCGGGGATAGTATATTGTTCGAGGCTTGGTCTGGGTGATGGATGCGGTTCAATTTGAGCTAGCATCATTTCCAGATCTAGCTTTCGAACAAGCCTTTTCCGCATAATTCCTCCCAAGAAAGTTCCCCAATAACCACAAGCGTCTCGTTAATTGTTAGCACTGGCTTTTGGAATTTGGAACTGTTGTCTAAGGATATTCTTGGACAAGCCGTGTTTACGTAAGCGTCCACTGTTGGAAAGTTCATAAGCATTTCCGGCATTATATTCCTAACAGCGAAAAGGTGGACTGATTTTCCGCTCTTCCCAAGTTTTTCCCTTATGGTTAATGCTTCTTCAAGTCTGTTCTGCCCCGACTTTAGTCCGATCAAAACTGCAAAAGTCTTCGCTTTTTTTGCTTCCTCTATGTTTGCCCACCGCTGCTTAAAGATTTTCCTGGCGCCTTCATCGAGAGAATATGCTCTCTTCTCATATGGATCAGCAATTATGGTTGGCTTCGAGGTTGAAAGAGCCACACCTAAAGCGTGAAATCGTCCACCGCCGACGAAGAGAAAAGCTTCCACGTCTTTTGCTATCGATTTAGCGTTGCTATAGTCGCATCCAATCACTTGCCCTGGATAGTTCACTCGTCCGGCATCGCCTATGATAACTGTTTTCTCTGCGTGAAGTAGGATTTCTTTAACGTTGTCGAGTGTTTGCACATGCTGAACTGTTGTGGCTAAACCTATCCTATTCCATTCCTCTAGCAAGGGTAAAGCTTTCTCGACAGTGTCATCTATCTTTATGGTTGCTCTGGCTTCAACGTAGACTG